>ERZ773062.85-NODE-85-length-71747-cov-12.776739_pt1 | contig 71747 bp, 70 predicted proteins | sample MGYA00580626_ERZ773062 | MGnify/ENA primary metagenome ERZ773062 (study PRJEB29015, sample SAMEA2738003) | human oral metagenome | biome: human oral; feature: human-associated habitat; material: dental | place: China | collected 2058 ... | reverse complement strand
TGAACAAGCACTTTGCTGAGCAAGTGTTGATGAGCCAAGCGTACATCTTGGACGACTCCAAGACCGTTGAACAGCACGTTAAAGAAGCAATTGCTAAATTAGGTGAGAACATCGTAGTTCGCCAATTTAAGCGAATTGAGCTGGGCGTCAGCGAATAAATTTTCACATACAGAAATAAATCGGCTGTAGCAATGCGGCCGATTTTTTATTTTGTCAATATTTATCATAAGCATATTGACAATATTACAAATATGTGCTAGTATGAGTACATATCAAAAGTGATAATCAAAGCAAAAAAAGGAAAGATATGAGCGAAACGTTAGGCAAAAATACAGCCGCTTCTCCAGAAATTACGTACGATGACGTAATAGCTGCTGGAGAGGCTCTTGAGAGTAAAGCAAAAGCGGCTGCGGAGAAAGTAAATCCAGACGGTAAAACCCCGGTGAAGGTTAATTACGAGCGCGAAGCTATAGGGACGACGACACAATATCCGGCTATGGAGTCACAGAAGAAAACGCGTGATAAGCGAATTGCTGATGGTAAAGAAAAGGTGGATGCGTTAAAGACTAAGGTGAAGGAAGGTTTTTCTAAGACATGGAAAAAATTGTCCGAGAGCTTTTATATCGGAGTGAGTCGTGGCTCTGAATTACCTGGGCAGGTTGCAGAAAGGGCTGGTCAAGCTAAGGAAAAAATCAGCGACACCTATACTGCAGCAAAAGCCAAGGCTGCAGAATTATTTGCGGGTGGTCGTGAAGTTATTTCTCAAAAAGCGGCAGAAGCTCGTACACGCAAGAGGGTGAGGCAGTGGCAGCGTGAAATGCGTGCAGGAGATCGAGACGTATCTCGAAGTGAGCGTGAGGCCGAAAGACAACAATACCGCCAAGCCCGAGAGCAGTATAAGGCAGATAATAAGGCTGACAAGTCGACAATTGATAGCAATAAAGAGACTGTAAAAAATTCTAAGCAAGAGCAAAAAGAAGCGGCTGCCAAGTTGGAGAAAGCAGAGAAGGAGCGACGAGAAGCGGAAGAAAGGGCTAAGAAGGCGGCCGCTAAGGCTGATAAGGCCAAGCAAGCTTCAGATGCTGATCCGTCCAATGACAAACTACGCCTAAAAGCTGCTGAAATGGCTCATTTAAGTGCGGCAGCTAATGCGGCTCTGGAGAATGCTAAGATTGACGTAAATAATCTCAAGAGCACAATTGATTCTACTGAGGAAAAAATTCACAATACTGAAGTAGCAATAAATGAAATCAAGGAGAAAATAAGAGACCGCGCTGCAGCTGCTAAGGAGCGTAAGACTAAACGAAGAGAGGCTCGTAGGGAATACCTTGGTGATAAGTGGGAATCTGCTAAAGAGAAAATTGCGCGAGTTGCCGGCAAAGGTGCTGACTGGATGAAGCAGCTCGGTAAGAGTATTTCATCAGGAGCTGGTAGGCTCGCCAGAAGGGTGGCAGACAGGCTTGATCCAGTAGAGTCAGATAGTAACAAATAAGCATAATTGATAATAAAAAATAAAAAGGATATCATAAAATCATGAATAACGACCAAACCCAATTAAACATTCGAGCAACAATAGTCACCAAGGCGCAGCTGAATTCAATCGGCATTAGTCTGCCAGACGATCAGATGCAGGCGCTGATCCAGCACGTAGAGGAGACAATTAACGAGCGGATCAGTGAGGAGGTTGTTGAATCTTTGACTGATGAACAGTTGGCGGAGTTGGTAAAAATGCAGGACAGTAATGCGCCGGCTGAGGAAATTGACGCATGGATTCGTGAGCGTGTTCCAGAGTATGATGAAATTATCGAAGATAATGTAACGATTGTTCTGGGGGAACTGGTAGAAAATTCCGACGCGATTCAATCATAAATAATATAAATAAAGCGCATCCGCCTTCTTATGAGAGGGCGGATTTTTATTGCGTGGAAATAATTAGGCAACCGTCTCTTTGGTGGCGTGAGTCTGTCGTGGTGACGATGAATTGATGATGTTGAATGGTTTCCTGGAGGAGTTTTTCGCGGGTGGCGTCTAGCTCGGAGAAAACGTCGTCTAGTAGAATTAATGGTCGCGATTGGCTGATTTCTGTTTGGAGCTCCAATTCTAGTAGCTTAAAGGCTAGCATAATAGTGCGCATTTCGCCACGTGAGGCAACCTTAATGGCCGGCTGGTCATGGAGAAAAATTGTGAAATCTTCACGGTGTGGGCCGACAGAAGTGAAGCCTGTGGCAATTTCATATTCGCGAGCTTTTTCTAGGCGGTTAAGTAAAGATTGGTCGTAGTTTTCTAGGGGTGCAGTGGCGCTATACTCTATTGATAATTGTGTATTTTTCCCCGCTAAAGATTCGTATAAATTTTTTATGCGAGGCTCGTTAGCTTGGAGAAATTTAGCTCTTTTTTGGGCGATGTTGGTTGCGTATTGAACAAATTTTATATCCCACGCAAACAGGTTATCGCGCCAGATTTGTGAATCTTCTTGATGGGATTTTAGGAGCTCGTTGCGTTGAAGTAATGTACGATTAAAAGCCCTCAGGTCGGTGTCATATTTGGAGTCAAGTCGAGCAATTAGCCCGTCTAGAAAATCGCGCCTGCGGGAAGGAGAGGAGGAAATTAAACGTAGTTCACTTGGTTCAAACAAGACTACAGGCAAACGATTTTTTCTGGTCAAGGCTTTTGATTTATTATCGTTAATGATGAATTCTTTGCTAATTTTTCCTGATGCTGTGTTTAATTTAATTCGCCTTGTGCCAAAGTCCCCCTCTAGGTGAATAACTGTTTGAGGGGCGTTAAATGTCATGCAATCACTAAGACTGCCACGAAAACTGCTACCGCGTAAGGCTACGTAAACCGCTTCAAGTAGATTTGTTTTGCCGGTGCCGTTTGGTCCAACAATAACTGTACCAGAATCACTAAAAGTTGCTTCATGTAGGCTGTAAGATCGGAAATTATATAGCTTAATCTTAGAAATCACTCTGTTATTATATCACGGGCCAATAGGTAAAATTAGCAGACAAGGCGCCTGAAGTTTGGTATAATAGCGGTAGATAAATTGGAGGAATATATGTTTGACACAAACCCTTATGAAGAGAAAATGAATGCCGCATTTGGCTTTTTCCAAGATGAATTGAAGAAAGTTCGAACGGGCCGAGCGCATGCTGGAATGTTGGACGGTGTTATGGTTGAGGCTTATGGTGCAAAAATGCCGCTTAATCAAGTGGCTAATATTACTGCGCCAGAAGCCCAGATGCTACTGGTGACACCATTTGATCCAGGAAATATTACTGCAATTACTTCTGCAATTCGCGACAACCAGAGCTTAGGATTTAATCCGTCTGACGATGGGCGAGTGGTGCGCGTGCCAGTCCCAGCTTTAACTGAAGAGCGCCGTCGTCAGTTAGTAAAACAGGTGAGCGAGAAAGTTGAGGAGGCTCGAATTGCGATGCGAAATATTCGTCAGGACGCTCTAAAAGAAGCAAAGCGGATGAAGGATACAAAAGAGCTAAGCGAAGATGACTTGAAGTTGGTCGAGAAGGAAGTTGATAGCTTAATGAGTAAAATGCAGGCGCAAATTGATGAGGCGTTTAAGGCGAAGGAAAAGGACGTCTTGACTGTTTAATGAGCGAAACTTTTGCTGATAGAGTAAAAGAGTTGGGGCTGCCTCTTGAGCAGATTATTGTTATTGGCAGCGGTATTTTAGACCAATTAGGGATTCGTCGGGCTGAAGATGTTGATATTGCAGCGAGCCCTGAGCTAATAAAAAAGCTTTCCAAAGATAATGGCGATTGGACCAAAAAGCTTGATGGTAATCAGCGTCCGTATTTTGTAAAGATTGATGGCTCGGCTGAGTTGTGGGACGGTTGGGAGTTTGATGGTCAGGTTGTTGGCTATGACGATTTATTGGGCCATTCAGTGGTATATGATGACGTTAGGTTCGTTAATTTGGAATTTTTACGACGATGGAAAAATTGGCGCGGGCGAGAAAAAGATATTCGAGATGTTGAATTAATTGATGAGTGGAGGGCAAAAAATGAATAGAAAATCAGAGTTGCCGCAACATATTGGTTTTATCGTGGATGGAAATCGGCGATGGGCCAAGCAGCATGGTTTGCCGGCGTACGAAGGTCACTTGGCGGGCTATAATGCGCTGAAAGATGTGGCTTTAGAAACGCTTCAGAGTGGTGTAAAATATGTCAGTGCTTATGTTTTTAGTACGGAAAATTGGAAACGGTCAGAGGACGAAGTTGGCCATTTGATGAAATTACTGTTAAAGATGCTAAAGGCTGATTTACCGGCATTTATTGAGAATAATATACGCCTGAGAGTGATCGGATCTAGGGATGAGTTGTCGGATGCGCTAGTTGAAGCAATTGACGATGCTGAAGCAAAGACAGCTAATTTAGATAGTGGCGAATTGGTCTTATGTCTAAATTATGGTGGACATTTGGAGATCGCTGATGCGGTTAAAAAAATTGTTCAATCTAGGGTTCTTGCCGAGGATGTTACACCGGAGTTAGTAGCGCAGAATATATATGCGCCAGATGTGCCGCCCTGTGATTTGATTGTTAGGACTTCTAGTGAGCAGCGTCTCAGTAATTTTATGTTGTGGCGTTCGGCCTATAGCGAGCTGATGTTTGTGGAGAAAAATTGGCCAGACATGACTACTGACGATGTGGCGGTGATTTTAGAGGAGTATGCTAATCGGAATAGGCGGTTTGGTAAATGATTGTTTGGGGGATTCTTTTAGGCCTATTTGTGCTTATATCGCTGGTGGTCTTGCACGAGTTGGGCCACGCGCTGGTGGCTAAGCGAAACGGCGTTAAGGTTGAGGAATTCGGGATTGGATTTCCGCCAGCCGCAAAGAAATGGAAAGTCAAGAGGAGCTTTTTAGGTGAAAACGTGACTTTTAGCCTAAACTGGTTGCCGCTTGGTGGGTTTGTTCGTCTAAAAGGTGAGTATGATTCAGCGAAGGGCAAAGGTACGTATGGTGGTTCGACATTTTGGGTAAAAACCAAGATTTTGCTAGCCGGCGTTATGATGAACTGGTTGACGGCAATTATTTTGTTTACGGTTCTGGCGGTAATTGGACTGCCGAAGGTGTTGTCGAATCAGGTCCAGCTGCCATTTGACACCGAAGTGCGCCGCTCTCCGGTATCGGTGGTAAAAATTACTCCCGACTCGCCAGCTGATAGAGCGGGGATTAAAGTGGGTGATCAATTGATTGACATAAATAATCAACCACTTACTGAGGCGGAAAAATTGCCAATTATAACTAAGCAGAACGCTGGCAAAAAAGTGCCAATTAAGTATAGTCGTGATGACAAAGAGTCGTTAATTGATGTGCAGTTAAATTCTGAACAGACTGCCAAAGCTGGTGGATATTTGGGGGTTGTTCCTAGTCAGTCAGAAAAAATATACAGCACTTGGTCAGCGCCTATTATGGGAATAGCGACGACCGGGCAGTTGTCTTATGAGACGATAAAAGGTGTTGGCGTACTACTGGCAAAAACCACTCATGGTTTATTCGGGCAGATTTTTGGCTCTGATCAGTCAAAGCAGTCAGCCCGTGCTGATTTGTCATCTGTTGGCGAGAGTGTGGCCGGACCAATTGGTATATTGGGCGTGCTGTTTCCGTCGGTGGTTAATTCTGGAATAGCCCAAGTCATTTTTGTGGCGGCGTTGATTTCGCTGACGCTGGCGGTGATGAACATATTGCCGATTCCAGCACTTGATGGTGGGCGCTGGTTTACGATGGCGATATTCCGTATTTTTAAGAAAGAGCTGACGAAAGAGCGTGAAGAAAATATTCAAGCTACCGGCATGTTGATTTTATTAATATTAACAATTTTGGTGACTGTGAGCGATGTCGGGAAACTTCTATAAGAAATTAAAAGGCCGAAAGTGGTGGCTATTGGTGGCACTGCCAATTTGGGTTTACGGGGCATTCTTAATAGTGGAAATAATTATTTCACTTCTGATTAATCAGCTGGTTGGGCTTGGCGTACCTCTAAAATCGATCAACCCAGTTATTTTTAATACTGCGATTTCAGTTTTTGTTTATGGCATATCCTTGGCTGTAGTTGTTGGTGTACCAATATACATTAAAAAACGGCGAACGTCTCTTCAGGATTTAGGGGTAAATGACTGGCCAACGTTTCTGGAAATATTTATTTCACCCTTGGCTTTTGTGGCTTATTTTCTCTTGACGATAGTCACGATAAGTATCGCTAGTGGTGTCTTCTCGGTTGATGTACAGCAGCAACAAGCAATACCCTTTAGTCAGAGTATGCTTGCGTCACACTGGCAGCTCTTAATGGCATTTACGGTAATGGTGGTATTAGGCCCGATTGTTGAGGAATTGTTATATCGTGGATATCTTTACGGTAAACTACGCAATTCATTTTCAATTTGGCTGTCGGTTCTTATAACGAGCATAACATTTGGCTTGGCGCATCTTTGGGTCGGTCCGGGCGCGCCTTTGCAGTGGGCGGTGGCGGTTGATACATTTACCTTAAGTTTGGTTATGTGTGCCGCCAGGGAGTATACTGGGGCAATTTGGGTGCCGATGATGATGCATATGATGAAAAACGGTATAGCTTTTTATTTTCTGTTTATCAATACAAACGCCGTCGACCAAATAGGTGCTTTATTGCCATTTATATAAAGGAGGAAAAATATGCGAATGACACAACTTTTTACCAGAACTTTGAAGCAGGCGCCAGCAGGTGAGGTGGCTCGTAACGCTCAGCTATTAATTCGTGCTGGCTATGTGCATAAGACGATGGCAGGCGTCTATTCTTTCTTGCCGCTTGGTCTGCGGGTGCTTGAGAATATTAAGCAGATTGTTCGTGAGGAAATGGATAAGGTTGATAGCCAAGAGCTAACAATGAGCACTTTGCAGCGTAAAGAGTTATGGCAGGAAACCGGTCGTTGGAGCGATGAAGTTGTTGACGTCTGGTTCAAGTCTAAATTGCAAGACGGCACTGAGGTTGGTTTTGGTTGGACACACGAAGAGCCGATTGTTGATTTATTACGTAATTATCTAAAGAGTTACAAAGATTTGCCAATTAGCGTTTATCAATTCCAGAATAAATTGCGAAATGAGCTTCGCGCTAAGAGTGGAATTATGCGTGGTCGTGAATTTGTGATGAAGGATATGTATTCGGTTCACGACAGTAAGGAGAGTTTGGATAGTTATTACAATTCAGTCATCGAGGCGTATAAGCGTTGTTATGATCGATTTGGAATTGGCGACGAAACGTATGTGACGTTTGCTTCGGGCGGTGCGTTTACCAAATTTAGTCACGAGTTCCAGACGATTTGTGATGCTGGTGAGGACTATATTTATTTACACCGCGGCAAAAATATTGCGGTGAATGAAGAAGTCTTGGATGAGGCAGTTGCGGAGCTTGGCGTTGACCGTAGTGAGTTGGAAAAAGTGAAGACGGCTGAGGTTGGCAATATCTTTAATTTTGGTACGCAGAAGTCAGAGGAGATGAAGCTGGTGTTCACTGATGCTGATGGCAAAGAGCAGTATGCATATATGGGTAGCTATGGCATCGGCATTACTCGGGTGATGGGGGTGATTGTTGAGAAATTTGCCGATGATAAAGGACTGGTATGGCCGGAAAATATTGCACCGTTTAAGGTTCATATTGTCGCAATCGGTGAAAAGGGGCATGAGCTGGCTGACAGGCTTTATAGTGAACTAGCGGATAGTGGCATGGATACACTTCTTGATGACCGTGATGAGCGGCCGGGCGTGAAATTTGCTGATGCGGAATTGATGGGCCTACCGTGGCGGATTACGATTGGTGATCGGGCGATTGATGGTGATGGACTATTTGAATTAACTGAGAGAGCAACTGGCGAGACAAAAAAGATGAACTATCAGCAGCTACTTGAATTTTGTCTAGGTCGTTAAGCTTAGCTATATTGACATAATAAATGGCGGTTGTTATACTCAGATAGACTTCATTAAGACTAGATAGAACACTATATTTAGTGTAGTTTATAAGACTAATACCGCTATACGTGATAGAGGAGGAGATTTTTATGAAAAAAACTTACCAGATTACCGAAGCCGGAAAAGCTGACTTGGAAGTCGAGCTGGCGGAGTTAAAAGGTCGCCGTGGTGAAATTGCTGAAAAAATTGCGGTAGCGCGAGATTTTGGCGATTTAAGCGAGAATGCAGAATATGACGCTGCGCGTGAAGAGCAGGGCTTGGTGGAGACACGGATTTTAGAGATTGAGGATATCTTACAGAATGCTGAAATCATTAAATCAAGCGGCACTTCAAGTGTTGGCTTGGGCAGTACAGTTGAATTACAGTGTCCAGAAAGAACCATGTCCTATACAGTAGTCGGGCCAGTTGAGGCTGATCCGTTGGCGGGAAGAATTTCTGATCAATCGCCAATTGGTAAAGAGCTAATTGGTAAGAAAATTGGTGATGAAGTGACGATTAAAACGCCGAAAGCGGAAATCACTTACGTTGTTAAGTCCATCTCTTAAGCCCTCTAAAATAATTTACAGATAATGTGCTATAATTATCTCTGTTATGGCCACACTTCAAGATTATCGAAACGAACGACTACGAAAATTAGATTCCCTGAGAGAACTGGGCGTTGATCCGTATCCAGCAAAGTCTGGTCGGACGCATGGCTGCGGCGAGGTTTTGGCACGGTATGATGAATTGGCGGGTCAAGAAGTGGTGGTCGCAGGGCGTATCGTGTCGATTCGCAGTTTTGGTAAGCTAGCGTTCATTAAACTGCGCGACCAGTCTGGTGAGGTGCAGCTATATTTGCAGCGTGATGATGTGGCGGAATTGGATGCTGGCCGCGGCGTGCTTGGCATGAAGCAGCTGAAGCTTCTGGATACGGGTGATTTTATCGAGGCGCGCGGAGTGATGACGACAACGCAGACTGGCGAAAAGTCGGTTGGCGTGCGTGAACTACGGTTGTTAACTAAGTCACTGCGGCCGATGCCTGAAAAGCTCGAGAACAAAGAAGAGCGTTTTCGTCGCCGCTACGTTGATATGAACGTCAATCCTGAGGTGCGCGAGCGGTTTATTCGCCGCAGCAAGTTCTGGCAGGCGACGCGTGATTATCTGAACCAGCATGGGTTTACCGAAGTTAATGTGCCAGTTTTGGAACACACTACTGGCGGTGCTGACGCTAACCCATTTGTGACGCACATGGATGCGCTGGACGACCAGCAGTTTTACTTGCGCATTTCTCACGAGCTGCCGCTGAAGCGGTTGATTGGTGCTGGGTTTGAGAAGGTGTATGACCTCGGGCCGCGTTTTCGCAATGAGAATTATTCCGATGAGCATTTGCCAGAGCATATTGCTATGGAGTGGTACGCCGCGTATTGGGACTGGAAGCAGGGCATGCGCTTTATGGAGGCGATGTATAAAGATGTGCTTCAAAAGACGTTTGGTACGTTGCAATTTCAGCTGGGCAAATTTAATGTTGATATGAGCGGCGAGTGGGAAATTTGGGATTATGCTGAGGTGATTCAAAAGCATTATGGAATTGATGTGTATAATACAACGATTGAAGAGGTGGCTGCCAAGTTGAAAGAGCATGGTTTGGAAGTGGAAAAGACCGATTCCATCCCGCGCGGTATTGATAAATTGTGGAAGAATATTCGTAAAGATGTAGCGGGGCCGGTGTGGTTGGTGAATACGCCGAAGTTTATCAGTCCGCTGTCTAAGACTAACCCTGACAATCCGCAGACGGTGGAGCGTTTCCAGCCGGTGATTGCTGGGTCAGAGTTGGGCAATGGCTTTTCGGAGTTGAATGACCCGATTGATCAGTTGAATCGTTTTATTGAGCAGCAACAGATGCGCGATGCGGGCGATGACGAGGCGATGATGTTGGACATCGACTATGTGGAGATGTTGGAGTACGGTATGCCGCCAGCTTGCGGTTGGGGTTACTCTGAGCGGGTGTTTTGGATTTTTGAAGGCGTAACTGCCCGCGAGGGTGTGCCGTTCCCGCAACTACGTCATGAGATTGATGAAACGACGCGAGCGATATATCCGCAAGTGAAGCTGTAATTGTCGCCTGGACTGGGTTTGTTATAATTAGAGTATGAAGCGATTTATATTGGGGATACTAATCGCTGGATCTCTGTTGGTTGGATCTGGCCAGGCGGCGTTTGCGGCGCAGACGGACAATTTTACCATCACTAAATTTGATGCCGAGTATTCGCTGGGTCGCGACAGCGAAAATCGTTCGACCTTGGCGGCAACGTGGCGGATTACTGCTAATTTTCCACCAAATCAAAACCGCGGCATTGCGCCAATATTTGTGAAGAAGTATGATAATCATCCGACGAATTTTTCATTACAATCGGTGACTGATGGACAGGGAAAAACGCTGGAGTATAACTGGAATGGTGATGAACTAAGGATTGGTAAGAAAGATGTTTATGTTCAGGGTGAGAAAACCTACGTCATCAAGTTTACTCAGCGTGATGTAACTAAGCACTATGACAATACGGGGCGTGATGAGTTTTACTGGGATGTCATCGGCAATGAGTGGCGGATACCCATAGAGAATGTGCGAGTTTCAGTGAAGCTTGACGAGTCACTTCAGGCGGCGCGGCGCGGCGAAGCTTTCTGTTATGTTGGTAAGCAGGGATCGAGGCAGCGATGCAATGTCAGCGGTGATAAGAGCGAAATTGTTGCAAATGTGAATCGACTGGACCGTCGGGAGGGCATAACGATGGCGGTTGGCTTTAATAGTGGCACCTTTGCTGGGTATCAGGAGACGTTGATTGAAAAGTTTATAGAAATTTGGTCAATGGTGCAAGCGGTTGTGAGTAGTTTGACGGCCATTTTAATATTGTTATTAGTCTGGCGCTACCGACGGCTGTTTGGTAGATATAGCGAACTAAAGCCAATTCCGCCAGAGTATTTGCCGCCAAAACAGGCGAGTGTGATGATGTCAACATATATTTTGAAAAGGTATGATCTCTTTATAGTTAAGGGCTCGGCGAAGGTTGCTCAGTTGCTGGATTTAGCAGTACGTCACTACATTAAATTGTACGAAGTGAAAAAGGCGTCATTTCTGCGGTCGGCGCAGTATGAAATTGAAGTTGTCAAAGACTTGACAGAGCTGAGGTCGGAAGAGTCTGAAGTTATTCGGGATATGTTTGGCGAGTCGATGCCAAAACCAGGTCAGCGGCTAAATCTGAAAAAGCTACAGAATAATTTGTCGTATGCGGCGCGAACAGGTGATGATGATAATAATTTGAAGAGTTTGGCTCGCGGTAAGTATGCTTTGTGTGAGCAAAAACCAGAAAATAAGCGAATTGTACAGAAGTGGGCTTTATGGTTTTTTGTTATCGGTGCATTATTGCTGTCGCCGGTATTATTAATAATGGCGGGAATAGTATTTGCCTTGTCATTTGGTTGGTCGCTGACTGATGAGGGCCTGGCACTCAGGCGATACTTGGCGGGACTGAAAATGTATATTGGTGTGGCTGAAGCCGAGCGCCTACAGATGTTACAAAGTCCTGAGGGTGCGGAAAAAGTGAAGATTGATACGGCTGATGAGCGGCAATTGGTGAAATTGTATGAGAGAGTCTTGCCATACGCGGTGCTGTTCGGGCAGGAAAAAGAGTGGAGTAAGCAGTTGGGCAAATACTATGAGCAAGTTGGTGAGCAGCCAGATTGGTACAGTGGTCAGGGCGCGTTCAACGCGGCGGCATTTGCGGCTGGAATGAACAGTCTGTCAAGCGTGGCCAGTAGCGCCAGCGACTATTCATCGACCTCTGGTGGTTCGACTGGTGGCGGCTTCGCTGGTGGTGGCGGAGGTGGCGGCGGAGGTGGCGGCTGGTAAGCTATGTCTGATATTTTACTGTGGTTGATGGCCGTTTTATTATTGGCGTTATCTGGGATATTTTCAGGCCTGAATATTGGCTTGATGATGGCGAGACCAGACGACTTGAAGCGCAAAGCCAGACACGGCGATGTGATCGCTGCACGGGTGTATCGCTACCGCAAAGATGGCTACTATCTGATTTTCTGTATTTTGCTGGGCAATGTCGGCGTGAATACGGCGATGTCGATTTTGCTGGGCAATATGACGAATGGCGTGGTTGGTGGGCTGATCGCCACACTACTCATCACGATGTTTGGCGAGATTTTGCCGCAAGCGATTTTTACGCAGCGCGGCTATCAGATCACGCGTTATTTCTTCTGGCTGCTAGATGTGATTTATGTGCTATTTTGGCCATTGGCCCGGCCGATGTCCAAGCTACTCAATCGCTGGGTAGGTAAGGAAGCGCCACAGCTGTACTCACACCAAGAGCTAGAACAGATCATTCATGAACATGCTGAGCGTTCGGATAGCCCAGTCGATTATGATGAAAGTCGAATCGCGGCGGGAGCGTTGCAGTTTAGTAAAAAGACGGCTGGTGATTTGGTTACACCAATGAGTGATGTTTTCACTGTCGATTTGGATGATGAACTTGATGCGACGTTACTAGCGCAAATTAAACACGCTGGCCATTCGCGAATCCCAGTTTGCTCCGAAGGAAGATTGGTTGGCGTTTTATATGTGAAGGATGTGGTGGGGCGCGATCTGCCACTGACGATTAGCCAATTGTACCGTGACAAGATTCATGACATCGATGCGCGGTCGCGGCTGGACACGGTGCTCAGCCGATTTATCCAAACCCGCAATCATTTGTTTGTGGTAATGGATAATGAAACGGAGCTGGGAATTATTACACTGGAAGATGTGATTGAGGAGATTTTGGATCAGGAGATTGAGGACGAATATGACGAGGAATAGGGCGTCTAGGCTCTGCTCAGTGATATACTAAAAATATAATAGTTTTTAATAATCAAATGGTGGGCAGGGGGATGATATATGTCTAGGAAAGGCTATGAAGGCGAGGGCGTTCCTGATCGCCTACAAAATAAGACTATTGAAACGATATTGCCCGACATACTTTACGTGCCGGCTGTCGATTCTTTTACAGGCATGAATGAAGTATTTTATATTGATAAAAATCAAGCTAGTGGTTTAGGTAGGCTGGTTGTCGATGGTAGGCAGGATCTAAGATTGGTCAAGTCGACCGATTCGTTGGGTGAGATGGTTGTATTAATGAAGGTGTGGGTGCAGACTGATGAGGGGGAATTAAATCAATACATTATTGCTGACTGTCGACATTACTATGGCCAATTTGAAGTTAGTGCCGATGATCCAGAAGTTGATTTTACAGATCAGGAAACGGCCTGGGGTGAGATTGACTATCGACAGCATCAGGTTGTAATTTCTGCAGTAATTGACTATGAAGATGAAGATGGAGATGGAGACAAGATAAGGGTGTGGGGCGATTCAAATCTTTATGATGCTGCGATATGTATGGCCGGGATGGTTGATGAGTTGTTTGACAGTGGTGCTAGCGCTGAAAGTGCAGAGGATCCCGAAGAGAGTGGATCTAGTCGAGCTAGGGGAAGAGTGAAGGGCTCTCAGTATAACTAGACCGGGGGATATTAAATAAAAAATAATTTATAATACTTGACTATTTACAGTACCTTGTATAACATAGTACTATGTATAGCAAAACTATAAGGAGTGTAGTATGAGAAGAATAGATATTATTAAGCGAGCCGGGCGCAACCTTCGCCAGTCGAAAGGTCGGACTATTTTAACGGCACTGGCGATTTCTGTCGGGGCGTTTACGATTGGGCTGGCGATGATGGCTGGCGAGGGTGGCCGATTATATACCAATAACATAGTTGATTCTGCTGGCGATAAGAAGGTGATTACAGTGTATAAAAAAGCCGTTTCATCATCAGCAGAGGAGGAGGCTTTACCAGAATATAGCGACTCAAAAGATAAAAATGAAAGTAGCGAGGTAAAGGATCGTTCTCTATTGCGTAGTAAGTATTCAATGGGCGATGAAGACCTCACAAAATTACGCAGTATTCCGCACGTAGAAAAAGTTACACCATCCTACTCTACATCTGGAATCGTGTATGTTAAAAGTTCGGGGAATGGTAAGAAATTTACTCCAGGCATAGCAGTTAAGGAGGACCGGACTCGGGCGGAATTGGCGGCTGGTAGCTTGGATGATTTTATATTGAAGTCGGGTGAAGCTATTATTCCAGAGTCTTATGTAGAAAAAATGGGCTTTGCTAGTGCTAAGTCGGCTATCGGCAAGATTATTACGTTGGGTATTCGCGGCGGATCATCATGGGATGCCGGTGCTTCTAAAGAGATCTCTCTAAAAATTGTAGCTGTTGATAAACAGTCGGATACAACAATCTACTATCAGCCGTCCGTGAGGATATCGTCAGACGACGCTAAGGATATTTACGAATATAGTCATTATAAGGGATTGTCTAACGAATACTCATTGGTGATTGTGTCTGTTGATGACGTAAAGAATATTGACGCCGTAAAGGATGAAATCAGTAAAAGCTATACAGCGTCGTCAATTCAAGATGTTCGCAAGGCGCTTCTAACAATGGTTAATGTAGCTCAGATGGCTTTGATAGGTTTTGGTGGACTGGCGCTACTCGCTAGTGTGTTTGGAATCATTAATACTATGTATATTTCAGTTCTGGAGCGAACCAGTCAAATTGGTTTGATGAAGGCGTTGGGTACGAGTGGCCGCGATATCGGTAGGTTATTTAGATATGAAGCAGCTTGGGTTGGTTTATTAGGTGGACTAATCGGTGTTGGTTTTGCGAGCTCGATAACATTGTTTAATCCAGCAATTGCTAGTGCGCTAAAACTGGGGGCGGGTACTAATCTTCTGGTTATTAATCCAGTACAAATTATTTTATTGATAGTCAGTCTAATGGTGATGGCGGTGCTGGCTGGTTGGTTGCCAAGCCGCAAAGCAACAAGGTTAGACCCAATTGAGGCGTTAAGGACAGAATAGGAGAAATATCATGATTGAACTTAAGAACGTAACGAAAATTTACGGCAAAAAGAAAAATCAATTTGTAGCGTTAAATGATGTCAGTTTGAAAATCCCAACGGGCGTTAGTGTGGCGATTCTCGGTAAATCTGGCTCAGGAAAGTCGACATTGATGCACGCAATTTCTGGACTTGACCGTCCGCAGCAGGGTCGAGTGATTATTGATGGGCAAGATATTTTGCAACTGAAGCAGAAGCAAGTTGATGAATTCCGGGCTAAAAAAATAGGGTTTATTTTCCAGAGCTTTTTCGTTCAAGGTAACGAAAGTGTTGAGGATAATGTTAGCCTGCCGCTAGAAATCGCACAGCTGCCGCAAAAAATGCGTGAAGCGAAAATCAACGAGGCTCTGATGGCGGTGGACCTGTATGAGAAGCGTAAAAGCCGCGCCAAAGATTTGTCTGGTGGTCAAAAGCAGCGTTTGGCGATTGCCAGGGCGATTGTTGGCGATCCGCAGATTATCTTTGCTGATGAGCCAACGGGTAATCTAGACAGCGAAACTGGCGCTAAGATAGAAGAGCTACTGTTTAACTATAACAAACAAAAAGGTGCGACGTTGATAGTGGTGACTCATGATGATGATTTGGCTAAAAAATGCGATTACCAAATCCGTATAAAAGACGGACAAATTGAAGGTACTAATATTCCACAAGAGGAAAGGTATGAATCCTAGTGATTATGCTGAAAGCCTAACTATTCAGCTACGTAAAGGTTTTTTGGTGTACTGCGTGCTGCTTTCCTGTGCTAAACAGGAGCAGTATGCTGGCGACATTGTTAGGCGATTAAGTGATTCAGAGTTAATGGTTGTTGAGGGCACAATTTATCCGCTGCTAAACAGACTGCAGAAGTATGGGTATTTACTGCATGAATGGCGGGAAAGTGAGCAGGGGCCGCCCAGAAAATATTACTCATTAACAGATAGTGGCTTTCAGTTAGTTGATGAGTTAAAGTATCGCATAAAAATGTTGAATAGTTCGCTTAAAGATCTTGAGAAAGGTGTGAATTAATGAAAGAGATAACTAGAATTCATCTAGCAAAAACGGCTTTTAGTATAGAAATTGAAGCTAAAAGTTTGCTAGAAAAATATCTTAATTCAATTCAAAAAAACATGCACGCTGAGCCGGAAGCTATGTGCGAAATCGAGGCGCGGATGGTTGAGATTTTGGCAGAGCGCGGCGTAATGAAAGAAGGAGTCATTAGCGTTGACGATGTTTTAGCGATTCAAAAGCAAATGGGTGAGTCGCGTGATTTTGCTGATGGAGATAGCCCAGTAGATGATGATTTGGATGGTGATGGTCCAGAGTCAAAGCCAGAAAAGCAACTAATGCGTGATACTGATAATGCTATTATCGGTGGTGTTTGTTCAGGCGTGGCGGCATATTTTAACATCAATCCGCTATGGGTGCGTCTAATTGCAATTGTCTCGCCGTTCGTAACTTTTGGTACGGCCGTATTGATTTACGTGGTGATGTGGCTATCAATGCCTCCAGCGAGGACAGCGTCAGATAAATTAAGAATGCGCGGCAAGCCAGTAACTCTGGCGGCTCTTAAAAAAGTAGCTGTTGATGGTGGCTCAGCAATAGCTAATGAGAGTAGGTATTTGGCCTCTAAGATTCTTCGCTATTCTGCTGGAATTATAATTTTCCTGATGACTCTTGGGGTAGTGATTGGGTTGATTGTAGGTGGCGCAGTTGGCTTGTCAGTGATTGATCTGCTGAGTGGATTAAATGCACAAATATGGGCTTGGGGTCTATGGATTTCACTAGTGATTTGCGGCATTTCGGCGGCGGTTTTGGGTATGATGTTGTCACGTAGTGTTTTTACTTGGACGATGAGTCGCGTGTCTGCACTCTCGATGATTATTGCTACGGTCGTTATATCTATGGGTATGGCCAGCTCAATCGTATTTGGCATGAAAGCTAGCTCAGAATTTATATATGAATCGCAGTACCTGACAAAGAGAATGAATGTCGAAATTCCGGATGCAGATAATGTAAAAACAATTTCCATCAACGGCGCAATGGGAAGTGTAAAACGAACCAACTCTGATAAGCTGAAAATCGAGGCTGAGTACATAGAATTACCTAACATGAAGAAGCCGGACGTCAATGTACGACGCGAGGGCGATCGATTGATAGTGTCTATTGCTGGAAAATGTCCGCGAACGATATTTTTTAGCGGCTGTCAACTGTTCTATACGCCAAGTGGGCTTAAGATTTATGCGCCTGCTGGCGTAAATGTGGATAGTCCAGCTTATTATGGCGCTGATAATGTAGATCACTCTGACTCTTAAGATAAGAATTAATTTGAATGATTTTACCGCTAATGCTACACTTGAAAGATGAAAGGTAATTTTTAAGCGTGGCTTGGTGGCAAGCAATTATTCTTGGCGTGATTGAAGGGATTACGGAATTCTTGCCGATTTCTTCAACCGGACATTTGACGATTGCTGAGAAGCTGATGGGGATGAAGATCGACGATCCGAGCGTGGTGGCGTTTACGGCGGTGATCCAGATTGGTGCAATTTTGGCGGCAGTAATTTATTTCTGGAGTGATATTTGGCGCATTCTTCAAGCTTGGTGGTGTGGCCTGTGGTGGAAGCGAGCGCGCCGGAAGTTTGATTATAAATATGGCTGGGCGATTATCATTGGCTCAATTCCTATCGCTGTCGTTGGTCTTCTTTTCAAGCACGAAGTCGAGACGGTACTTCGGAGTTTATGGTTCGTGGCGATTGGACTTGTCGGCTGGAGTTTGGTGATGTGGATGGCGGATAATCGGGCGATAAAAAATAAGCGTAATGAAACAGAGACCAGCTGGAAAGATACGCTGGCGATTGGTGTGGGGCAATGTCTGTCGTTGATTCCTGGGATAAGCCGTTCTGGCGCGACAATTTCTGTTGGTTTGTTCCGCGGCTTTGACCGTGTTTCGGTTACGAAATTAAGCTTTTTCTTGGGCATTCCAGCTTTAATGGCGGCTGGGCTGCTGGAGGTCGTTACCAAATATAAACACATTTCTGGTGGTATCGGCTGGACATCGACCATTATTGCTACCGTAGTCTCCTTTGGCGTAGGTTACGTGGCAGTATCATGGCTGCTGAAGTTTATTCAGAGCAATAATTTCCGTCCATTTATAATTTATCGATTTACGATGGGACTGTTTCTATTAATACTACTTGGTGTCGGGTTTATCTCTCACGTTTAAGCCAAAATTGGTATATAATGAGGGCATGTTAGACATCAAGTTTATTCGAGATAATGTCGATCTTGTGCAAAGGTCGGCGAACAATAAGGGCTATAAGGTCGATATTGCGACATTGTTGCAGTTGGATGACGAGCGCCGCGATTTGCAAAAACAAGTTGAGGCGCTGCGTGAACAGCGGAATACAATCTCAGCCAAGATGAAAGGCGGCCGCCCAGATCAGGGGCTGATTGACCAAGGAAAGCAGCTGAAAATTGAGCTAGCAGAGCGTGAAGGTTATCTGAAAGCTACTGAAGAAAAAATAGCCGCGATTATGAAAAACGTGCCAAATGTAACTTTTGATGACGTGCCGCTCGGTGGCGAGGAGGATAGCGTCGAGGTTAAGCGTTGGGGCGAGCAGAAAACTGGTGCCGTGGATCATCTGGACTATGCTGTTAAGCGTGGCTGGGTGGATTTTGAGCGTGGTGCAAAAGTAGCTGGTGCGAAATTTTATTACCTTAAGGGCGATCTGGCATTGTTGGAAAATGCTGTGACGCAGTTCGCTCTGGATTATGTGACGAAACAAGGCTTTACTTTTATGACCGTGCCGCACATGGTGAATATGCGCACGGCGGAAGGTGCGGGCTTTACACCAAAAGGTGAGGGCAGTAACGAATATGTGGTTGAGGGCGAGGATTTGACGCTGATCGGTACGGCAGAAATGCCGCTGACGGGTTATCACGCTGATGAGATATTGAATGAAGAAGATTTGCCGCTGCTCTACGCTGGGTATAGCCCATGCTACCGCAAGGAGGCAGGCACGTATGGCAAACACACCCGTGGATTATTCCGAGTCCACCAGTTTAATAAGCTGGAAATGTATGCGTTTTGTCTGCCAGAACAGTCGCGTGAGATTCATGAAAAAATCCTCAGCGTCGAGGAAGCTTTGTGGCAACAAATTGGTATTTCGTACCATGTGGTGAATATTGCCGCAGGAGATTTGGGCGCGCCGGCTGCCAAAAAATACGACATCGAGTACTGGTCGCCAGTTGATGAGACCTACCGCGAGCTGACGAGCTGTTCGAACTGTACGGACTATCAAGCGCGCGGTTTGAATATTCGGGTACGGCGTGCGGACGGCAGCATCGAGTCGGTTCATACCCTGAATGGTACGGCGGTTTCATTGGCGCGGTCGTTGGTGGTGATTTTGGAGAATTTCCAGAACGAAGACGGTAGTTTGACGGTGCCAGAGGTATTGCGACCGTATATGAATGGCCGTGACGTGATATAATGAAAGACATATTAGTTAGTAGGAGGAAAAATGATTAAAAATATTACTATTACTGGCGTTAAGTACGAGTTAAACGATACGACTAAGAAATATGTTGAGCGAAAAATTGGTGGTTTGGGCAAATATCTACCACGTCATTCCCGTAAAAGCGTGACCGCAGATGTAAAGATTAAGCAAATCGATAATCCTGGTGGTAATAAATACGAAGTTGAAGTTATTATCAACGTTCCAGATAAGAAAATCACTGCTAAAGATTCAACTATGAATGTGTTGGCGGCGGTGGATATTGTTGAGGCGAAGTTGAACGGCCAGCTGAGAAAGTATAAGGATGACGTATTGGCGCACGTTGGTAGTAGTCGCGGAATTTTGGCAAAGTTGAAGCGGGGCTTGGGTAGAAGATAATTATTGGCCAAAGTTTGGTATAAAGCGCTCATATTCTGGGCGCTTTTTCTTTTCAAATTGACCTAAAAACGCTATAATAAAAGAAGTTTTTGAAAATGCCTGAAAGTGAGGGAGTTTTAAGTTTTATGGCAATTACACAACAAAAGGCGCTGAGTAAGATTTTTGGCGATCCGCAGAAGAAGATTCTGAAACGACTGCGAAAACAAGTTGACGTTATCAATGGTCTAAATGGCAAATATGAAAAAATGTCAGACAAAGAGCTGCAAGGGCAGACGGCAGCGCTGAAAAAGCGTTTGGAGAAGAAAAACGTAACCTTAGATACGATTTTGCCGGATGCCTTTGCGGTGGCGCGTGAGGCGGCCAAGCGTGTCATCGGCGAGCGTCCGTATGATGTTCAGCTAATCGGCGGCATGGTCCTTCATGAGGGAAATGTGGCTGAGATGAAGACAGGTGAAGGTAAGACTTTGGTGGCGACGCTGCCGACCTATCTCAACGCGCTGGAAGGCAAGGGGGTTCATGTGGTGACCGTCAATGACTATCTGGCGCAGCGCGACGCGGGCTGGATGGGTCAGGTGTATGACTTTTTGGGCCTGACGACTGGTGTGATTATCAACGAGGCGTCATTTGTGTACGACAAAGACTATGACAATGAGCACCACGACGATCCGCGTATGCGCAAACTCCGCCCGGTCACTCGTAAGGAAGCCTACGCGGCCGACATTACCTATGGTACCAACAACGAGTTTGGTTTTGACTATCTGCGTGACAACATGGTGAACGACGTTGACTTGCTCAGGCAGCGCGAGCTGAACTTTGCCATCGTTGACGAGGTGGACTCAATTTTGATCGACGAAGCGCGGACGCCACTGATTATCTCGGCGCCAGCAGCGGAAAACCCAGATAATTACTATACCTTTGCCAAGGTTGCCAGTAAATTAGTGCCAGACGACTATGTTTTAGATGAAAAGCGCCGCAGTGTGGCCTTGACCGACGAGGGCGTAGAAAAAGTCCAAAAACTGCTGGGTATAAAAAATTTGTACACGCCGGATCACGTGCGCAGCGTTTATCATATGGACCAGGCTCTGCGAGCACAAACATTGTTCAAGCGCGACAAAGATTATGTGGTAACCAATGATGGCGAAGTGATCATCGTCGATGAACACACTGGTCGTTTGATGCAAGGACGCCGCTACAATGAGGGTTTACACCAGGCAATTGAGGCCAAAGAAGGCGTGCCCGTGCTGGAAGAAAGCATGACGCTGGCGACCATTTCGTTCCAGAATTATTTCCGTTTGTACAATAAATTGAGTGGCATGACCGGTACGGCATTCACTGAAGCTGAAGAGTTCCAACAAATTTATTCACTGGACGTCATCCAGATTCCGCCGAACAAGCCAGTGATTCGCGACGACAAAGAAGACCTGATTTTCAAGACCGAAAAGGGCAAGCTGAAGGCGGTGGCTGAAGCCATCAAAGAGTATCACAAGCAAGGCCGGCCAGTGCTGGTTGGTTCTGGTTCGATTGCTAAGAACGAGCAGATTGCCAAATATCTGGAAAAAGAAGGTATTAAGTTTGAGATTCTGAACGCTAAGAATAATGAGCGTGAAGCGGCTATCATCGAGAAGGCTGGTGAAAAGGGTGCGATTACCTTGGCGACAAACATCGCTGGGCGTGGTACCGACATTAAGCTTGGCAAGGGCGTCAAGGAATTGGGAGGCCTGGTGGTGATCGGCTCAGAACGGCACGAGTCACGCCGCATTGACAATCAGCTGCGCGGTCGTGGCGGTCGTCAGGGTGACCCGGGTGAAACCCAGTTCTATGTGTCAACCGAAGATGATTTGATGCGAATTTTCCAGGGCGAGCGCATCGCGGCGTTGATGGATCGGCTGGGGGTAGACGAAGAAACGCCGATTCAAAATCGCGCCGTGTCTAAGACGCTGGAGGCAGCCCAAAAGCGTGTCGAGGGTTACAACTTTGATACGCGCAAAAATGTTGTTCAGTACGACAACGTCATCAATCGTCACCGCCGCGTGGTGTATGTCATGCGCCGCAAGATTTTGGAAGGTGACAACATTAAGCCAGAAATTGAACGCTTGTTGAGAGCGAAAGTTAGTGAATTGACGACATTGCCAATTAAAAATAATCCAAAGTTTGTTGAAGAATTTGTGGCGACTTTCCCGGTTGATGAGGGCAAACTTTCAAAGATTGGCAAGGAAAAGAAAGATAAGTTGCGCTACGAAAAGGCGCTGAAGCTGGCAGAAGAAGCGTACGCAGCTAAAGAATCTGAGATTAGTGCTGATGATTTGCGCGGCGTTGAACGCGAGGTTTATATGGCGGTGCTGGATACATTGTGGATGCAACATTTGGAAAATATGCAACATTTGCGTGAAGGAATTCACTGGCGTAGTGTTGGCCAGCGCGATCCGTTGGTTGAATATCGCTCAGAATCTCAGAAGTTATTTGAGAGCTTGCAGGCTAATCTCCGTAATGAAGTTCTGGCGACGATATTTAACATCCATAAAGCTGATGCCGTGGTTCGTCAATCACAGGATGATGAATACGACACAGAACTGACGCGCTTGGCAGAAAATGCCGTCGAGCGTGGCGTGAACGAAATTGGTTCTGGCGAAGAAAATCGTGACGATGATTTTTCGGTGAAAAAGGGGAAGACTAGCGCGGAATCTAATCGTGCTAAAAATCAAGCGCGCAAGAAGAAAAAAGCGCAGCGCCAAAACCGCAAAAAGAATCGTAAGTAGTCAGAAAGTTAGGCGATGAAACATACAGTTGAAGAAGTTAGGCTGAAAAATGGTGCGCGTGGTCTGCTGATTGATGTCCCAGACGCTACAGTGATGAGTTTTCAGGTGCAATTTAGGGCGGGCAATCGTTACGTCCTAGATAAAAATATCTATGAAACGGCGCACATTATGGAGCATATGGCGTTTGGCGCTAATGAAAAATTCCGTTCAGAGCATAATTATGAGCAAGAATTCACTAAAAATGGCGCCTATCACAATGCTTATACGTCAGATTATTCGATGGTTTACGAGGCAATCTGCGCTGATTTTGAATGGGACCGGATATTGGAACTCCAGCGGTTAGCGATTACAACGCCGCGCTTCAATACTGATGAGCTGGAGGCAGAAAAGGGCAATGTTCGTTCTGAATTAACGGGCTATCTTAATAATCATAACCGTGTGATGTGGCCACGCATCCAGCAGGCACTGGGTGAGGATATATTGACCTATAATCAGCGATTAAAGACGATTGCTAATATTGAGCTTAAAGATATAAAAAATCACCATAAGCGTACGCACACTTTGAAGAATATGCGGTTTGTGGTGGCTGGAAAATTGACAGGGCGAAAGTCTGCTATTAAGGAGCATTTGGAGGGGTGGCAATTGGAGACTGGTGAGAGGTTTGCGATTCCGCATGATGAGCCTCGTAGGGCAAATCCGGTTCTGATTCGACGCAAAGAAGCAACAAATCTGACATTTGGCTGGTCAATGGTCGTGCCGCGTGAATTAACAGATGAAGAGGCTGACGCTATGAGTGCCTTAAATCATATACTTACTGGCACGATGAGTTCAAGAATTTTTGGTTCGGCGCGTAAAAAAGGCTTAGCTTACAGTATATTTAGTGATACTTCAGTCGGTTTTTATGATTCGGCTTGGGATTTTGGTGGGCAAGTGAATATTGATACGGCCGAAAAGCTATTTGATGTCATTGTCAGAGAGTTAAAGAAAGTGCTATCTGGCTCTATTTCTGCTGAAGATTTAGAAAGTGTTAAATCATACTCGCTGGGCCGTTATCAGATGGGCGCTCAGACAGTTGGCCAGATTAGTAATTTTTACGTAGGCCGGTATTTTGCCGATGATTTTGTTAGGGATTATGACGGGGTGCCAGCTTCGATTTTGGCAGTCACTTCAGAGCAGATGATTGAAACGGCTCGTCAATTCTTTGCGTCAAATACATGGACGCTGGCAGCGGTCAGTTCAGAAGAAAAAGAGTTGCTGACGAAGCTACACGATAAACTAAGTAAGCTTTTCTGAGCCTATTTTGTAGGTTGACTCGTGATATAATTATGTTATGAAAATTGTCATCGCTGGCTATGGGGTTGAGGGTCAATCTAATCTGCGTTATTTCCAGAAAAAGTTTCCGAGTGCCAGTTTTTTGGTGGCTGACGAGAGAGAGTCTGTCAATAATCTGCCAGATGGCGTTTCTTTTCAAGCGGGGTTTGCTGGTTTGGCCGACGCGGATTTAATCATAAGATCTCCCAGTCTTCCGCCAGAAAAAATAAAAACCAGCGGTCAAATTTGGTCGGCGACGAATGAGTTTTTTGCAGAATGTCCAGCCACGATTATCGGCGTAACTGGGACGAAAGGTAAGGGGACGACATGCAGTCTGGTCGCTAGTATTTTGCGGGCGGCTGGGAAAACGGTACATCTGGTGGGGAATATCGGCGTGCCAGCGTTGGATGTTCTGCCCGAGATTAAAAAAAATGATGTCGTCGTTTACGAATTGTCGAGTTTTCAGTTGTGGGATCTGGAAAAGTCGCCGCATGTGGCTGCGGTGCTGATGATTGAGCCTGATCATTTGAATGTTCACACTAATTTTGATGACTATTTGGCGGCGAAGTCGAATATTGCCAGATTCCAGACCTCAGATGACTATTTAATTTATAACTCTAAAAATGAGTTTAGCTCATCAATCGCTAGCGTTAGTTTGGCGCAGAAAAAAGAATATCCGTTCGCTCTTTCGGGCGATATAATTTCGGCAATTCGCCTGCCAGGAAAGCATAATATCGATAATGCCTGTGCCGCAATTTTGGCAGCACGTGCGACTATTCCTGGTCTTTCTGATAATGACATAAAAGCTGGGCTGAGCAATTTTACGGGTTTGCCGCATCGCTTAAAGTTTGTTGCTGAGAAAAATGGCGTGAAATATTATGACGACAGCATTTCGACTACGCCTGGAAGTGCCGTTGCTGCACTAAAATCTTTCGCCGAGCCAAAGGTTCTGATTTTGGGTGGATCTGACAAGGGGACGGATTATAGAGAGTTGGCTAGTGAAATTGCCGCTCAGCAAATGCGAGCGGTGATTATTAACGGTGAAAATGCCAATGAAATCGCCAAGGTTTTAAATGAGGAAAAAGTTTCTTGCCGAGTTGTATGCTTAAAAATGGCAATGATGTCAGAGGTGGTTGAGACGGCAAAAAGCCAAGCTCAGCCTGGTGACGTGGTAATTCTCAGTCCAGCCGCCGCTAGTTTTGACATGTTTAAGAGCTATAATGACCGCGGCGAGCAGTTCGTGGCAGCGGTAGAAAGGCTTTAACTTTGGTAAACTTCTGGTTTTAATACGCCAATGTATGGCAAGTTTCGGTATTGCTGGCGAAAATCCAGACCATAACCAACAACGAATTCATTTGGTGTATTGATACCGACGTAATCTGCCTGCACCTCAACTTCACGCCGCTCAGGCTTATCTAATAATGAACATATTTTTACCGAGCCAGCATTCTTGGCGGCGAACAATCTCCTCAACGCTTGGGCGGTTCGACCACTGTCAATGATGTCTTCAACTATCAGCACATGCCGATCGGTAACGTCAGTGTCTAGATCCTTAATAATTTTCACCGTGCCAGAAGATTCCATGTCGTCGCCGTAACTGGAAACTGCCATAAAATCAATTTCCATGTAGCAATCCATCGCTCGTATTAAATCAATCATGAACGGTGACGCACCGCGTAAAATCCCTACAACGACTGGGTTTTTATCCTGGTAATCCTCGGTTAATTTTTGCCCAAGTTTTTGAACGGCTGTTTTAATATATTCGCTGGTAAATAAAATCTTTTCAATATCGTTATCCATTCTCATATTCTAGCAGACAAGCCGCTTCTGAAAAATGGTACAATAGAATATATGCAACCGCTAAAAAAGAAAATTGGTGAATTAGAAAAAGAAATTGAACAGGCTAAAAAAGCGCTGAAGTTTTCTGATTTGGAGCAGAAATTGGCGGAGCTGGATGATCAATTAAACCAGCCAGAAATTTGGAATAATCCTGATTACGCCCAAGAATTAACGAAGCAGGCCGCCAGTCTTCGTCAAACGGTTGAGCCGTGGCAGACTTTGACGGTGCAGGTGGGCGATATGGTTGAATTGATGGAGCTGGGTGATGATGATTTGCTACCAGAGTTTCAGGCACAAGTGGAAGCAATTGAAAAGGCGTTTGAAATTCATAAAACAGATTTGTTGTTCTCTGGAGAGTATGATAATCGCTCGGCAATTGTGCGGATTTCCGCTGGCGTGGGCGGTTTGGATGCTCAGGACTTTGCGGTGATGCTGGAGCGAATGTACTTACGTTGGGCGGAGAAGTCGGGTATGAAAACCGACACACTGGAGCGATCGACCAATGATGATGCTGGAATTAAAACCGTTGTTTTAGAGATTTCTGGGCCGTTTGCTTACGGAAAAATGCGTTCAGAGAACGGCGTGCATCGGTTGGTGCGGCTGAGTCCGTTTAATGCTGATAATTTGCGTCAGACTAGTTTCGCGTTGGTGGAAGTGCTGCCGAAGATCGATACGCCAGATGAAATTGCGATTGACCCGAATGACCTGAGAATTGATGTTTACCGCTCTGGAGGCAAGGGTGGCCAGGGTGTGAATACGACCGACTCGGCAGTAAGGGTGACGCATATTCCCACTGGCATTACCGTGGCGATTCAGAATGAGCGTTCGCAGATCCAGAATAAAGAGACGGCATTAAAGATTTTGCGCTCCAAATTGCTAGCGATGAAATTGGAGCAGCACGCTGAGGCTTTGTCTGATCTGAGGGCGGGCGAGTCGGCCAACTGGGGTAGCCAGATCAGAAATTATGTTTTGCATCCGTATACACTGGTCAAGGACACTCGCACTAAGCACGAAAACCGCAATGCCCAGGGAGTATTGGATGGTGATATTGATGAATTTATCACGGCATATTTAGAGCAGAACGCTAATTCTAAAAATATTTAGCTTATGGTATAATACTATTGATGATTCTGTTAGATAGGGTAACGAAGAGTTATGGTAAAAGTAATAAGCCGGCACTGAATCGAGCTAGCATTCATGTTGGCGCTGGCGAGTTTGTGATTATTGTTGGCACGTCGGGTGCTGGTAAATCAACATTATTAAAGCTTTTGACCAGGGAAGAAAAGCCGAGCTCTGGAAAAATAGTGGTCGGTGGAATTGATTATGACAATTTGAAAGACAAGCACATTCCGTTGTTGCGTCGTAAGATTGGCGTGGTGTTTCAGGATTTTAAGCTGCTACCGAATCGGACGGTGTTTGAGAATATTGCGTTCGCGCTAGAAATTGCCGGGATGACTAATCGAGAGATTAAATCAACTGTACCGAAGGTGATTGAGCTGGTTGGTCTTAAGGGCAAGGAAAAACAATTTCCACATCAGCTTTCTGGTGGAGAGCGTCAGCGCGTGGCAATTGCCAGGGCGGTGGTGCGGCAACCGAAGATTCTAATTGCCGATGAGCCAACTGGAAACTTGGACCCAAAGCACAGCTGGGATATCGTGCGCTTGCTGGAAAAAATTAATAAATATGGTACGACGGTTATTTTGACGACTCACAACGTAGAGATTGTTAACAAATTGAAGCGGCGCGTTATTACAATTGATCATGGTAAAATCACCTCTGATCAGGCGAGGGGGAGTTATAAGCAATAATGAAATCATCTAAATCTAGTAAAAGTAAGGATAATATTCGTATACGTCAACGCCGACGGGGCTGGTTGACTTTTGTGCGGATGTGTCGGTATGGTATTAATAACTTTAGTCGTAATGCCTGGCTAACTATTGCCGCCACTGCGGTGATGAGTGTGACGCTAATAATTGTATTTATGACATTGTCGGCACGACAGATTCTGGTTGATACCGTCTCAAATGTCTCTAAACGTGCTGATATGTCAATTTATTTGAAGGGTGATACTCCTGAAAAGACCATAAATACTATCAAATCTCGTATTGAAAAACTAGATAACGTAGACAGCGTAAAGTATATTTCTGCAGCAGAGGCTAGAGAAAAGCAGGCTGAGCAAAATAAGGATGACCCAGATACACTAGAGGCAATTCGCGAATCTAGCAACGAAATGTCGGCGACGCTTCGTGTTTCCGTTAAGGAATTGAATAATCAACAGTCATTAAATAATTTTGTTAAAACCGACGATTTGTATAAAAAATATAAAGATCCTCGCAGGGAGCCTTCATTCTCAGGTGAGCGTCAGCAGGCAATTAAGACAGTTGGCAATTGGGTGCGTCTGGCTAGCATCGGCGGTTCGATTGCTACAGTCGTGTTCGTGGTGATTTCTTCACTGGTGGTCTTCAATACTATCCGTATGGCGATCTTCAACCGCAAAGATGAGATTGAAATGATGAAGTTAATTGGTGCTGAACGCAGCTTTATTAGGGGTCCGTTTATTGTTGAGGCAATAATGTATGGGTTCATTGCAGCAATTATCGCCACAGTGGCTGGCTATAGTTTACTGTTTTTTGCTCACGACCCAATGACGAAGTATGGCATTCCAGTTGATAATCTTTTAGAGCATTTAACAGTTTATGGCGGGTTGGTTTTCTTAGGTATGATTTTGGTCGGTGCGACAATCGGCGTAGCCTCGTCTTGGGTGGCAACACGTAAATATCTTAAACTATAAAATATCCTTGACAATCGGATTGCGCTTATGCTAATATAGATGCATGAAACTACGGTCCACCACACCAGTTTCGGTATCATTAGTCAGCAGAGCGTCTCTGGTGGCGATGTCTGTATTGCTCGCTGGGTCGGGCGTTTTTGGCTTGGCGTCGCACGTATTGGCGCGTGATTATAATGCCGAAATTCAAGCAAAGCAAAAGGAAGCAGAAAGTTATAACTCCGAGGCTTCACGCCTGGGTCAGATGGCTGACAGTCTGCAGTCAGAATTAGACAAGATTAATGGTCAGATTGCGGCTATTCAGGCGCAAATTGCTGATAGCCAGACAAAGATTAATAATCTAAATGACCAGATAAAAAAGAACGAAGCGTCTATTAAACAAAATCGGAAGGCTATGGGTCGGATTTTAGCAGACCTATATGTTGACGATCAGATTTCTCCGTTGGAGATGTTAGCCAGCTCAAAGAATATTAGTGATTATATTGATAAACAAGAGCAGCGAAGTTCATTAAAATCTTCTCTTAACGATAAAATTAAAGAGATTAAATCTTTGCAGAAAAAGCTGGAAGAAAATAAGAAATCTGTCGAGAATACGTTACGCGATCAAGAATTGCAACGCAACGCTATGGCTTCTAAGCAATCCGAGAAAGCAAAGCTTATTGCTGATACAAAGAATGACCAAAATAACTATGCGGCGCTGGCTCAGAAGCGCAATTCCGAGGTAGCGAAGTTGCGTGAAGAGCAGGCGGCGGTCAACCTAAAGGCTCTTGGTAGAAGTGGTGCATCAATCCCGGGCGGCATTCCAGGCGGTGGCGGTTATCCAGGTGCTTGGGCGAGCGCCCCATTGGATGCATACGTTGACCCGTGGGGTCTGTACACCCGTGAGTGTGTGAGTTATGTGGCTTGGAAGATTCACAGCACTGGTCGGTATGTGCCTCACTTTGGTGGTGCAGGTGATGCTAAACAGTGGCCATCAACAGCAGCCCGTCATGGTATCTCCAACGGCTCGACGCCAAAAGTAGGTTCGGCAGCTGTGTTAATGGAGGGGAAATACGGTCATATCATGTACGTCGAATCTGTCAATGGTGATGGTACAATTACTGTTAGCGACTATAATTTGAAGTGGGACGGATTGTATCGATATTACACGCGTTCGGCTTCGGGATTGACTTACGTTTACTTCTAAACATCTTATGTATTTTACAAAACGCTCGTGCTAGGCGGGCGTTTTGTAGTATAATAAAAAGTATATGGTTACGGGAGAAAATAAACAGCGCCTGGGTTGGTTTTTAACGCTCATGATTGTAGCGACTATCAGTTTTGTTGCTGGGACGCGCTTTGATCAATTTTCTGCTTCAGTAGCGCCATTGTTTGGTATTAGAACGTCGAGAGAAAAGATTGACCTATCAAGTGTTCAGGAGACGTATCGGCAGCTACTCGCAAATTATGATGGTAAACTAGACACCGAGAAGCTTATCCATGGCGCCAGTCGAGGACTAGTGGCGGCAGCTGGAGACCAACATACTGCATATATGGATCCAGATGAGACAAAGGAATTTCAAAAATCGCTCAGCGGTGCTATCGGTGGTGGTATCGGTGCGGAAATTGGTTCAAGGAACGGTAAGCCGACTATCATAAGACCTCTTGAGGGTAGCCCAGCTCAAAAGTATGGTATTAAGGCGGGTGAGGTTATTGTTAAAGTTAATGATGAAAACGTTTCTGACTGGGATGTTGATAAGGTTGTTAGTAAAATTCGTGGTGAAGTCGGTACCTCTGTAAAGCTAACTTTGTTAAGTAATGGCCAGACTCGTGAAGTGTCAGTTGTACGCCAAAACATAACTTCGCCTGCTGTCGAATCAAAAATTGATGGGGAAATTGGCATATTGAAGGTGAGTCGGTTTGGTGATGATACGGCAAGCTTGGCTCGAAAATATGCTTCTGAATTTGTTGAAAAAGGCGTTAAGAAGGTTGTTCTAGACCTGCGTAATAATCCGGGTGGTACAGTTAGTGCGGCACAAGGACTGTTGGGTCTTTGGCTAGATAAGCAAGTGGCGATGACTGAGCGGCGCGGTTCTGAAATTGTTAAGACTATTAATACAACTGGCTCGCCAATTCTGGGTAATGTGAAGACTGTGGTGCTGATTAATGGCGGAAGCGCTAGCGCTAGTGAGATTGTCGCTGGGGCGCTCCGTGATTATGATAAAGCAAAGTTGGTTGGACAAAAGAGCTACGGCAAGGGTAGTGTTCAAATTGTAATAGGGCTGCCTGGCGGAGCACAGATGAAAGTTACAGAAGCTCGTTGGTACACGCCAAAGGGTAGTAACATAGATAAGACAGGTATAGAGCCTGATGTGAAGGTTGATTTATCGGCGGATGACATTAATAATAATCGTGATCCACAGATGGATAAGGCAAAATCGCTATAGAGCTTGTGTTTTTATGAGATACGACATAAAATGGAGGTAGGATGAACGAGCAGAAAAAGAAGATTTTACTAGTTGAGGATGACATTGCACTATCTGCGGTGTATAGGTCTCGGCTAGAAATTGAAGGTTTTGATGTTAGGGAGGCAAATAACGGCGAGGATGCACTGTCTGCAACTGTAGAATATCGCCCGGACTTAATTTTATTGGATGTGATGATGCCGAAAATCAGTGGATTTGATGTTCTGGATATTCTACGTAATACTCCAGAAACCGCTAACGTAAGGATAATTATGCTAACGGCACTTAGTCAGCCGAAGGATAAGGAGCGGGCCGAGAGTTTGGGGGTTGATGATTATTTGGTGAAATCTCAGGTTGTTATTGGTGACGTGGTAGCGCGCGTAAAGCACCATTTAGGTGTTAAATAGAAATTATTTCAGTAAAAGCAAGTCAACCTCTGTTGGGGGGGGTTGACTTTTTGTTAGTTTTTTGATATAAAATAAACATATATGGAAAACTTAGAACCAACACAAAACCATGAACAAGAACAACCAACGCCGGAATATGATGTAGTTAAAAATTTTCCTACTGACGCTACTAATCTAGATAATGCAAGGTATCCACTAACTATTATTCGCAGTGGTCAAGACGGAGAGGACGTTAAGTATGACGGAGGCTGGAATCCTATTGGTATGTCGGTTGTGTGCTACACTGGTTCTGAGAATATTGGTCCGATTAAGCTGCTTGTGGAAGTATATAAACTGGTTGGAGCTGATATTAAAACTGAGTTTGTGCCGTTGGAGGACATTCAGGGTCTAAATGAAGATTATATTAAGTATCTTTATGGAAAAACTCCTAAGGAAATGATTGAAGAAGGAAAAAGGGCTGCTAGAGATATATGGAATCATAAGCACCCAGTTGACAATGAGCCTGAGTATTTGGCTCCAGAAGTGCGTCCGGAAAGTTCCAGTGATGGCTCAGCTGTAAAGGAATTTTCTGGTCGTGAGAGACCTTCAGCGAAGGAAGTTAGTTCTATGATGGGAAGCGTGGCCGGTAAGGTCGTTGAAGATATTTGGCGACAAAAGCACCCAGTTGACAATGAGCCTGAATCTTCGGCTACAGATATGCACCTAGAAAACTCCAGCGAAAATCCAGAGCTGGAACGTTTTGATAAGAGGGTGCGGGAATTGATGAGGCCTTTGGAGACTGATGTGGATGGGGTGCCTTTTAGGGAAGATTGCACGTGTGTGAAGTCGAACTTTGAGTACTTGTTTGACCCAAATTATGTGCCATCAAATAATGTAGAAGATGCTGCCGTTAGGAATCCAAAGGGACTTCCTGTGTCTGAAGGTAGCTTTAATGCCGCAAAGGGGGTTATTGATAATTTAGTTACAAATTCATCATTAATGCAAATAATTGATCCCGAAAGAGCGCTTGACCCTAGGGTAATTATGAATAATATTAGGTCTAGTCATCTTACGCGATGTCGTTTGTTTGAGTATCTAGCCTCTGGGCTTGATAGGCTGGCAATTGTCAATCCAGGAGACTTAGCTGATAGGGTCCTTCGTAATTCAGGTGATAATCTAAAATCTCCTAATTATCTTGGGGGTGGTTATTATGGGGGTAAAATGCTCAGTCGCGAATATGTCGTAGTGTTGGCGATTGCTATGATGGACGGCTCTTTTGATGTGGGTAGGCAAGATGAAATGGTTACCCATTATAGGAATGGTGAAGGAAGGAGTGGTATGCACAGAGATTCTGCAAGGACGCTTCTTGAATATGTAAGAAATAGCTATTAGCGTGAAAAATGTCAATAAAATAACTCCGTAAAAACGGAGTTATTTTAAGCAAAATTTTTACTGACTAGAGAACAACAACTTGTGTTCGGCGCTCTGTTTTACCAGTAAATTTGGTTTTCTTAACCTGCTTAAAGCCAACCACACCGTCTTTTGCAGCATGAATGGTAAAATTGCGGCTAATGTATGTGCCGTCACCAGCAATCTTTGTAGCGCCAGTTTGGCGGACCAAGACCTGTCCAGCAGTAACTTTTTGGCCACCAAATCGCTTCACGCCAAGACGTTGACCAGCATTGTTGTGGATGTTCTTACTAGAGCCGCCAGCTTTAACCTTTGACATTCTTTACTCCTTATAGTTTTCTAAAAACAATCTGTTCTAGTTTATCGAAAATAAAGCCAGTTGTCAAGCGGTTTTAGCCATGTCTATGGGCTTTAATACTATAATTTCTCTGGCAACTACCTGATCTGGACGATGATACAGGAGATTTTTACCAATAATTGGCTGATATCCAAGTTTGCTTAGGTTTTTTATCAGGGGTAAATGTGTAAATTGTCCATGTTGATTTTGCCAGGCGGGAACAGCCATACACAGTGTCGATTCTGGGCGAATTTGATCATGTATGTTCTTCAAAAAATCACTAATAATATGATTACAATTTCCAACCACCTCTTTAAGCTTTGCGGGACTGGGTGGGGCGGAGAAGGGTTGACCTAGGTATGTTTCGCAGACGACGTGGGTAATTTGCTGTTTTTGCTCGGGGGTTAGTTTGATCGAGGTGGCGTCAGCTTGAAAAACTTGCCAGGCGGTGTTTGTGAAAAAAGTCTTTTCCAGCCAGCGCATGTTTTCTGACGTGTAATCGACCATTTTATCGCTGAGGTCGCTCCCGTAGGCGTTGATGCTTAGCAGAGTGGCCTCTTGGAGAACGGTTCCTGTACCACAAAACGGATCCCAAAGGTAGCTTCCAGATTGAGCGCCGGATAAATTGATCATAATTTGCGCTAGCTTAGGCGGAAGCATTCCGACAAAGGCATCACGCTTTGGGCGCTCGCGATCTCGTTGGGTGTATGAATTGATATTTTGAGCACCACGACTTTCGGCTATCAAAAAATCTCCATTTATAGCTCTGACTATGATAATCTCAATCTTCGTTTCAAACCTGCCAAGTTTATTATTATGAGAGGTGGCCGTGGAGAGAGCGGCGGTTTTATTGGGAATTAGACGTAGGCTAACGCCAGATTTTTTTAGGGAATTTTTCAAAATAATTCCGATTTTTTGAATATTTCGGGGATCTACTTTATTGCCGTAAAAGCTAATTCCAAAAGTTATTTTTTTCTGGTTATGTGAAAGATTTTTTGTGTACTTTTCAACGATGACTTTAGACGCTTGAAGTAGGGTGTGATGGTCGGATTTTTGTGATTTTACGCGGCTTACGACGCGACCACATTTGATTGTTCCGCCCAGGTTATCAATAGAAAAGTTATCGGAGTCGATTGTAGCAGCTTGACTGGAGATTTTTTTAACTCTTTCAGCGCCATAAACCGCCTCTAACTCGGCGATAGAGATTTCTGGTTGTCGGCCAAGGATAGCGATGAACATATCGTAATTATACCATTTATCGTGGTATAATGAAGGTTATGCTACCTAAGGTCTTGCAATTATTTAAGTCGCCGCGAACCATTATGAGCGTCTTGACGTTAGCGGTTTTAGCTATTGTTATTTTCCTGTCACGACATGAGCTGGTAAAGGCGTGGGGGCTATTTTTAAACGCAGATTTATGGCTATTATTCTTACTATTACCATTTCAAATTATTGTATATTTTGCTGGCGGTGAAATGATCTTCTCTTATCTTAGAGATAAGAATCTGATTCACCATATTTCCAGATTAGAACAGACAAGGATTGCCCTAGAATTGAACCTGGTTAACCATATTTTTCCGTCGGGGGGCGTTAGTGGAATTTCATATACAACATGGCGGATGCATAAGCTGGGGGTGAGTTCGGCGCGCTCGACATTTGCCCAGGTGATTCGTTATGTGACAGGATTTTTATCTCTCTTAATCCTATTGGTGATTGCCGTGCTGGCTCTGGCTATTGATGGTAAGGTCAATAGATATATCGTAGCGGCGAGCTTCTTGTTGATTATAGTGGTGCTGGCGCTGACTTTTGGATTAATATTTATATTTTCATCCAAGCGGCGTATGCAGACAACGGCCGCAGGTGTCTCGAAGTTTATTAATATACTAGTAAAATATGTGACTTTCGGTAAAAAACGACGGATTATAAATGCTCAGAAGGTGGAGGACTTCTTTGTTGACATGCAAGATGATTTCCAGGATTTGGCGAATCATCCAAAGCTGCTAAATAAGCCCATGATTTGGGGAATTGTCTATACAGCCTTTGACGTGGCAATGTTTACAGTAGCGTTTATGTCTTTGGGGGTTTTTGTTAATCCAGCAATTTTAATGGTGGGCTATGGAGTTGCGGGGTTAGCGGCGCTTTTTGTATTTACGCCCGGTGGTACGGGGGTTTACGAGACAATCATGATCATATTCTTAAGCATGGCAGGAACGCCACCGGACTTAGCAATTGCTGGAATTATTTTAACGAGGGCAATTTTACTAACCGGCACTATTGTCTTTGGCTATATTTTTTACCAGCACGCATTGATTAAATATGGCAAGCCAAATGACTCCCAGGTTTAGCGTTAGTAATTTCCTGGCGGTCGTTAATCAGACTTTTGAGGCTGTTTTTGCTGGCGCGGTTGAAGTGGAGGGTGAGGTTGTCAGCTTTAAGTCGTATCCGCCAAAATATGCCTTTTTTACTCTGAAGGACGAGGATGGATCGGTTAATTGTTTTGTGGGCTTTAGCAATCTGCGGACGCCAATCGAAGATGGTATGAAAGTGGTGGTCCGGGCGATGCCAAGCCTGAGGTACGACGGTAAGTTTAATTTGCAAGTTCAGAAAGTTTTTCCGCTAGGCGAGGGTAATCTAAAACGGAGTTTAAACATTCTGAAGCAGAAATTGGCTACCGAAGGGCTATTTCACGTTGATCGTAAACGGTCGTTACCGCGTTATCCACATCGGGTGGCTGTTATTTCTAGTACAAAGGCGGCAGGTTACGCGGACTTTATGAAAATCTCTAGAGATCGTTGGGGTGGTGCGAAATTTATTGTTGCTAATGTTAATGTTCAGGGTGACGGCGCGGCAGATCAGATTATACGGGCAATTTCATATTTCAATCAAATGGCAGAACCGCCAGAGGTAATTGCTTTAATTCGTGGTGGCGGTAGTGCTGAAGATTTGGCAAGCTTTAATGACGAACAGCTGGTTAGAGCGGTGGCAGGTAGTCGCGTGCCCATAATAACCGGCATTGGACACGAGATTGATGAGAGCCTATGTGATCTGGCGGCGGATGTGCGAGCTGCAACACCTAGTAATGCCGCTCAGCTGCTATTTCCAGATAAACATGAATTAGTTAGACATCTACATTTTCGATTAGTTGGTGTAAAAGATGAAATTCAGAGAGCTATTGACGAGCAGATATTTAGAGCAACAATGTTGCAAAAAGACGCGCTTGAGCAGTGGTCAAGTCAGGTTAGGGATGCTATAAATGCAACATTGTCGCAACAAAAGATTATTGCTGAATACGATCCAGAAATGGCGTTACGACGTGGCTACGCTATGATTAGCGGTGATTTACAGGTTGGTAGTATTGTTAAGATTACAACAAAGGATACAATTATGAAAGCGAGGATTGAAAGTAGTGAACGACGAAATAACAATTGAGCAAATGATGACAGAACTAAACGAGCGAATCGCGTGGTTTCAGGGCGATGGTTTTAATTTGGATGAAGCTAAACGGAAGTTTATCGAGGCGCGAGAGCTGTCAAAGAAAATTACGTCTACGTTAGAAGATATGCGACATGATATTGAAGTGCTTGGGGAAGAGTTTAGTGTAGAATAGAGTGCTTTACATCACTCAAAGCATAAGCTATACTCTAAAATATGATGAAAAGAGATGAAAAAGAGCGTGGCTCAGTTAATGGTTGGATGGTCGGTACAATCAGCTGTTTGATATTATTTTTAATTGCTGGCTCATTGGCTATTTGGGCGTACATGCAATATTCCCATGAAAAAAGCAATGTTGATAGTAAAGTGGCAATTGAGGTTGCTAAGGGTAAGAGCGAGCAGGCTGAATCAGACCAGAAAAAATTTTCAGAAGAAGCGAAGAATCCGCGGATTGAGTTTGTTGGTCCTAGCGAATATGGACGCGTATCATTTATGTATCCAAAAACTTGGAGTGTGTATATAGAAAATGACGGCAGTAACAGGGGCGATTATAAAGCATATCTTAATCCGGTAGCCGTTCCGTCAGCGTCTAATAAAGCGAGTCGATTTGCCTTGAGGCTAGAGATTATAAATAAAAATCTAGACACAGTGCTTAATGACTATCAGTCTCGCCTGAAGAAGGGTGAATTGACCTCAAGTAGCACTGAGTTTAACGGAATCTCCGCTACGCGCATTGATGGTACGTTCGAGAAGGAGCTGCGTGGATCTGTCGTGTTGATGAAGGTCCGTGACAAGACCATCCGCTTCTCAACTGATGCGGACACATTCAAGCCAGATTTCCAGACGATATTAGGCACTGTAAAAATTGCTGAATAGAAAAACCGGCTCAAGTTTTGCTATACTAGAAATGTATGGCAGGTAAAGAGTGGAGTGATGCTGATTTTGGAGGGCTGCCGAGTGTCTTGGTGGCGGCGCATGAGCTAAAAACGCCGTTGTCTTTAATACGGCAATTGACGCTAATGCTCGGCGATGATTTGACGAGTGAGGCTGATAAAAAACAGATCCAGCAGCGTATCGTCCAGACGTCCGAGCAGGCACTGCAGTTAACGGTCGACTTAGCAAATTCGGCAAATTTGACACCGTCATTGTTTCCGCTGGAGCCAGTTAATCCGTTGGCAATATGTCAGCAAATGGCCGCAGAAACGCGATTTAATGCAGTGCTTTATGGGCGGAAAATTAGCTGGCCTCGGGGCGGGCGGAATAGCCGATTGATATTGGCAAATCGGACGTTATTGGGGCGGATTTTGGCAAATTTCTTAAACAATGCTTTGAAATATACCGAGGACGGCTCAGAGATAAAAGTGTCGGTTACGGCAGCCAAAGAGGCAGTGAGGCTGAGCGTTCGCGATTTTGGGCCGATGATGAGTTTGAAGGAGTATCGGCGGCTACTTAGTGAGATGGATGCGCGAAAAACGATGCGGACGCGGCCGGAAAGCAGCGGCTTGGGGATTTATGTGGCTAGCCAATTTGCCCGGGCGATGAATGGTCAAATTGGGCTAATCAGGCATCGGGACGGATTGACATTTTATGTGGAAATGCCGATTAGCCGGCAGCTGAGCTTGTTATGAAAAAGTTGCTGATCGTTGAGGATGATAAAAATTGGGCGGATATTTTATGCAGCTATGCGGCGGCGGTTGGTGCGGACACGCGGGTGGTGGTTTCTGGTGGCCAGGCGATGGAAATGATTGATAATTGGCAACCGGATGCGATTGTCTTAGATATGCTGCTGGCGGGCGAAACGGCGGTGGCGCTGCTGAACGAGCTGAGGTCGCATGCAGATTTGGCTAAGTTGCCGATTGTAGTTTGTAGTAATGCGGATGTCAATTTGGAGGATTTGCGACCGTTTGGTGTGACGGCACTGTTAGATAAGGCGTCAATACTCCCGGACGAAGTGCGGGCAATTTTTAGAGAGGTTTTGGATGGGGCAAAGTGAGCGGTTAAAAGCGATCGTACTGAGGCGGACAAATTACGCCGAGGCAGATCGGGTATTGAAACTACTGACACCGAAAGGCCGGCGCAGTGTCATTGCCAAGGGTGTGCGGCGCGAGCGGTCGAAACTGGCGGGCGGCATTGAACTATTTGCGATTTGTGACGTGGTGATTCGTTCCGGACGCGGAGATTTGGGATTGTTGACCTCGGCGCGGCTGGCGGCGTTTTATCGGCATATTTTGGAAGATTACGAGCGGATGCAATTTGCTTATGCGGCGATGAAGCTGGTGTCGGCGGCGAGTGAAAATATTGACGAGCCGGAATGGTATTTTGTGCTAAGTCAGGTGCTAGAGCAATTAAATAATCCAGAGATTGACCAAAAGCTGATTGAAACCTGGTTTTATATGCAATATGCTAGCTTGCTGGGTGATGAGCTCAATCTGCGCACTGATGTGACAGCCCATACTTTGTCACCTGATAAAACATATATGTACGACAGTACGGAAAAGGGGCTGCGACTGGCGGAGCAGGGCGACCTGTCGGCAGACGCCATCAAACTGCTTCGGCTCATCCAGGCGAAGCCGCTGGCTACTGTGGCGCAAATTGGCGGGATAACTGAGGTGATCAGCGCTTGTTGGCTGGTCGCACGGCAGCACGCGGCGGTGTAATATTGCCCATAAAAATGGTATACTGTAGGTAATAATTGTGAATCGCCATGTTGCCAACATGGAGAAAGGTTTTTGATGAGTCAAGCAAAAATGGAAGATATTATCAGCCTGTGCAAGCGCCGCGGCTTTATTTATCAGGGGTCGGATGTGTACGGCGGCTTGAGCGGTACCTGGGATTACGGTCCGCTGGGTGTGCAGCTGAAGCGTAATATCATGAATTTGTGGTGGCGCCGGTTTGTCGACGAGCGCGACGATATGTATGGCGTGGATGCGGCGATTTTGATGAATCAGAAGGTTTGGAAGGCGAGTGGACATGTGGATACGTTTTCTGATCCGCTAATTGAATGCTCACACTGTAGAATGCGTTTTCGCTTTGATAAGTTAGTAGACAGCATTGCCTATCAGAAGACTGTAAACGATTTTAAGTCCTTAGTGGATGCTAGATCAAATAAGAATGAAGAGATGCTTGACGAGGTTGAGAGTGCGATAAGGGATTATAGTTATGATGACTTTGATAAAGTGGCAGACAAATTTCAGAAATTAGTGGATGATTTGAGGGCGGATATTGAGATCGAGACTGAGCAGCGTGCCCTACTTAAAGAAGCCAAGAATTATACTGGTAATTTCGCGGCATTTTATGTGAATGATTATATAAACATGAAGTGTCCTAATTGTGGCTCTGAAAAAAAGTGGAATAAGCCTTTTCAGTTTAATATGATGTTCAACACTATTGCTGGAGCCAAGTGGGGTATGGCAGAAGTGCTTGATGAAAATGGATATATAACAGCAGAGTTTAGATTATTTGATGGAGATGATGAGCAAACCTCTCAAGAGGCTCATTTAACAAAGCGAGATCAGGTCGATGGTCTAATGTATTTTGATAAGGCGGCAAAAACGTATCTCCGTCCAGAAACCGCCCAAGGTATCTTCACCAATTTCAAAAATGTCGTCGATAGTTTCTACCCGAGCTTGCCGTTTGGCATCGCTCAACAGGGCAAGGCGTTTCGCAATGAGATTGCGCCGCGCGACTTCGTCTTCCGCTCTCGCGAGTTTGAGCAGATGGAGATTGAGTATTTCGTCGATCCTGAGCATTGGCAGGAGGCGTTTGATGAGCTGCTGGTGGCTACGCATGCGTTTTTGGCAGAACTAGGCTTGAGGCCAGAACACATTCACGAGCTGGACGTGCCGGCGGAGGATCGTGCGCATTATAGCGAAAAGACGATCGACATCGAATACGATTATCCAATTGGTCGTGAGGAGTTGATGGGCATCGCTTACCGGACCGATTTTGACCTGATGAACATCCAGCGCGCCAGCGGCAAGAGCATGGAATACACCGTCAAGGGGACGAATACAAAATTTGTTCCGCACGTCATCGAGCCGTCGTTTGGCGTTGAGCGGGCGCTGATGGCGGTGCTATCGAGCGCGTACCGTGAGGACGAGCAAAACGGTGAAAAGCGGGTGTATTTGGCGCTGCCAGAGCACTTGGCGCCGGTTAAATTTGCCGTTTCGCCGCTACTCAAAAACAAGCCAGAATTGGTGGAAAAAGCCCGCGACGTCTACGCCGCACTTGCCAAAGCCAACCCCGGCCGGGTGATGTGGGACGACAACGGCAACATCGGCAAACGCTACCGCCGCCAAGACGAAATCGGCACGCCGCACTGCGTGGTCATCGACTTCCAAACGCTGGAGGACGGCACCGTCACCGTGCGCGAGCGGGATACGACGGAGCAGCGGCGGGTGAATGTTGAGGAGCTATAGATACTAGATATGAAAAAGCAAATTGGGTTTAAGGAGATAAAAGATTGACAAAAAATAGACCTGAGTTTGATAAAATTACATCGTTTGACGAGTTTAATAAATATTATTGGTATCGTGAAGAAATTTCACAGATATGCAAATCATTAGGATTAGAATATAGAGGTACAAAACAAGAACTCAATCACATTATTGAGCAGTACTTTAAGGGTAACCTGATTAAAAAATCATCAATAAAAAATGAAACAAAGCAAGTTGAAAATATTACTTTAGATACGCCATTACTTGAATGTGGTTTTTCTTTTAACGCAAAATTCAGAGAATATTTTTCTGCTTTAACGGGTATCTCACCATTTAAATTTACTGCTGATATGGCTACTGCTTGGAGAAAAGTAAAGAGAGAAAATGATTTGAGTTTTACCATTCAAGATATGCTAAAAGTTTATTATGGAGAGTCAGATTATGCCAAGTATGATAATTCGGTTTGTCAATGGAATCAATTTTTAAAGGATTTTAGTGCAGACGAAAATAGTCGCAACTATTCGAACAAATTAAAAGTAGCTTCTATTCTTTGGAAAGAAGTTAGAAATTCAAAAAATGAAAAAATTTATTCAAAGAGTCTTTTGACTGAATATGCTGGTAAAATAAAAGAGTATCACAATTAGATAATCCCCAACGTGTTAACACCCAATGAGTAGTTAATCATGGATATTGGAAAGACAGAATATACTGTAGGTGAAATGGTATCAGCTATCTGGCGTTCGGGTGTAGTATAATGACTCTCATGACAAAAATCACCAAAGGACATATCATTACGCAGAATCTAGATGGAACGGACCATCTGGATTGTTTGTATCGCATCTCGCTCAAAGCCTTGATTTATAACGATGCTGGACAAATTTTGGTTGTCAAGGAAATTGATCGGACGTATTGGGATTTGCCTGGTGGTGGTATGGATTTTGGCGAGACGATTGAGTCGTCACTGAAACGCGAGCTATATGAAGAAGTTGGCTACAAGGGCGGTTTGCGCTATCAGCTTTTTGACGCGTCAGATGAGATGTACATTGAGCGGATTGATGCTAATCAAATCTGTCTTTATTGTCGCGTCTGGCCAGAGAATTTTGATTTCATACCGGGTGAAGAGGGCGACGAAATAATGTTTATTAACCCTGAGGAGCTATTGCTTCAGAAGAGCGAGGTTGACGCGCCAGAACGGGCATATGCGGCGCATGTGAAATGGCAGGAGCTGTGCAGCTTAAAGAGTTAGCCAGTAGAGTAGCATTGACTTTTATACTATAATAGTATAGAACATAAATCATGGAAAGTCTTAAAGGTGGCGTATCTTTTAAGGTTAATTTTATTAATTCTGGCGATAATCCGGGAAATTCTTCTGGCGAAAGCCAGCGCCTGATAGGAATTTATAATGGGGATTGGTCTTTGGGGGGGGACGGTGCTGTAAAAGCGTCTATGGCGCTTTCCGAGAGGGCGGGTGATATCCGTAGCCACGGCAATTTAATAGAGAAGGTCTGTGGAGTTGGTGAGACTGAGGTGCGAGTATCTATTTCAGAATGTCTGAATATCAAAGACGAGAGTGTGGAGTTGAGTGGTTGGCTGTTAGTTGATCCTATTATACTATGCGGCAGAATTTCTTTCTTGCATAGAGTGATGCCAACCAAGCTTTTTGTTCCTGATTCTCTTGAAAATGATCAGAAGTTGGAGGTTGTTAGAGTCGCCCTGCGTGTTGGGGCTGTAGCTTTGCATTGTTCGGGATTATCATTAGAAGAACTCAGGAAGTCTCCCGCTAAGTATTTTTCCTCGGATGAAGTAGACGAATTGGTTTCTCGTTTTAATGGCAATGTGGATTTTGGCAGAGAATGGGGAGATATTAAGAGGGTAGTTACAGGACCGTAGCATATCTCTAAGGTTTAATATATGAAAAAATCTAAGAATTACGGTGCCAGAGTTGAAATCGATAGTCTTATTAATGGTGAGGTTGATAATAATTCACTTTTTACTCTATTGACGGAGCTGAAAATCAGGGACGATGTTTTTGATATGCGTATATTATTGGCTAGTAGTAGTGGTAAATGTATGGGACACAAAGCGTTGGCTGAGAAGCATCTTGCTAGTCGATCCACGTCTATAGAATCGCCATATGAATTCCCTTATGATAGGACTGAGTTGCGCAGTTGGCGGGATGAGCTTGGTATATCTTCTGCTGGGGGATTAAAGGGGAGATTTAGGGGGGGCGATACCTACTTCTCTTCAAATAAAGCTGAGTATTTTATGAGGCGAGTAGCCGCTGTTGCTGTCGGACTTTGCTTGGAAATTCCCTTGCCAAAACTTGATTCTACTATGGAATTTTCGGCCGAAGAACTGGAAGAAGCCTGGCCAAGATTCAGAGGATCGATTTACATATAATAATTCCATTGTTATAATAAACATATGCATATTATTCTTGGTGGGACGAGCGGGCTTGGTCTGGAGATGGCCAAGCAATTGCGTAAACGTGGCGAGCGAGTATTGGTGTTAGGCAAAACTCACGACTCGCAAAAGCATGGTGAAGGTTTTCCCCTGGACATTTATTACGCAGATCAAGTGGAGGCGTCTTTTTCGCGAATTGAGCAGATTTTAAATGGTGATGATATTGAGCAATTTGTCTGGGCGGCAGGTTATGGCTGGCGCGGAAATTTTGAAGATCAGCCAGACGCTCGCTCCATGGCAGAGGTGAATTTTTCAGGGGCTTTGCCACTAGTACAGTGGGCTTGGCGTAAGATGTTGGATCAGAACCGCAAAGCAGTCTTAACGGTTATTGGGTCGACTAGTAGTGTCAAGGCGCGCTCCGATGAGGCTGTATACGTGGCCACCAAACATGCTCAGGCGGGGCTGGCGCGTAGTTTGGGAATGCAGGCGGATGAACAGAAACTGCCAGTAAAAGTTGCGCTATTTCTTCCAGGCGCTATGAAAACACCGTTTTGGAATGGTCGGGATTTGCCGACTGATTATGTATTTTTCAATGACCCAGCTAAAATTGCTACACATATAATTAATGCTGTCAATTGTCAGCAGCAGCCATTTTTAGAATGGGCATTACCAAAAGGCACATTGGTATAGTTGTATCAAAGTGTTATAATTTAAGGTATGATGACTAGTAGTTCGAATAGTGATTATTTTGGGGTAAAAATTGTAGTTATTGGCGGTGGAACTGGTAGTTTTACGCTGCTTTCTGGGCTAAAAAAATATACGCATAGTATTACGGCGCTAGTTAACATGGTTGACGATGGCGGCTCAACCGGAGCGTTACGTGATGAACTGGGTGTTTTGCCTGCGGGCGACGTTCGACAGTGCTTGGTGGCGCTGAGTAGTTCGCCGAAGGTTCGCGACTTGTTCAATTATCGATTTGACGAAGGCAGTATGAAGGGGCATGCATTTGGTAATTTGTTCATGGCAGCTCTGGAGAAGATGACGGGAAGTTTTGCCGAGGCGGTGGAGCTGGCGAGTGAAGTTCTGGGGGTTAACGGGCGAGTATATCCGATCACTCTGGATGATACGACAATGTCAATTAAGCTGAAAGACGGCACAATTGTTAACGGACAACACGCGGCTGAGTCATTGCAAATCCCTCGCGGTGAGCGTCCGTGGCTGGAATTGAAACCACCAGCCGGTATTAATCCAAGGGCGCGTCAGGCGATTTTAGACGCAGATTTGGTGGTTATTGCGCCGGGGCTGCTGTATGGCAGTTTGGCGCCGGCGTTGCTGGTGCGTGGTGTAACCAGAGCGCTGGCGGAGACGAAGGCGAAGAAGGTCTATGTTTGTAATTTAGTGACTAAGCCAACACAGACTGATGGTTTTACCGTGGCTGATTTTGCAGATGAGATTGAGCGATTTTCAGGAGTTAATATGGACTATGTGTTATATAACGATCATCGTCCGCCAGAAGATTTGATTAAAAAATATGCTCATGATGGTGAATATCTAGTGGAGTGGGATAAGGATTTGTTGAAAAAGAAGCATTATTATGCGTCGGGCAAGCGGCTAATTGCCGACACTGTTTGGGTTAATAAAAATTCTGGCAGCGATCCATTGGCGGCTCAACGTAGCCTCATTCGCCATGATGCCGACAGAGTGGCGCGCGAATTGATGCGGATTTATTTTGCGTAGCTTATATAGGCGGCCTAGTGGATTAACTATACTTGCAAAGTTTTACAGTTTGTGATATAATTTACAAGCTGATTATGACAAGTAAAGAAGTAAATAGACGCTCACCAGACAATATTAACAGCCCTTGTAGTCAAGGCGAAATCCTTTCTGTCCGTGAATGTCTGGCTAAGGACTTGGTGGAAACATTTAGCGGAGACCATTTAACTCCGTCGCGCAGATTGGCCGCGAATATCATTATAGAAATGCCAGAAGGCATAGAGGGTAGGCGGCGGACTGACTACATTAGGAAGGCTCTTGATGGTGCGCCTAAAGAGATTGACCAAGACGTAGTTATAGGTATATTGGAAGACTATAAGGTCTTACAGGGTGCATTTTTATCGTATATTGATGATATTGATGAAGATTCACTGGCGGGAAGGGCACTAAAGCTTGAGGATAATCAAGTGATCCCTGACGATTTAGACGTAGACGGTGATGGCTACAGTAAGAGCCCGTGGGCTGAAAGCCCATCAATTCCGGCACCACATCTTGATAACTTAATAAAGATATTCTCAACAAAAGTCGAGGGTGCTCAGGGTATAGGTCTGGAAACCGCGATGATTGCTGGAGCTATAACTCTAGCTAATCTAAAAATTGCTCCTTATCATAGTGCATTTGCGTATAAATGTGCAGTATTTGCCGAAAACTTTTTAATCCCAGTATGTAGTATTAGCGGTTTGGATAACTTAGAGTCCGAGCTGAAAGATGAAATTGGCGTTATGACGGGGCGTAATATTGGAGATGCTTTATACCGCAAGGATGCCCTGAGTAATGATATCGATTCAACTATGAATGAGGTTGATAGGATTGTGTCGTTACATTTTGGAAACAGGTATTCAACTGATCCTGCACGATTTGACTTTGCCATAAGGAACTTTAACGGTGCGCTTTCTGAAATTCTGGGAGAGCCAAATTTGAAGCCTGCTGTAAATACTGATTCTTTACATAGTACGTTTTTTGGATCTGGTACTGTAAAAACCTCAAATGGGTCAGAATTAGAAGTAAGAGCTCGAGGCAAGGGTCGTGGCTCATATTGTAAAAAATTGCTACAACTTATAGGTTATTACGATACACATTCTCAGCCTCTAAAAGATGCGGGAGAATTTCACCCCATTGACCTATACGGTATGACAGTAATTTGTAATGACAATGAACAATTGGCTGATTCATATGCGGATGCTGTAATTAGAGCTATTGATAGCGGTAAAATTACTCCGTATCCAGCTCCAGGTCGAAAAAATGAGTGTTTTGTGATTAAGGGTTCTTTAGGTTTCCAGGAAAAGATTCGTCAGAAAATTCTCGATAAAATACCGGACATTGACATGAGAATGTTTAGTTTTAAAAATAGCGGTAGTGGTTTTACTGACGCAAAGATTACGGGGTTTTACGAAACGGGTGACGGAAGAATTCCATATGCTCCGTTTGAGGTGCAGTTTTCTACACCAGACGCTCGTTTAGTAGCTCGGACTGGCAAGAAGGCGGCTCATTTCTTCTTTAAATTGCATAAAATTTATGGTGATTTGGTGAGTATGAGTGATGAGACGGCTGATGCGGTCATTGATATTTGGCAGCGTAAACAGGATTTCTTTACAAACTGCGATGACGGAACAAAAGAATCTCATTTAACAAAACAAAGTCGTGAACGCGTAAACAAGTTTAATGACGCCTGTAAAAAACTACAGAAAGAGTATCGCAAGATAGCTAAAAGGGCTATCATTAGTATATAATTACACTAATGATAGTTTATTATACTGACGGTTCTGCTTCGCCAAATCCCGGTCCGGGCGGCTTTGCGGTGATTCGTAATCTTGAGCCGTGGATTTTGGGTTCGGAGGATGGCGAGACGACTAATATTCGCATGGAAGGCAAAGCGCTAATCGCGGCGCTGCGGGATGCGGACGGTGCACCGTGTGTGATTTATTCTGATAGTGAATTTTGGATTAACGTGGTTACCAAGTGGGCGCCGGGCTGGGAAAAGCGTGGTTGGACGAAAAAGGGCGGCGAGATTAAAAATCTGGATATTGTACGAGAATTGTACGAATTATATTCGAATTCTCAGGCGGATCTCCGTTGGGTGCGTGGCCATGAAGGCGATGAAGGGAATGAACTGGCGGATGAGTGGGCTAATCGGGCACGTGAAGGCGAGAGATTAGATAAATAACTGCTAGCGACATCTGATAAAAATTGCTATACTAGAAAAATGGAGGAAGTGAGGGAAACGACTGATATTTTTTTGTGGGCGAATCAAACTGACGCAAAAAAGAATGATTTACAGACTGAGCTGTTTTTATTTAATAAAAATTACACGCCGTATGTTATGCCTTTGAAGGGTGATGTTGAGCAGCAGCTCCGGCCATTATTTTTGTTTGATTATATCAATCAGGTTAATTTGGGGGCGGGCACTGGTCTTAGCGTGCGGGATTATGAGATGAGCGAAGCGGAAGACAATGTACTACTGCGCACAGACCTTGCCAAGGTTGGCCGAGCGGAAACCCTGATTCATTTGATTGAGCATGAGCGTGGCGACATTGTGGAGTTTTCGGAAACTGAGCATGAGTTCAAGCGGATGAAGGGCGTGATAGCGCGGTTTACCGATCCGAATGACCCAGAAAAAGTCTTTTATACGGTCAAATTGATCCAGCAGGGGCAGACGCTCAAAAGCGTGCTGGCGTGGGAATTTTCTGACGGCAAGTTTGGCGCGTTTAAGGCGGAAGTTGGTTTTAAGGTGCCAGATGATAACCAGGTGCTGATCATCGGTCAGGATATTTTCGCCTTTAATCCGTCGAAATTTGAGCGGATGTTTGGCTATGAGTATAAGAAGCAGGTGATTGCTGATAAGAAAGTGGCGGAAATTGAAAAGCAATATAAGCTGAGTTTTCCCGAAGGACTGGATCTTAACGCGCTGGTCAAGGAGCGCAAAAAGACCATCAATAAGTTGCAAAAATTGGAGATCGGCGAGGTCAAACAGGAGCAGGTGCTGGACTATGCTGACGAGATGCAACTAGAGCTGATGAGCGATGATAATGGCGCGATTATCATTATGGACGGTAATGACCTCGACATGTTCGTGAACTTGATCAATGAGGATTATATCGAGAGTAAAATTACCGGCAAGCGCTACGAAATTAAGTCGAAAAAACTGCTGGGCGAGCCTGAGGGCGAACCGCCGCGAGGTTAACTATGGATCAAGAATTGGCGCTGGCGATTTTGATGAGTGGTCGGTCGGCGCTGCTGACGGGCGCGGCTGGTACCGGCAAAACGCACCTGCTGAATACTTTTATTGCACAGGCGCGTGACCAGGGTAAAAAGGTGTCGGTAACAGCGACGACGGGCTTGGCGGCGACGCATTTGGGCGGCAATACGATTCACAGTTGGAGCGGTATTGGTGTTAGTGATCATCTCGCGAACAACTTTTTTGATCGGCTGTCAAAAACGCGGCGTGAGGTGATTACCAAGACTGATGTGCTGGTGATTGATGAGATCTCCATGCTGCATGATTTTCGGCTGGATATGGTCGATCAGGTGCTGCGCGGCGTCAGGGAAAATGATCAGCCATTTGGTGGCGTGCAGCTGGTGATGAGCGGTGATTTTTTCCAATTGCCGCCGATCAATCGTCCGGGCGAGCAGGGTGGCGGCTTCGTGGTATATTCGGAAGCGTGGCAGGAGTTGCAACCGGCGGTGCTGTATTTGGAGCGGCAGTATCGGCAAAATGACGAGCAGCTCCTCGAGATTTTGACGGCGCTGAGAAATGACGATGTTAGGCGGCATCATGCTGAGACGCTACTGGCGCGGACGGAAGTTCAGGTGCCCGACGGCGATATCACCGAACTACACACTGTCAATGTTGATGTTGATGCCATCAATAGTCAGAAGCTGGCGGAGCTGGCGGGCGAGGAGCGGACGTATCAGCAGACGACGACGGGTTCAAAGGTGTATGTCGAGAGCCTGCAGCGGTCGGTGCTGGCGCCGAGTGAACTCGTGTTAAAGTTGGGCGCGTTGGTGATGGCGGTGAAAAATTCGCCGCAGAAATTGTACGCTAACGGTAGCATCGGCACGGTGGTGGATTTTGAGCCGCTGACGGACTATCCGATTGTCGAGTTTCACAGTGGCCAGCAGGTGACCATGGTGCCAGATGTGTGGGAATTGCGTGACGGTGAGCGCAAGCGCGCTAGCATTTCCCAGGTGCCACTGCGGCTGGCGTGGGCCATAACCGTGCATAAAAGCCAGGGTATGACGCTGGACGTGGCAAAAATTGACCTGAGAAAGGCCTTTGTTGAGGGTATGGGTTACGTGGCCTTGAGCCGGGTGCGGGATCTTGACAATCTGTACCTTTACGGCATTAACCGCAAGGCATTGGCGGTCTCGCCTGATGCGTTGGCGATTGACGAGGTGTTGCAGCGAGCAAGTAGTGAAGCAACCAAGCATTATCGTCCAATGCTGGAGGATATGAAGCGAAAGCAGTCAGCGCCGAAAAAATCCGGCAAGAAGTCTCAGTCTGGCAGCTGGCAGCAAAAAATTGCCAAAATGCGTGAGACGTATCCGAAGGCCTATATGCCATGGGAAAAAGCCGATGACGACATACTCAAGCAAGACTTTATGCAGGGTGCGACCATTGAGCAGCTTAGTAAAAAACTTGGACGTCATGAAGGCTCGATTAGGATACGGTTACAAAAACATTTTGGGGAAGACACCGTAGCGTAGCTTCAACTTGTATCAACACTAGACTTTTCCACAAAAGTGTGGAAAAGTTTTTATTTGACGCAAAAATGGGTAAAAAGTAATAAAAAGGGCTTGCAAGTGGGTAGTTGTGGGTAGTATAGTGGAGTCAGTGGAACGAAAGTTGATGGCAATCACCAACGAAAAACAAACATCCACTATAAAAAACAACTAATCTACCACGGAGGAAGGACGACGTGCAGACAGATTACTTTGAGCGAAAGTTGGATGACAAGCGGCGCTTGACGATTCCAGCCGAACTCAGAGCAGAGTTTGCATCAGGCGTCGTACTAACTCGCGGGTTTGGCAAATATCTTCACTTATACCCACAGCAAATTTGGGACCGGGAAGTGGAGAGCGCGCTGACCGGAAGTATTCTGGATGAGCGGGTGGCCGACCTGAACGTTAAGTTCCGCCGTGGCAAAACCGCATCGGCACTCGATCAAAAACAAGGACGAGTGACGATTGAGCAGCATTTGCTCGACTACGCTGGAATTGACAGAGAAGTCGTTGCTGTGCGGGCAGGGGAATATTTTCGGCTAATAGCGGCTGAAAATGCGGAATAGTAGATTAGCTAAGCACCTTAACAATTAAAACCTCTCGAGATCAACTATCTGGGTATTTGAAAATGGCGTGTGGCAATTTGCTCCACATTAAAAACGGTAACGCACATTCCTTAAAACACCTCCCAAAAAACTCCACCTCACACATAAGTCTCTTTGGAAAACATGGTTGTTACTGACAATCAATAACTTTCCACTCTAAGACAACAAAAACAAACAGAACACAAATACAAAAAAGCCAGAATTAAATATCCAGTTAGGTGATCTCGAGCATTATTTCTGTATAATGGAATAATGATGAGTATTAAAGAACATCCACCACAGTCGGAAGCGCTTCAAGTGAGCGAACCGATTCATGTTCCCGTACTTTTAGAGATAACCCTTAGCAAGCTGCAGCCAGCCAAGGGCGAGGCGTACCTCGATCTAACGGCTGGCTATGGCGGCCATGCCAGGGCATTCTTAGAAAGAACGGATAATTACTTGGACTCAGTGTTGGTTGATCGTGATGAAAACGCGATTAAAACGCTGGGTGATTTGGCCGAAAAAGGCGTGACGTTGATTCATAAGGATTTTGTGAGTGCGGCGCAGGATTTGGTCAAGCAGGGACGTACATTTGACGTGATTTTGGCTGATTTGGGGGTGTCGTCACCACAGCTTGACAGAGCAGAGAGAGGTTTTTCGTTTCGATTTGACGGTCCGCTGGATATGCGGATGGATAATCGGACGGAAACGACAGCAGCGGATATCGTCAATTCGTATTCGGTTGATGATTTGACGCAGCTGATTACTCGTTACGGCGAGGAGAATCTGGGGCGGGCCAGGCGAATTGCACAGGCAATTGTTGGCGCCAGACCGATTCAGGGGACGACCGAACTGGCTGATCTGATCAAGCAAACCGTTGGTCGCGGTAGTATGAAACATCATCCTGCGACTCGTACTTTTCAGGCACTGCGCATTGAGGTCAATCGCGAGCTTCGGCTAATTGAGGAATTATTGCCACTTTTGCCACGTTTACTTAATAAGGGTGGGCGAGTAGGAATAATTAGCTTTCATAGCTTGGAGGATCGATTGATTAAGCGTTACTTTTCGGAGCAGGCGACGGCTGGATATGAAGCTGAGCTAATTGTCCAAGAGAAAAAACCAGTGTCTGGAACTGAAGATGTTCATAATCCGCGTAGTCGAAGTGCAAAATTTCGATACGCCGTGAAAAAATAAAACAAAAAGAAGGAGGCAATATGCCAATCCACATCAAAGTAGAATTCCAGAATACAGACAAGGCAGAGACTGTTTCAGTACGCCGCGGCTAAACTAAAGCGTATTCCGGAATATACCTTAGAAAACCAGCCTGTCTGTAGCGGGCGGGCTGGTTTGTTATACCAATATAAACAGATAAAAATAAAAAGATAGAGACAAATGACAAACACCACCACATTTACTTCACGACGCTCACACGGTCAAATGCGCCGCAATCAGAATTCGACACGTTTTCAGTCTCAGGTCAAACTTGGTCCTGTCGCTCATACAGTGCTAGTGGCATTGATGATTACAGTACTGGGCTTGATTTATCTTACTCAGGCAACCAGACTTACAGCTTATGGCTATGAAGCTCAGAGTCTAGACACAAAAATCACCGAACTAAGCGCAAAAAAGTCAGAATTAGAAGTTCAGAATGCACGCTTGACGGCTCTAGAAAAGGTTAAGAATAGTAACGTTGCTTCAGCAATGACAGCAACTGAAACGCATTACGCTCAATAGTGATATAATAAAATAAGCAATATGCAGCGGCTTATTCGTTCAAGAACTGGTTGGTTAGCCATCGCTTTACTAGTAGTGATGGCGGCTTTTGTGCTGCGATTATTTCAATTGCAGATTTTGCAATATGGCAAATATACGGAATTAGCGCGGGCAAGTCAGCAGCGTCAATTCGTTATTCCTGCGGAGCGCGGGAAAATTTATATGATGGACGGAAAAACGCCAGTTCCCGTAGTGCTTAATCAGGCTGTCTATACGGTGATTGCGGACCCGCAGTCGATTGACGATAAAGAGCGGAATCAGCTTATTGATAGTCTGAGGGAAATTGTTGGCGGTGAAATGACAGAAAATGTATCTGAACGCCTCAATAATAAAAAGTCGCGCTATGAAGTTTTGGCGAAGAATATTACCAGAACTCAGGCGGAAAAATTGAAAAAGAAAAACTTTGCCGGCGTGCTTTATCAACAAAGCTCTATTCGAAATTATCCTGAGGGCGAACTGGGTGCGCACGTACTTGGATTTGTGAATGCGGCTGGCGAAGGTCAATATGGCGTCGAAGGTTCTTTGAATAAGCAACTTAAAGGTCGGGACGGGCTATTGCAATCTGTAACTGACGTTAGAAACATACCTTTGACGGTTGGAAAAAATAATATGCGAATCGAGGCGAAATCTGGCGACAATTTAGCGCTGACGGTGGACAGGAATATTCAGAATCAGACTGAATTGGCGTTGAAAAAGGGAGTCGAAGCAGCTGGCGCTACCGAAGGAAGCGTGATTGTTATGAATCCGAAAAACGGTCAAGTTCTGGCAATGGCGAATTATCCGACTTATAATCCGGCGGATTTTGCCAAGCAGAAAAACGGGTCGGTGTTTATGGATAGCGCGTCGATGGTGCCATTTGAGCCGGGTTCGGTTATCAAGTCCTTTAGTTTCGCTACGGCAATTGACAAAGGCGTTATTACGCCGTCCAGCACGTATAATAATACCGATTGTATTAAAGTCGCTGATCGCACGATGTGTAACGCTCTGAGAGGTTTGGGCGGTCCAATGACGATTCAAGGCGCGTTTAACAATTCGCTCAATGTCGGCACGATTACCGCGATTCGAAAATTAGGAAATGGTTCGCAGATTAATTTGCCGGCTCGCCAGACGTTGTATGAATATTATCATGATAAATTTGGCTTTGGCGCCAAAACTGGAATTGAGCTGGGTGAGGTTTCGGGTTATATTTATCCGCCAGATAGCGCTGAAGGAAATGAGGTTCGCTATTCGGCCCTGACTTATGGGCAGAGTATGAACTTGACTATGGTTCAAGTCGCGGCTGGATTTTCGTCGCTAGTTAACGGTGGTCAATATTATAAGCCAACTATTCTCGTTGGTACAATTGACGAATCTGGCAATCTGAAATCGTCGGAAAATAAAGTTATTCGCCAAACCGTAAGCGGCGGCACGTCATCGCAGATGCGAACTATGCTAATGACGGCGCGCCGATCTTCATTCCTATCAAAGAGTGACAAATCTGGCTATGAAATTGGTGGAAAAACTAGTACTTCTGAAACGGTGGTTAATGGCGCTTACACTCAAAAGGAAACGATTGCTGTATATATTGGTTATGGCGGTGGAAAAAATGGCGCCGAATATGTCATAATGGTACGTGTAGCGGCGCCAGGTAAGGGGATTAACCTACAAGGAAATTTCCATGCTGGGCCAATTTTTACGGATATATCCAATTGGATGATTGATTATATGAAAATAGCACCGAAGGAATAGATATGGGAGTAGCCTTACAGACAGTCACTAATGAATTAACTCATGTGTTTTTACTGAGCGTTGGGGCGTTTTTACTGGCGATGTTTTTGACGCCAGTCTATACGTTTTTTGCTTATAGATATCGATTCTGGAAGAAGCAAAGATCGGAGAGTACTGACGGTAAAAAATTAAAGGTTTTTGCTAAGTTTCAAGCGGCAAAACTACGGCGAAATATTCCAACAATGGCGGGTGTGATTGGTGTGATTTCTATTTTTATTGTGACGTTTTTCTTTAACTTGGACCGAGCTCAGACATGGCTACCATTGGCGGCGCTGGTCGGTGGTGGGGCGGTTGGGCTGATTGACGACGTTATTAATCTACGTGGGCTAGGCGGTGGGGCGGCGGGTTTACGTAGTCCGGTAAAGTTTGCGCTAATTACGCTTATCGGCGTGGTTCTTGGCTGGTTCTTCTTCGCCAAATTAGGCGTGATGAGTTTTCATGTGCCGTTTATGGGTGATGTAAATATTGGCTGGTTGATTATTCCGTTATTCGCGTTTGCGGTGGTGGCAACTGGTAATGCGGTGAATATTTCTGACGGCATGGACGGGCTGGCTGGCGGTCTGTTAGGTACTAGTTTTGGTGCTTTTGGGGTGATCGCTTTGTTGCAGCAACAGGTACTGTTGGCAGGGTTCTGTTTTACGGTGGTTGGCGTACTTCTTAGCTATTTGTGGTTTAATATTTATCCAGCGCGTTTTTTTATGGGTGATGTTGGTAGTTTCGCCTATGGAGTGAGTTTGGGGGTAGTGGCTATGCTGACTGATTCGCTGCTATTGTTGCCCGTAATTGGTTTACTATTCGTAGTAGAGGCAGGATCAAGCCTGATTCAAATTGCTAGTAAAAAGATATTTAAGCGGAAAATTTTCTTATCTGCGCCAATTCATCATCATCTGGAAGCAATTGGCTGGCCGGAAACTAAAGTAACGATGCGGTTTTGGGTGATTGGCTGCGTGATGGCATTTGTGGGGGTTATGCTGGCACTGGCGGGGGGACATATTGCGTAATTCAGTCTCTAGAAAACACCAGGCTTCCACGCAATCGGTTCGCAGCCACCGACCGATGTACCAGATTGTGCTGTATATGGGTCTTTTATTGCTGCTCGGACTAATCGTTATGTATGCACTGGGGCCACAACGCGCTAATGTGATGAATTACGCTTATGGCACGAATTATAGTGATACTTATTTTTTTGGTAAGCAGTTAACTAGTGTTGTTATAGCTGTTGTGGCGTTTTCGGTATTTTATTTTGTACCGTATAAGTGGTTTACGGGCGAGCGTTCAAAATATGTTCTTTGGGCGGGATTCCTGTCGTGCGTCTTGTTGTTTTTGCTGGGCTCGCTGCTGCATTTGTCATTGGCCAAAGAAACTAACGGCGCGTATAGATGGTTTTATTTGGGTGGACTAGGTAGTTTTCAGCCGTCAGAATTATTGAAATATGGCATTCTATTATTCTTGGCGGGATTTTTGGGGCGGCGTGCTTCTCAGGGGAAAATAAATGATGTTCATGAAACACTTGTTCCGGTTGGGGTTATTTCTGCACTTTCGCTGTTGATGATTGTAGTTTTGCAAAAAGACTTAGGCACCGGCGTGTCTTTGATAGCCATAGTGTTATCAATGATAGTGGTATCTGGTGTGGATTGGAAAATAATTGGTAAGATTTTAGGAGTGGTGGCATTTTGTGGGTTAGTATTGATATTTACCTCACCGCACCGAATTGAGCGGGTTATGACATTTATTCAGGGTGATAGTCATAAAACCGCAAGTGGTCAAGAGGACAAAAATTATCACATCCAGCAGGCTAGAATCGCAATTGGTTCGGGGGGCCTTCTGGGGCTTGGTATTGGTAAAAGTGTTCAGGCGACCGGATATCTACCAGAAGCGATTAATGACTCAATCTTCGCTGTTATGGGAGAAACATTTGGCTTTGTTGGTTTGATGGCTATATTGGCGTTATTTACTGCGCTGCTATTATCGATTTTACACGTGGCGGCACGGCTGCCAGATACGACTTTGAGGTTGATTGTTGCTGGGATCTTTGGCTGGATTGCCTCACATGTAATTTTAAATATTGCTGCCATGACAGGACTAATGCCGCTAACAGGAATTCCGTTGCCATTATTAAGTTATGGTGGCACAAGTATGCTGTTCATTGCTGCGGCTCTCGGTTTAGTTTTTCAAATTTCCAAGTATACGTCACATAAAGTATTAGAGGAGGGTGAAGGTGGCCAAGATCTTAGCGGTCGGCGGCGGCTCAGGCGGACACGTTACGCCAGTGGTAGCCGTATTTAGGGAATTACAAAAGACTGGTGATCACGAGCTCCGTTTTTGGTGCGACAAAAAGTTTGGCGTTAGCGCACGTGGGATTTTTGCTAAATTTGACGACACTATTCCAGTCGAGCTGATTACTGCTGGGAAACTGCGGCGATATCATGGTAAGAGTCTGTCGTTCCATTTACACCCATCAATATTACTACCAAATCTTCGTGACGGCTTTAAGGTGATTGTCGGATTTTTCCAAAGCTTATTTAAGCTAATAGCCTGGCGGCCGGATGCTATTTTTATAAAAGGTGGTTATGTTTGTTTGTCTGTAGGTTATGCTGCGAGGCTGTTGCGAATCCCGTTAGTCCTGCATGACTCTGATGCTCATCCGGGGTTAACTAACCGCTTGCTTAGTCCATTTGCAAAAGCTATTGGTACTGGCGCACCCCTTGAATATTACAATTATCCTCCTGAAAAAGCGTCGTATGTTGGTATACCAGTGGCGCCAGAATTTCGTCCTTATTCTGAGGCTGAGCGGCAAAAATTGAAGGCGAAATTAGGCTTTGATTCCAATAAGCCACTGGTTGTCGTCACCGGTGGTGGGCTGGGTGCTAGGCGTATTAATTCTGCAATTTTAGCAATCAGAGAAGAACTCTTGGCTGAGGCTTCGGTGTTTTTAATATCTGGAAACCTGCAGTACGAAGAAATACTTAAGCAGACTGATGAGCGCAGTGGATGGTGTCTTCAAGCCTTTGTTCATAATGGTATGGCTGAAGTTTTGGCAGCAGCAGATATAGTTGTAACTAGGGCAGGAGCGACTACTCTTCTGGAGCTGGCTGCGCTTCATAAACCTACTATCATCATTCCTAACGGCCGTCTGACAGGTGGTCATCAGTTAAAGAATGCTAAGGTGTATCAGGATGCGTTGGCTGCCTTGATAGTTTCAGAGGACGAGCTAGACAAGGATAATCAAATTTTGGCACGGAAGATTATCGGCGTATTGAAATCGCAGAAGATTCTTAAGGGTTTAGGCGATAATTTTGGCAAGTTTGCCAAGCCTGATGCGGCCAAAGATATGGTGAAGATCATTCTGACTACTATACGAAGACAGGGTAGGCGAAGGTGAAATTATCTTTTTCTCGAAAGAAATCTGATAGAAATTTAAGCCGTCGAGAGATCGCTGCTCGTCGGCAGGTTGAAAATTACGACAATCTACCAACGCAGTCATACCGCCGAAACAGAACTCTTAATAGTCGCCAGACGATTTCACCGCTAGAGGCCTCTGAACGGCTTGAGGCGCATAATCTAGTAAAAAAACGTCGTTATATGATGCAGAAGTTATTTATAACTGCAGTGTGTCTGGCTGTCGTGGTATTTTTATTGTTTCAGCTGACAATTAGTATCTCCATTCAGACTCCCGACGCTAAAAGCTCTAGTAACTCTAGTAAATACACCAGCGTTCTTAACGAATATTACAATGCCCATCCAGCTGAGCGGTTTAGGTTTTTTCTGAACAATAATGACTTGAGGCAGTTTTTCTTGCAGAAAGCTCCTGAAGTAAAAACTATTCGTATAGAGGGCGATTTCTTGGCGCGTTCAGCCGCTAAGTTAACTTTTCGTCAGCCAGTAGCTCAGTGGTCTTCTGGAAATAAAGTTTATTTTGTTGATGATGGTGGTGTTACGTTTGAGCAGAATTATTTTAACCCGCCTACAGTTGCGGTTCGCGACGAAAGTGGATTACCTACTCGGGGTGGCCAAGAGGTCGTAAATCGGCAATTTTTAAGTTTTTTAGGGCAGGCTGTGTCTGAATTCTCGCAACATAAGCTGAAGGTGTCGGAAGCTATTTTACCAGCGAATACCGTGCGTCAAGTCTGGTTTAAGATCGAGGGCAGGGAGTCTCAGATAAGAATGATTGTTGATAGATCCGCCCGCTCTCAGGTAAAGCAGGCAATAGTAACTCTGGGATATTTAGATAAAAATGGTCAATCGTCAGGTTATATAGATGTTAGGGTAGATCAGCGGTCTTTCTATAAATAGAGTAGTTAACTTCTCTTTTAGATAGAGTAAGTTCTCTTTTTGTTCTATTTTGGCTATCTAAAAATTATATATAATGATATCAAAATATGCAAAAGTCAAATAATTGAGACACGGCAAGTTAGGGGAGCGGGGAAATAAAAATAGCAAAATGTCAAATAAGCAAAATCATATGTGGAAAACTTATAAGCTAATTATAATATGGATATTTACTGGATATAATGATGTAAAAATATCAATGCGCAATTTGCGGTGTACGCTTTTAGGTAGATGAATATTTTTTTAAGTTCGTGTTTGTTGGTGAGTTTTATTTAGCTTGTTGTGTAGCATGGTCTATGTTGAATGGATAGTGAAGTCCCCTGACTATTTTGGGTAAATAATTGTAATATTTATAGAGTGTGGATATATCAATGGACACATGTATACTCATGTTGGGCGTGTATTTATTATTACGTAAAAGGTTCATTGTGCGACATTATAATACTCTCATAAACATGATTACTCTATCGTGTTTTTTGGTGTAAATTTATTCTATTTTATAAATCTGCAACTACTCTTCCTGTCTTGTGTCCTGTCTACTGATGGACCCTGCTTGGACTGTCTGCTGTGTTCTTTTACGGCGGATTTATGGATCGTTTGCGTGATTGATTATTATAGCCGTATGTAGGTTTTATATTGCGATATTTGTTATGGTACGTGTTTAGGCTTTGCTTTGACGCTTCCTTGAAAATCGTAAATAATTAGTTCGTATTTTGTTCTATTATTCCTTATCTGTTTGTCATGAAGAAAGATTAGTGTGCTTACCCTGCTTGTGCGTAAAATTTGTCTAAAGTGTCGTTATATTCTTCATGATGAAGTAGTATAATAGTAGTATGAAGGTGCTTACACCGGATGTGATAGATTTAAATGACATACCTCAGTCGGTAGATTTATTTTTAGCAGGAGGTATTACAAATTGTCCAGATTGGCAGGCGGACGCAATAAAGATGCTGGACGATGGGTCGGATATTGTAGTAGCTAATCCTCGGCGCGATAGATTGTTAGATCATGAGGGTGAGGACGCTGCTTATCAGATAAGATGGGAATATGAATTTTTGAGGCGGGCACGAATGATTTTATTTTGGTTTCCAAAAGAATCTGTCTGTCCGATTACACTGTTTGAACTAGGAAAAGAAATTGGGCGTGGTTCGTGTTTATTGGTTGGTGCACATCCAGAGTATGTTGTATGTTCGCAGATTTGATGTTGTAACGCAGATGAATTGCTATGACCCTGGGGTGGTAGTATATAGGGAGCTTAGCGATGTGGTTTCGGCTTCTTGGCGAGCGCTTAAATCACTAGAATAAGACACTTATGCGTCTGTGTAACTTAGGTATGTCCGTTGCCTCGCCTGACCGGTTATAGTTCCCTAACAATTTAGATATTGGTATAATAGAATTTAGCAGCAAACCAATTGACATTCGGTTATAGTTCCCTAACAATTTAGATATTGGTATAATGTGGAATGATGATCAGCTTGTCAAACGGCAGTTATAGTTCCCTAACAATTTAGATATTGGTATAATTTATGGCTACTCTGGCTTTGACGAATGCTAGTTATAGTTCCCTAACAATTTAGATATTGGTATAATAGAGCGTGTAAGTGAGCTGGTGAATTCAGAGTTATAGTTCCCTAACAATTTAGATATTGGTATAATACCAGCACCAACAGCAATAATAGCCAAAAGGTTATAGTTCCCTAACAATTTAGATATTGGTATAATAAATCGACAGAACCAGTTTGCCCGAAAATGGTTATAGTTCCCTAACAATTTAGATATTGGTATAATACTTCCTCAAATCCCCCTCTGTTACGAGGGGGATTTTTGGTTAGAAAAATGCTAATTGGCCAGCAGGTACGTTCTTTTCTTGGACGGTTTTTTCGCCGACAATAACGTACATGTGCGTGAATTGATGTTCGGTTAGGTACAGTAATCGCACCGATCCGCTATCTGGTGCGTGGCGTTTAACGCGCATCATGTGCTTTTCGGCAACATCGCGGTTTGGGCATAATCTCGTGTATACGCTATATTGCAACATATCAAAACCGTCATCCAGTAAAAATTTGCGAAATTGTGCGGCGGCTTTGCGTTCAGCTTTAGTGTTGGTCGGCAAATCAAAGAATACTGCGACCCTCATAATTTTATATGACATTCCTTCCCTGTTAGGAGGCGATTTTTGGCAAAAGAAGCTTACGCGCCTCCTTTACCTCAATACACTCGATAAAGCTTTCAACTGTTCGCTCAATCGCATGTTTTATAGTAAACTTCTTACCATTCATTATAACATAATAATTTAATATGTCAATGATAAGCTGGCGATCGTGCTTGGTGAGGCTGGTGTCGCGGTCGCCGACATGAAGTGGCGCAACTTTTTCTAAGATGTATAAATCAACAGCAGCCCGGTACGGCTCAATCAAGTCGTCGGCTAGGTTAAAGCTGTTAAGCTCGTTGTGATGAAAAATCCCCTGTGAAGCGACGAGCCCACGAGCGGCGATATGTCGAGCTATATGACTGCGTACCATCGCGTAGCCATAGTTAAGCGCGGCATTGTGCCAAATCGGCTTACGGCGCGTGGCATCGTCTAGTAGCTGGTCAAAATATATGCGAGCAGCGATTGACTCACGGTTGCTAGTGTCGCCTGATTTAACGCCGTTAATATAGGTGCGTAATGTGGAGTCGTCTAGTCCTACAGATTGCAAAACATCGGCCTGATTGGTAATTTTGCTGATGATAATTTGTTGCCACAATTGCTTTTTGAGTGGCTGACTCATGGCGAGTTGCTGGCGTGAAACTTTGGCTTGGCGCGAATGTTGTGAATATGGTAGAAGTACGCTGGCTGGTAAGTGCTTTTCGTCGCAAATAACAGTCGTGGTGCCTTTGGTCGCCAGTGCTGTGATTAGATTTGTGGTCACAGTCATACCGTAGCCGTCCAGAATGAGCGCATCGATATCTTCAATTGGCAAAGTCGCCTCAGTTTCTTGCGTGATTACTAGCTGGTTGTCACGCAAACTCAGCCTGGCAGGATTTTCGATAGCTACGACGCGCCAGGCCATTTATAACCACCTGTAGTTATCGCCGAGGACAGAGATGTCGTAACGCTCGATGAGAGTAGCAGAACGGGGTGAAATTTCACGTAATTTATCCTTGGATTTACCTGGTGAATAGTGTGAAATAATAGACATAACTCCGCTAGAAATATTCCATTTCACATAGTATCCTTCCATAACCTTATTGCCAAAATAGCACCTCACATAATCATTCGGATACAATGAACAAACCTTAGTGAATGTTTCGTCTACGTCAGTGAACCCCTTGGGTGTTGGCAGTATCTTTGTTGGTATGGGTTTATTTTTACCAACCTGATGGGTGTAAACTGGCACGAAGAAGTGCTCAATTTTTCCTTTCTTGTTTGGTTTTTGATATACGTCAAGTCGCACCATAGACCCGTTATTAACAAATGCTTTACCGTTGTTGATATAAAAGCCACTTGGTTGCGTTGAGTATACTTTGACAGTCGATACTGGCGACAGTTGGTTGCCGTTTTTGTCGAATGTTTTGTCGTTTTTATAAATAGGTTCAGCGAAAGCTTTATCAGGGTTATCGCCGTAAGTATCTAGTCTCTTGAGCAATTTATCGTACAGCCACTTATCGGATTCTTTAAGTGCAGAGTTTTCGACGTCTTTTCGCTTAATTTTGCTTAATGGCATTCGTACGGTTCGCTGATCGCCATCTTTAACCTTTGGTGAGCGAATAGTCTCCTTGTGCGCTTGAGCAGTAGCTTTGCGGCGTGGCATGCGCGAAACGAAAATTGGCTTTATGCTCAAGCGGAACTCGTCATCATAATTTTCAAGTCCGCGTAATTCGTTTTGTAGTGTTGCATTGTCAGTGTTGAGAGTGCGTTTCATAACTTCCTTGCCAAAGTTATCCCATGGTTGAGGGAAATGTTTAGATGACAATACGAGGATGGTGGCTTTACGTCGCTGTGCTTTGTCGAACTCGTCTTCATCGGTGATTTCGCCAGTGAGCTTGTCGGTTTTTTCTTCCATTGTTTTGGTCTCCGCGAGCAGTGCTTTGATTTCGTGGCGTTTGGCGTACAAGTTAGCTTGCATGACAATCTTCTGATCGATTGCCGCCACAACTGCCGCATCCTTGGCGTGATGTAGCACATCTTCGGCGCGATCTTTGGCTAATCCCCAGCGTTTACGCAAATATGCCGTTGTTGTGCCATTCGGCGCGATGACGCGCTGTTTTTCTTCACCTTCGGCAAAGTCGACATTCTGGCGCAAATAATTTTGGATAAATCGAGTGATGTATCGAGTGTCATTCAGCGCACGCACATTCCAACTGTCGTTTTTGTAATCTTGAAGCAATAGATTTTGCTTCTTTTTCATGGCGTAGCCGTTGTATTTGTAGTTGATGGCGTTTGCGGCTTTGTCAGACGTTTTGACGTCGCGTGTTTTATATATTGATTCTACTCGGGCTACAAACTCTTTCCAACGTTTTTCATCTGCGCCAAAATATTCAAATGGTGTTTGATTGCCTTTCTTCTGATTTTCCTCAGTTAACACCATAACTTTGTTCGTCATTCCGTCGTTGTTGGAGCGTGAAAAAGGCACGATATGATCAACCTGATAGGCGTTATCGTCATGTAACATCGTTTCAAAATCAATCGACTTTCCGGAGTATAGACAGATGCCGTTTTGTTCACGATAGAGCTTGACTTTAATAATCTGCTGACCAGTTGGAGTTACGATGCCGTTCTCGTTTAGCGTCTGAATGATACTTTGATTGCGCCCTTGATTCTCCTTGTTCTCATTTTCAATTGCCTTACGATCTTTGAAATTTTTTGCGAGGTCGCGAGCAGTTTCAACTTTGATGAAATATGGTTTGCCATATTTGCGTTCAATGGCGCGAACAACCTTCAGTGTCTGTGCGATGGCGCGTTTGACAACAGGGTTGGTAATTTGCTCTAAGCTGGCAGATTGCTTTTTGAAGTCGTAGTCAGCTGCCTCGCAGGCTTTGTCGTAGGTCATACCCTCAAGGATGTGCGGCGTGATTTTTTGTAAAGCCTTGATCGATAAATGACCAAATGCTTTGAAATTGGTCGGTTTAATTTTGACAATGGCCTTTTTGGCTTTGTCGGAAAGCGGCAGTGAATCTAATTCGGCGCGAATACCCTCGTCGGCTTTTTGCGTGGTGAGGATGTAGGCGATTTGATTGATCGCCGATTCATTATCAATTTTTGTCCAATCTTCCGGTAAATCTTTTAGTGCTAACCTGACGTCGCTATACGCTTTTAGGCCGCCAAAAGTATTGTCTTCGCCGAATTCGTCACCTTCTTTCTTCTTACCGCGTACGTCTTTTGGTACGTAGTCTTCGCTAATCCCTGCAGTACTGCGCACCTTTTTATAGGTTAAGCTCTTTTGGCTTTTGGCTACGTCGATAACTTTACTGATTTGCTCTGGAGATAATCTTACTTCTAGATTATCGCGCTTAGCCTGGCGTTTGCTGGCGTCGCGAGGAATGAATACGAGGTGCGACAAATCGCTTGCCAAACGAAACACCTCAAAGCTATAGCTGGCTTTTGGCGCCCGTTTTTCGTCTTTTTCAAACGTACAGTTGCCGACCATCTTTTCGATCAGCTCTTTAGTCATGAAAGGACGCTGGTACATGATGGCGCTGACGTTAGTGACCTGCCCATCGTCAATGCCATAAATTAACTCGCTGATAGTCTGTTCGGGAACATTTTTTAGGATATAATTTTGCTGAGTTTTAATAATAGCTTCTAACTCGTGCAAAAAGTCATCGCGCGCAAAACTGTTGGTATAATCGTCGCGTTTATTACGCTTGTGCGGTGCGAATTTTTCATCGCGACTCAGCGCGTCGCCGACAGTTGCGTAATTGTTATCGGCGAGGAATTTCTCGTTGGTCTTGAGCGCGCTAGTGACGCGGCCGCCTTCTTTGTCTGATTCTTCCACGACCTTGCGGTTCGACTTGAAGCCGCGCCGTTTGGCGATTTGATATAAAACTTTGAGCAACTCTTCAGGCGATAACTCCTCGGTGAGTGCTTTTGCTCGCAAGGCGTATACATCTAATTTGTTGAAATTAGACTTGTAATTTAGAACTTCTTCAACTTGATTTTTAGTGAGAATGTTTTGGTCGACAAAAAATTGCTTTAGGTGATTGAGGCGCTGGCGACGACGTTTTAGACGGCGGCGGGATGAACGGGCATCACGGCGAGGTTTGGCTAGTGAATCACCATTTTGAGGATCTTCCGGTCGCTCAAAAATCCTCACCCCCAAATCGTGAATACGTTTTTTATCTAAATCTAGCACTGCCCAGCCGACCGAGGAGGTGCCGATGTCTAGCCCCAGCGAGTATTTTTTCGGTGAATATGAAGATTTTTCTGCCATAAAGAAGTCCTTTTTTGTGATGTCTTTTGGCATAATTATATAACCAAAGAGTGGTAATTGAAAGCATAAGTTTTTTTACTACATAAAAAGATAATCCGCCCAACAAGTGAGCGGATTAGTGCTTTGCTCCAGTATTTCATATACTTTACAGCGGATTTTTACCGCCAGATTATTATAGAAACCTAGAACAATTTAGACATTGGTACAATCCTTACTTAAGGGACTGTAATTGTAGTTTAGCGCACTTATTATGATTGCGCAAGTGTCTGGTTAAATAGTGCTATAATTACTAATATGAACACATCTGGGATACAATCTATCGCCATTAAGGTGAGCGGATCTAACTCTGCCCTGCTTGATGATGCAGATGGGTTGCAGAAACTAATGCGCGACATTGCCGAGGCAGCTAGCTTGCACCCATTAGAGTCGGTAACTCATAAGTTTTCGCCCCAAGGGGTTAGTTCTGCCCTGCTTTTGTCTGAATCGCATATTGCAGTTCACACATGGCCGGAAAGTGGCACTGCCTATATATCAATGACTACTTGTAAACCCTTGAATGATGTCGCTATTCAACAAATACAAGAATTAGTCGGTCAGGAACTAGCGGCCGAAGACATAACTATGAAAAAGGTGGATTTATAATATGAAACGCACTAAAGCACGTCTGAAGATTAACCAGATTTTGACTGGAAAGAAGACAAATCTGCGAGTGGTTGGTTGTCTGCTATTTCGTGAGTGGAGCGAGAAAGATAAACGCTTTTACTACTGGGAAGAATGGGAAATCACTGGCCTAGCTGATTATGATACTTGGGTTGAGTATGACCACAGTGACGAGGTTGTATCTTTGTATGAGCCAATTCGGTTTACTAGGTCAATTGATCCGCAGCAGCTAGAAAAAGGCCAATCTTTTACTCTTTCCGAGCAGGGTGGAACGGATCATGTTGTAGTTGTTGATGAAGTTGGCGTGGGCGAAATCGTGAATATTAAAGGTAAAAATACCTATCAAGTTTTCCCAAAAGAAATGATGGCCTACGCCACGCTGCGGGACAGTAAAGCGCCGAAGGGGCGCCAGCTAATTACTATTGAGAAGTATAATAATCGTGAGTACGATGCTTATCGTAAAGTGAAGCTAGACGCTAAAGAGCAAAAGCGAATATTCGGTAGGACAATTACGCCAATTAATTGGTGGATGATCATATTTATAGTGTTTATTGCCGCTGCTGTTATATTTACATTTTTGGATAATAGTTCTAGTGATGGGCACGGTAGCGGAGCGCGTGGTGTTTATGGCGGCAGTAGTGGCGGATTTGGAAAGTAGGATATTTTAGTGCCGCGATTTGAAATACATAAACGTGAGCAGGTGGCTTTATTTGCGGCGGCAATATTAGTGGCGATTGGCGGCATTATCTATGAATTAATCTTAGGCGCGGCCGCGTCTTACTTGGTCGGAGATTCAATCTTAAGCTTTAGTTTGGCGACTGGCGTAACCTTATTTGGAATGGGCATTGGTTCGCTGCTGGTTAATTACATTAAAATACATCCAGCGACTAGTTTTGCAACCAACGAGATTATTCTAGGGCTAATTGGTGGTAATTCGGTACTTTTGATGTACACAGGATTTGTTTTTACGCGACTGCACTGGGTTATTTTTGCAATTATCAGCCTAGCAATAGGCATTTGTATTGGTCTGGAAATTCCACTTCTAGTGAAGATGTTTCAGAAATTTGGTCGCAAATCATCAGTTAGGTTATTTAGTAAGATTCTGGCTCTTGATTATTTTGGTGCGTTAGTGGCGTCCTTATTATTTCCTCTGATTATGTTGCCTCATCTTGGTTTGATGCGCAGTGCTTATCTGGTAGCGGCGTTGAATATCGCTGTGGCCGTATTGATTTTAAGGCAGATGAAGGCTTCTAGGGTTGTGATGATAGTTAGTATTGTAGCAACGATAGTTCTGTCTGGACTGTTTGTTTATGCGACAGAGATTGAAAACGCAATTGATAAGCGGATCTATAAAGATCCGGTAATGTTTCAGCAACAAACGCCATATCAGAAGATTGTATTAACCAGGTATAAGAAAGATACCAGGCTATTTTTAAACCATAATCTACAATTTTCTAGTCTGGATGAGGCGCGCTACCATGAGACCCTGTCTGCCTCTGCCTTGTCCTCGGTCGCCAGTCCAAAGCGAGTGCTGATTATGGGCGGTGGTGATGGTTTGTTAACGCGTGATGTGTTGAAATACTCGAGCGTCGAGCATGTTGCTCTGGTTGATATTGACGAGTCAATGACTAATTTAGCAAAGACTAATCACCTGCTAACTGACATTAATCAGCGGTCACTTCATGATTCTCGCGTTAATATTGTTAATCAAGACGCTTTTCAATTTGCTTTTTCGACGCAGGATAAATATGATGTTGTGTTGATTGATTTGGTTGACCCTTCGAATGAACGGCTGGCCAAGCTCTATTCCGAACAACTATACCGTCAAGTCGGCAATATTTTAACAGAGCATGGCGTAATGGTAACGCAAGCAACTTCTTCGTTCTTTTCTCCGCAGGCTTTTTATATGGTGGCAAATACTGTAAAATCCGCTCATCCTGGGCGACACATAGCGGCGTTTTCAGTGAATGTACCGTCATTTGGCGAATGGGGTTTTGTATTATCGGCGCCAAATGCTGATGCTGTGATGAGTCACCCTTTGCCAAAAGGATTGCGTTATCAGAATCAGAAGCTACTTACTTTTTTGACTAAAAATAATGCGGTTTCAGTTCCATCAGGTCCCGTCTCTACGCTGATCTCTCCGCGGATAACTGATGTTTATAATGCTGATATGCGCCAGTGGCGTTATTATAACTAGAGTTCAATGATTTATTGAGTGGCACTCTTTTTTCGTCGTCGGCGTCGTCTTTTTGGCGTGGTGGTCGCGGTTGATTCGGGTGTGGTTGCAACTTCTGGCGAGGAATTAGGTTTGTCTAATTCACTATTACCACGAATTTGCAAAACAACCTCTCCGCTATCTGTAGAAGGCTGTGTTTTATTTGGCTGACTATTGGTCTGCGGATTCGGCTGTGGGGCGGCCTGCTTTTTCTGATTTCTGTTGGGCATGATAATGTCACTAATTTCTCTCTCAACATCCTCCCTGCTCTTCGAATACATACGCCTTGAATGTTCGATGATATGCGGCGTATTGTCCGCTTGGGATGGTGGAAGCTCCAGGCTACGCGCTGAAAATGCGGGAGTTTTTTCGCCGCCGATCACCATATTGATAACAAAATTACGATTATGCATCTGCAGTAGGTCAATTGATTCAAAGTTCGGCTCAAACTGTTTAGCTAGGATCGGTGCGTCATCGGCAGAAACGCGGAAAGAAATCATGGTACCAACGTTGCCAAAAACAGCGTCACGAACGGTTTCACTCATTTGGGAAATATACTGATTGGCGACAGTCAGATTAAGACCGTATTTGCGAGCTTCGGATAAGATGGTGGCAAATGAATCAGTGGCGAAATTCTGAAACTCATCAACATAAAGATAGAATGGACGACGATCGCGAACGTCAGGAATATCTGAGCGCGACATGGCGGCTAGCTGAATCTTTGTGACTAAGAAGGATCCCAGAATGGCGGCGTTGTCTTCACCAATTAAGCCCTTCGATAAATTGACGATGAGGATTTTGCCTTCGTCCATGATTTGACGAATATTGAACGTAGATTTAGGCTGGCCAATGATGTTGCGGATGATTGGGTTGGCGGTAAAGGCGCCGACTTTATTTAGTACCGGTGCGATTGCTTCAGCGACAAATTTATCGTTCCAGCTGGCAAACTCAACATTCCAGAATTGTAGGACCACGGTATCGCGACAGTAGCATAACGTCTCTTTGCGGAATTCCTTATCTGTTAGCATGCGAGTAATGTCAAGCATAGTGGTTTCTGGTCGGTCAAGTAGTGCCAGAATAGTGTACCGTAAAATATATTCCAGTCGCGGCCCCCACGAATCGCCGAACATGCGCTTTAGGACGCCAATCACTTCTGATGAAATATTGGTTTTTTGGTTGGGATTAGTGACTTCTAGCGGATTGAACCCTAAGGGGTAAGCTGTGTCGGCTGGGTTAAAATAGATGACATCATTTAGCCGTGAGCCCGGTATGAACTTCATGTTATTGATAGCGAAATCGCCGTGTGGGTCAATGATGGCGTAGCCTTGATTATGGAAGATATCGCTGAGGGCGAATAATTCCAGCAGGCCACTTTTTCCGGCACCAGTTTGCCCGATAATGTAAACGTGGCGTGAGCGGTCGTAGCGTAGCATGCCGAATTGATGACTAATGCCGCGGAAGTTAGTGACTCCAAAGGCGGAGATTTGGTCGTCGTTGGCGTCATTGCCGGTTAAGACTGGTAGTTTGGACGGTGGTTCAGCGGTTTTGGCGCTAGCCCAGACAATATTCGGTGTTTCAACGTTGGTGTGCGGTAAATGAAAGACAGAAGCTAGTTCTTCAATGTTTAAGATAAAGCCGTCGCCGTAAAATGCTCGCTTACGATATTTCTCCAGGAATTCTTTGCCGAATGCACCCTTTACTGCGCGAAAGCCGTTGAGGTTGGTTGAGTTGAATTGCTTAAATGTACCGACCAGAGCCTGCATGCGCAGCTTTGCGTTGGTGTTACTTTCTCCCATGTAAACCAGTCGTATCTTTACCTCATAGCCAAGCTTTGTCGCCTTTTTTTCCGCTTCAGAAATGCGAGTTTTGTCGCGGTCTGACAACTCAACAGTTGTCGACTGACCGACTCCCTGCTCCGGTGGTTGCCAGAGTGCACCAAGTATCCCGACTATCCACTGCATACTACCACCGAGCCCAGGCAGTGATAATCCGCGTCCGTTTTTTATATTATTTATATATCTGTCGGCAGCATGTTGCCAATCATCAGGAATTGGTCGAGCTAGCACTTGGATCCATAGTTCTTCTCCGGTAGTTTCTAATTTGGCAAGTGTGCCGGTAACGCCAGCTAGCGGGTCAACTTCAAAATTCTGAAAGGTGCGAATTGGTAAAAATTCATCCGTAGTTAAGGTTAGTTCGGTTGAATACGCAACTTCATGATCACGCTCGTGCTCGGTATAATCTTCGTTGGCTTGATGAATTTGGACGGTTGGATATTGCGAATAAATTTGACCCTCAACAAAGCTTTGCAGAGTTTTTGGCACCCAAACATAGAAGCGAATTTGACCATTAACCGAGGCAATCTCAAAACTAATATGCTCCTGCTGTCCACCAGATAAGCGCAGTTCTTTATTGTCACGTAAGATGCCGTGGAGTGAGGCAAACAGCTGCTCGGCGGCTAGCTCTTGTTTATCATTGGTCCGTGGGATTTCCAAAACTAATAGTACACTCTCAACGGGGGTAAATTCTTCGATTCTTCGATAATTTCGCCACGTCAAAAATACCAGAACTGCTACAATTGGTATCCAAACATACCATTGTAATAACGTGCCAATAATCCAAGAAATAATCTGCATGATATGTAAATTATCTCACCTCTGAAGGAAGTTTGCAACTTAGCTTAAGCGGCTTCGTCAAAAACGTAAGTAGCTTTCGCGACACGCTTGAACTGCGGTTTTGATTGAAGGTTGAGTAGAATAGTAGTTTCTTTAACCTGCCGCTTATCAAGGACTTGACGAACAATTTCATCACGGTGCAAAGGAGACTCAGAATTTTTCAAGATATCGGTAATAATATCAGAGACGGTACCGCGACTATATCCCCAGCTGGCCAGTGCATAAATACCACGCCCAATCAGCACAAATCGACTATCTTTAATAAGTTCATTGTGAATCGCCTGAGTAGTAACGCTTCGTCGGTTAAACTCGCTGTCTCGAATACCTTTGGCAATGTCAGAAAAGTGCATCGGTGAGCCGTTGGTGTCAAGAACGACATAGATTTTATCGCGGATGTTCTTTGGGTTAACTGATGGCCATTTAGCTAGTCCCCATTGATTGTGTAGATTAGCTAATTTTTTACTAACAGTAGCCAATGCTGCAATATTTGATGGATGTTCGTAGTCTAATTTTTTATGTAGATCTTCCGCAGTGATTGGCTCGCCATGTTTTTTAATCGTCTTAACAACTTCTTCAACTCTTACTTTAACTTGCTTTTCGTTGCCCAGAGTGTCAATGGCTGCCGCTTGATAGTAGTCGTCATTTTCTGTGATGATAGTGATATTTTCCGCCAACTCTCCGATAAACGCTACACGAGAGCGGTCAATTGATGAGGCCTCCTTGCCCAGGAAATGTGATGCTAAATCTTGTATACGGGCTACTCGACCCATTTCTGATAGGCTTGAGGTTATTTCCTTTTCTATAGCAGTAACTGACGGTAGGGTTCCTTCGCTAACAGCAACTCTAAGTCGTGTTAGGATAGACTTTTCCAGCTGACGAACTCGCTCGCGGGTGATGCCGAACATATCACCAATCATTTCTAGCGTTTCCTTCCTGTCAGACAAGCCGAATCGTCGAGAGATGATTTCCCTTTCGCGCTCTTGCGGTATTTTGGAAATAATAGTATCAATGGCAGAATTTAAGTTGTCGATTCTTTCGGTTTTTACTGTCTCGTTCATGCTATTAGGAAAATCCTCTCTGCCTCACCACAGGTTACATTGATTAAAATATGTTTTTAATTATACAATTGCATTTGATAAATGTCAATAGGTAAATGCTATAATTGTTCATATAAATTATAGCATGTATTTTACTATTTTTGCAATAGATGATGTGAGAGTTTTTATTATCCAAAATTGTTGGATAGTATAGAAAATATCGCTATTTTTTCTTAGTTGTTCGCTTACGGGTTGGTTTTGTAGCTGTTTTACTTAACAATTCCAGTGCCTTTTCATGGGTGATGGTTTTTGGATCGGTGCCCTTAGGAATTTTGGCATTTTTACTGCCGTCGGTGATATATGGGCCAAAGCGACCGTTGAGGATTTTGACGCCATCACCAAAGTCAGCGATGTTTTTCTCGGCTTCGGCCTGGAGTTTGGCGGCGTAGAGTT
>ERZ773062.84-NODE-84-length-75478-cov-15.633016_pt1 | contig 75478 bp, 100 predicted proteins | sample MGYA00580626_ERZ773062 | MGnify/ENA primary metagenome ERZ773062 (study PRJEB29015, sample SAMEA2738003) | human oral metagenome | biome: human oral; feature: human-associated habitat; material: dental | place: China | collected 2058 ... | reverse complement strand
TTCCAAAAGTTGAGCGTGTTCTAATAGTTTTTTGTTATCTGTTTCTGTCATTGTTCTTGCTCCTGTTATTTAGTCTTCGTTCCATTCAAGCTCTTCGCCATTGCGACAATCTGTAGCGTAGCCCAATTCAGCTTGTTCGATATACTCGATAAGTGCTTCAAGTTCTTCTTCACTCAATTCTTTGTCGATATCTAACCCAATGTTTTCAAAGCCATCACGCCAGTACACTTTATCAAGCGATACTTTATATACAACTTCGCTCTCATTTGACCCAAAACTTCCAATTTGACGGAAACCAGTTTCTCCATCTGCTGTGAGATAAAGCTCCATGTTATCACTACCGATACTTTCTGCTAGCTCTTTTGCGACCGCCTTGATGTTTGTTTTTACTTTTGTCATTTTCTCTCACCCAGATCTTATTGATCTTTCTTTCGTTATTTATGATTATATTATATATCATTTTGTAATATCTGTCAACTATTTTTTGTTGAATTTTTATTACTTTTTGTAATTTTTTAGCAAAAAAGAAAAAGGCTACTAACCTTATCTGAATTTATGGAGTTTTGCTCGCCACATTACACAAGCTACATTGTAGAAAAACTGTCTGTTTTGTAACACAACAAAGTGTATATAAAGGTCTGTGGACGGCAAGGTTTTGCTACCGTGTTAAATAAAAAACCAATAAAAAGTCTTATATGATGCGCATCAAAGTTTTGCTACCGTGTTAAACGAAAGGGTAACAAACCCTCATATTCAGTTTTTAACATGGAATCATGCCCCTGCCTTCTTACCGTAGTTTCCAGTTAGACCATGATTATTTTGGTTTCCCAAGGAGTGCAAATGCTCCTAATGACTATATTATATAACATACTTCTCGAATTGTCAATAAAAAGCAGGAGATACCTGCCTTTTATTCTTTATTCTGCTTGATCCAAATTTCGAGTGGTTTAGTAAATAACTCCCACTCGCCAAAACGAAAGGCGTATGTGAAGATTTCGTAAGCCTCTGTGATGCTATCTATTTTTTGTTCGCCATTACATTTTGTGACTGTAAAATTATGATTTTCTTCCCCACAATCATAATTAAATTTCGCTACCATTTCTCCATCAATCGTTTTAATTGATAGGGCGGTGAGATAAAAAACAGTTTTCTCAAAGTTAGAATCTTCAAAAAGCTCTATATTTACTTCATTGAGATTTTTAGCTTCCATGACTTCCTGAATTTCATCAAGCAATCCATAGAATTTTTGTTTCATGGTCTGCTCAATGTACTTTTCAAGGTATTGTTCCATTTGCTCTTTTGTGAACACGCCCATGCACTCCTCTTTGACCCCATAATATTCGTCTATTTGGAATAGACAAACGAAAATATCCTCTCCAAAATCAAAATCAGGAATAAGTAGGTCAATTTTGCCATATTTTACTCCACGTTGGAAAGCAATTAAAGCATCTGAACCATTTTCCTTGATGATTTTTGTCACCATTTCTTCCAAGTCACCACTGTGACAGTTTTTGACCTCTTTTACTTCAATAAAACCGTGTGTGTCGTATGGGTTATCATAAATAATATCCTCAAACAGCTCAATTAGTTTAGTCATTTATTTTCTCCGTTTTCTTCAACTTTATGATTATATTATATACCATTGTGCGAGGGCTGTCAACTATTTTCTCTTATCCCTTTAGCTCTTTTCGTCTGGTTTGAGCTTTTTCAACGTGAATTATTCTATGGATCGTCCTATCTCGTTCATATACCCCTCTTATTTGCCCCACGTTGCGTTTTAATTGGGACGGGGTGTGATTGTGCCACCTTGGTAGAAAACCTCTGTGTGGGCTGTTTTAGGTGTAAAAAAAGACCAAGCAAAATTTTGCTTGGTGGGAGTTAATCTTTAAATAATCTAGGCGTAAGATGTTTCTTCCTCACTTTGCCTTCCGTGTTGAATAGACTGGTGAAAAACTACTTGTTCAGTCAGGTTATAAGTATTATCGTTTTACTACCATGTTAAACAGACTGGGTCTGAAACTGGCCTCGGAGGCAAGTTGGAAGCATACTTGTTTTACTACCATGCTAAACAAACTGGTTCTGAAACCTCGTATGTTACTTTAACACGTACAATAGCCCTGCCTGCTTACCGTAGTTTTCAGCTAGACTATCGCTTTTCTGGGACAAGCCCAAGGTTCGCAAATAAACCATGATTATATTATATAGCATTAAAAAGGGCGTGTCAAGGGGTGTATCAGGATATCAAGAATGTAATTTTTTCGCTATTTTCATCATTTTGATAAGTCGCTTGCACTCCACCTTCCACTCTTTGTAGTAAGATACCTTTTAGGTCTCCGTTTACAATAAAAATTATACCTGTTTCTCCATCTTCTGGTATATATCGTTCTGGTAAGAAGATTGGTGCATTTGGTTTAATGACATTATACGGTTCTGGTTTTTCGCCCTCCATGAAGACAGTCTCCCCTTTGTCATATACGCAAAAATCTTCCCCACGTTCAAAACGTTCAAGAAGGTAGTCCATTTGTCCTTTACCACATAGCCCGTCAGGGATTTTAACCTCTCCATATTCTATATGACTATAGTACACCGTCTTCATTTTCTGATCTTTTTCCATTGTCTTTCTCCTTTAACCTAATCAAAAGCCTAATACAGCTTTAACTGAAACAGTCAAAGCCACCACGAAAATAGTACATACAGAAGCCTGCATTGACAAAAATTTGTAGTAGTCAGCTTTCCCCTTATCTCCTTTGATTGATTTTATTATACGCATAATATTCAATCCAACTATGGTAAAAAAACAAGCAAAATTCACCAACATAAATGAAATATCTATTGCTTTCATAAATTCTTGTGGCATGGTTGTTCTCCCTTTCTTTAGCTTTTGAAAAGGCACTAGAATAGTACCTTTCCAGTCTCCTGTCAATAAAACTAGCCATGTTTTACAAAATGTACCGCTTCTTCAACCGTACACATCTTTAACCATGAAGTTTCTTTTGTCACTTTGCTATAACCAGATAAAGATTCATCTGTATAAATCGTCAATCGCTTATAAGCATAAAGTTCACCATTTCGCTCTTGAAATAAATAAACCAACGTTGAACCTACTCCGTCTATATTATATCGTGTGAGCTTTAACTCATACTCCTTATAGTTAGAATGAAAGTCTAGTTCCCCTTTTAATTTCTCGTACAACTCCTTCAACATTTTTACGCCCCTTAATTCGTTACTTAATAACCTCTGAAACCACCTTGAAGCCTTTTTCAGTTATATACTCCAAATCGCTCTTATAAGATTTATTCAGCCATTCAAGATATTTTTCTCGTTTAACAGCTTCTGGTTCATTGCCTGTCAATTCCCCCGTTGCTATTAAATCTTGAATCGCTTCGCCCTCTTGGACGTTTTTCCAATATTCAGCAAATGACTTAATCGCTTCTCCCTTGGTTTCGTACTCTTCCTCTCTGGTTTGATTTTGTTGCAAGTCATAAATCATGAATTTTTGTTTCACTTTACCATATTTCAAAATACTATCAATGATCCATTCATAGCCCATAAACCCTTGTGAAGCCTTCATAATCTGTTTGAAGTCTTTTTTATTTCCCACGGTCATATTGATTTCAGCAACCCAACCGTCCCCAAAATCGTGAGTAAATTTGTGCTTTACCCCTTTTTTGCAATCAATTCCAAGGCTTTCAAGGTGTTGTTTGCGTTCTTCCGTGAGCAACACCTCTTTTGCAAAAACTGAACCTTCCCCAGACCATTTTCCGTCCCACGAACCAATCTTACTGTGTCCGTATTCAAATAGTAAAACTGTCATAATATTCACCTCTCTGTCTATTCAAAACAAATCCATAGTCTCTGATTTCTTCTTCATCTTCCATGCAAATATAGCGTCTGTTTGTTGTTGCGTGAATGTTGTTGATGATATTATCCCAATTATCATCATCACGCAACTTCTTAATCGTGAACAATCCGTAAACATCATTCGGTTTATTCAAACGTTTGATTTTCGCCAAGACATAATCTTCCACGATAGCAAAGTAACGGTCATTTTCAATCAAGTAGTATTCCATTTTACAGTTCCCCCAATTCCTGTTTTGTTTATGATTATATTATATATCATTGTTTTCGATCTGTCAACTATTTTCTCTTGTTGCTTTAAAAAAATAAAAAGAAGGTATTAACCCTCTTTTTTATGGTAACTGGATATATCCTTTATTGCAATAATGCCCAGTCACTCCCAAGTCCACATCATCACCAAATTTTTCATAATCAAAGTAATTCTCTAGTGTTTGTTCGCTCACTTCACTAATTCCGCCATAAACATTTTCAATGATATATTTCCCTAAATCGTGGCCATCTTCCACCCCTTCGTAGAGTGTACATTCTTCAATGTTAATATCTTCTAGTTTCTTGATTGTATCATACCCAGATTCAATCAAGGCTTCCACAATATCACTATCGTAGTTTTCTAGCTCTTCCACAAATTCATTGATTTTATCAATATCATTGACCCCTTCTACGCTCAAACCCTCGCTAACTTCTACCTCGTACTCAAAGTCGTCTTCTGAATTGCCTAGCTCTTTTCTCACATCATTTTCTGTGACTGGTAGATCAAACCATTTGCCTTTTCCAGATTCAATATTTCTTACAAAAATTCTTACTTCCATTTTTTGTTCCTCTTTTCTTTATTTTATAACTTCATTTGTTAGTGAAATGCTCTTGTTTATCAAGGCTTTAATTTCTTCTAAGCAAGCCTCTATCTTTTTCATTTCACTATTGATGCTTTCACGCAAACCACCATCTGCTTCTGCTTCATCACTTGATAGCAACCCTTTGACAAACACCTTATGGTTTTCTATTCTTTCTTGCCAACGTTGGTAGCCTTCTTGCAACAATAACTCGTTCTCGGTAATAAGAGCTAGATTATACACGTTTAACTTGCCATATTTCTTAATGTTTTCCAACGACCTAATCGCATCTAATGTTGCGTGGTGCATACCGTCAACAAAGAATAAATCAAAACGTGCCTTTCTAACTTCATCTTTCTTAATCATAGAGCCATTATCTTCTAAAATAGCTAGATACTGATTTCTTAAATCTTTTAACACCTCTCTCTTGTCTATGATTGCTTGATAAACCTCTTTTTTCTTATCAACAAAAACTACAGTTTCTTCTGTTGTAAGGGTATTCAGCAATTCGCTATCTTCTTCACACAAGCCATTTTCCTGTATAAATTCTCTGTAAACTTCTTGTGCCGAACCCCACATTTTATCCAAAAAGTCTTCTGTAAGTGCTTCTTTTACTTTTTCGACTTCATCAAGATTGAAAAATGAATCGCACCTAAAATTCATTCCCTTGCTTAATTTTTCTTTAACTGCAAGAAGGTGATAGAAAGTTTCAGGCGTACATTCTGCTTCGTTTAACTCTTTTTTTGCTCCGTCCCAAGCAAGCTCAATGATTTCTTCGACTGTTGAATTAAGGTTATAGATTTTAGCTATCTTTTTGAAGTTTTCCAAGGTACATTCAATAGCCAACTCATTTTCGATAGGTAAGGTAAACCCTCTCTCTGTTTGGATAAGAGCAAAACTCCAATCCTCATAGTCTGTTGTGTCGTACCCCTCTTCCCTACAAACTTCAACAAACATTTCTTCCACATATTCGTCAAGGTCATCTTTAAAATATTTGAAAGTGTTGTTTATAAGGTATTTTTTGAAGTTTTCTTTTTGTTCTGGTGGCAATACATCAAGTAAATTTGCGTAACCTTCGCCCCATTCTTCCTCGAAAATATCTATTTCGTTTGCCTTTAGGTTAATCTTAGCAATACTGCTAAAATCATCTTTGTTCCGTACAACCTCTTTAAAGACATCTTCTGATAATTCTTTTATTTCTTTGGCAAGATTTTCCTTATTGTTGTTTGTATCAATAACAAATTGGCAAAATTCTTCTTCAATCTTACCTTGTTCTCGGTTTGCGTATTCTTTTAGCTGTTCTACGCACGTTTCCCACTTCTCACTATACTCTAAAAAATCTTTACATTCTTCATAATAGGAGAGGAGTTCATCAATAGAAAGCTCAACGTCTTCAACATTCATCTTCCCATATACGTTCACCTCGTATGAATAAGACTTATCTTCTTCTTGTTCCCATTCTGTTCTCACCTCTTTGATATATCTGTAATGTTCTTCGTAAATCTCTCGAATTTTCTCGCCTTTTGAAGTGTGCATTAAGAAACCAATTTTCCCCAAAGAAAGGATTGTAATATCTATCCATGTATCATTTGTTGGTAACTCTATGATATTTTCGTTTCTAAGCCCTTCTGCCTTTCTTTCAATAAACATATCACGCAAATTTCGGAGTGTGTATTGACTAATAACCACTCCTTCTTCCCTCAATCTGTCTTGGATATTTGTAAAATCTCTTCCTTTCGGGCATTCAATAGATGCACTACTCCGTGAAACTCTGTTATTTAAGAAGACATCAATAGCCTTGTCAATAACCTCTAATTCTTTTTGGTACTTTTGTTTATCCATTCTTTCCCTCTTTTCTTTATTTCAATAATTTCATTGTACCACCTCTTCACTTTCCTGTGTAAACTTGCTCATAAAAAAGAAGGGGGTTGCCCTTCTTTTTGGTTTATTGTTTGTTGTCAAGGTGGGATTGAGGGATTTTTTACCATTCTCCTTCATCAGCACCAAGGATTTTTGTCACTATATCGTACCCAGACATATACACGTCAACTAAATCTGATGGAAATTTTTCTACAACTTCAAGAAGAATAGCCTCTCTCCGTTCAATCATTCTGTTATGAACCAATCCCATTGTTTTCTGGTTTAGTATTCGTTCTTCTACACGTTTAAACAATGTAGCAGGACTTATTTCTTCATCTGTCGCCAAGTCCTGTAAAGAGGGCTTGATGATATCTTCCATCTTTGTAACCTCTCCTATCCCCTTGCTATATCCATAGATCGCTGTTGCTTTTCGTTCTGGTGGCATAGGCAAGATTTCAAAAATCTCTTTTGAAAGTTCTCCTATCTCTTTTAGATTTGTTTTAATAAATTCAGTCGTCCTTTTCCAAAAGAAGTCCTCTAAATCTATCAGCATGGCTAGTTGTTCTTCTCTGTTCATCATTCCTCTTTCTAGTTTGGTGTTCTGCCATTGTTAAAAGGTTGAAATACTGCGTTTAGAAAGAACATTCTTAAATTCATCTAATTTTTCTTGATACAACCCATTCAAGTCAGACCCACAATCTTTACATACCATAGATTCGGTTTGTAAATTCCAAACGCCACCGTTTTGGCAATTAGGGCAATAATAAGATACGTTCGCAACACTATCTAATTCCTCGTCCGCCCCTTCCCATAAATTTCGCTTGCTCATTAGGTATTCCAAATAAGATAATCGGCTCTCTGGACTATCCATATTCTTGTCTATAGCATAAGTATAACAACCACCGTCCCAAGTTGGTTTATACCCCCAAGCAAAGAAGTCTTCATAACTCATAGCTAACAACGGACTGAATTTATTTTTTTCCACTTCTGCCAGAAGTTGGTTAAAACTAGCTTCTTCAATCTCAATTTGCTTATCATGTTTTTGCAGACATTCAATTATCTTTTCAACTGTGATAGTCACTTGTTTTTCTTTGCAAGCTACTGTTGCCTGCTCCTCTAATTCCTGTTTAGGTTCATCAAGAGCTTTCAAATCTTTTAACAATTCTAGGTAGTAGCACCGCATCACAACACTTGCAGAATCTAACTTACCTTCATATTTTTTAATCAATTCTTTAATAGTCATTATCTTTCTCCGATTTCTTCAAGTTTATTTATGATTATATTATATAACACTTTTTAATTTTTGTCAATACTTTTTGTGTTTTATTTTATTACATTTTGTATTTTTTGTCACTTAATACGTGATTGTTGTATAATCTAGTTACAAAGAAAGGACAAACTGATACCATGAGAACGAATACTGAAACAGTAGAACTGATTAAATCGCTCTGTGCAGAAAACAATTTAAGTCTATCCGAACTTGCTAGAAGAACTGGTACGACCAAATCTTCATTGTCGCTTTATTTTAACTCAAAGCGTGTTTTTCCATTGCATAAGATCAATGACTTTGCATCTGCACTAAACGTCACCCCAGAATATCTATTAGGCTTCTGCCAAGACAATCACAAAAGCATCTATGACATTAGGGAACTAGCAAAAAAGGCTAGACCTCTTGATGGTGAGCCATTGAGCGAGAAAGATTATTTGGTGATCCAAGACATTATACTAGCTTATTTCAAAGGCGAGTTATAACCTCTTAAATTAAATAATATTTTTTTGTTATTTTTTATTACTTTTTGTAATTTTTCTATTGACAAGCTGTCTTATTTGTTATATAATATAATCATAAAGTTAAAGAAAACAAGGAGAACTACAATGACAGTCACTCAAAAACAACAGGAAAAAGTATTAAAAGCTCTTACTCAACAAGTAAAACGAATTAAACCTCGTACTGAACTACAACAAGTACGCAAGTTAGATGATAAGTGCGTTTATACAGACGGATACCTTTGCTTACACCTTCCTACTGAATTTGTTGAGCATCATACAACTGTTGATATTCGCACGAAAGGACAAATCGAAAAAGGAGTTGAGCAGTTTAATACAGAAGGTTCAACTTTCTATCCTGACACAGACCGTCTTTTCTCAAAACTAAACGACTATAAGAGTAGTGAGTACAATGTGAAGGAATTGCTCAAAGAACTCAAAACCCTTAAAAGCGAACCTGAAACAAAATCACAAAAGGGCATTGTTGAGCTTTCAAGAGAAGGAATGGAGTTTGGAATTGTAAATACTCGTTCCCTCAAAGGTACGGTACTTGACGTAAACCACTTATTGACTACGTTGAAAACAATGGATAGCCTCGGAGAAAAAACCGTAACTATCTATCTAAATCCTTTAAATGCTTATCGCCCTATTGAACTCAAAGGAGATAACGTAAAAAGCGTAATCGCACCTATTCGTTGTGCGTAAACAAGGGGCTTCTAGCCCCTCTATTTATATCAAAGGAAGAAGACATGGGAAAATACATTATTGACAAAATAAAAGACAAGCGGATTGATATTGATCTTGGTGGGCATTGGGAAAACTTAATGGACTATATCAAGAAAGAATACCCTCAATTTTATGTTTGGTCTGACAAAGAAAAAGACAACTGGATTTTAGAAAGTTTTGAGTTCAAAGAAACTCGATTGGAGAGGATTAACTTTCTCAATCTTGAGTACGTTCATACATTTTCTGATAATACGAAGGGGTATAAATTAAACACCGCTATTAGAAACCAAAAGGATCAAGAAGAATTGACTGATTGGCTACAAGAAATTGCTACCAAGTCTGTCCCTGCGTTTGAAAAGCTGTACACCATCTTCTATGAAGTTGAAAAGGTTATGAGAGAGAAAAAGCTCAAAACCATTCGTGTACCAGACTATGAACTGGACGGTATGCTTCTTTCTTTTGAACTTACTAACGGAGTGTTTACTGTTGACTTCACTAGCCTGTATGATGAAAACTGTCGTTGCGTAGCATCATTTACAAGAGAGAGCGTGAATGAACCACTAGTGCCTAAAATCAGCCTATTAAACTTCTACGCTCACTTTGGTAGCATTGTTTCCTTTACTGATCGTTACTGGAAGGAAGAAAAGGACTTCTTCTTGAATTGGTTAAAAGAATTAGATGGACAATAAAAAGACTGGTTAAATGCTAGTCTTTTTATTTGTTAAAAATAGTAGTATTTTTAGTAGTTTTTTATTGACAAGATTTGTTGTTTGTTATATAATATAGTCATAAAGTTAAAGAAAAAAGAAAAGAGGATATTTATATGTATCTTGGACACTTATTGGCTTACCCTATCTTCGCATACCTTATTCTAGGTGTGCTAAAAACAGCAATGTATCATGTTTGCCTTGCAATTAAAGCAAAACGCAAAGTAACAGCATAAAACAAAAGATGGTGAGAGCCATCTTTTTTGTTGCCTTTTGCAGATGCAATATAACATTTGTTGCTAACACGTCATTTTCGCCCTCTAACAGCTCCGTATTCGCATTTTAAGGTGTTCTGTGTCTATTTATGCCCCTTTACCATAAAGTACCTAAAACCACCTTAAAATCGCTTATACGTTCTTGTTCCCCTGTAAATAAAAATAGCTAGGTTTTTCTCCTAGCTATCCAAAATGTTTTTCAAATATTTCTTGTGCCTCTATTGATGCTTTTTGATATTCCTCTGTTTCCTTGCCCTTGCCAGTCAACAGCCACCCCTGCACCAAGTAACTATCCTGTAAGTAACCCTCGCAATAGTCATACTCCATATAACGTGTCTACTCAATCAGTCCTTTTTCTTTTAATTCTTTAATTTGTTTTCTGTACTGATATAGGTTTAACCCTTTTTGGTGCATAATCGCACTTCTAGGCATTGGATAGCCAAAACTAAGACCGTAATTCGCTTCCCACCATACAATAGCTTCAAAAACAGCATTCATCAAACTTCCCTCTTTTCTGTTATAACCTCATTTTTTAAAATTGTCTATTAGAACCTCAATTATTCAATCGCACTAAACGTACCGTCTAAATAATTGATTTCATATCCATTCGCTGTATTAAACACAATCACCTTTTCATCAATCGTTCCATCAGAAGATTTCATCACGACTTCAACATAGCGTGGTACAAGTTCCTCTCCCACATATACAGGGGTTGCTCCGTAGTAAAGGACACCTGTTCGGTTGTCCTCTAACCACTTTTGAGCCTTAATCTCTGAATAACGCATACCACCTTTGCTATCCTGTCCTACGTTTTGTGTTCGTGTCCCCGTGATTACATTTTGTCGAATTGCATCACCACCAAGAGCATCACCTATTAAATGACTACGATTCCAAAAATAGCCATTATAGGCTTTCCCGTTCGCATGAGCGATATGTGCCTTTTGTTCTTGCTTCTGCCACCCACTAGGGTCTGCATCTGCTCCGAATTTTTGTCGCACTCCGTATGACCCCTCAACATTGGTAAAGGTCAGTGAACCTTTCGCCTGTGTTGTTCTTCCAAGGTAGTCAAGCTCACCATAAGCAATCGTTCCTGTTTCTGGAAATTCTGCTTCATTGATACCACTAGCTCCTGCTATCGCATAGTAGTCAGGGTAGGTAGCAATATCCCAATTTAGTTCCTCGCCTTCCTGCACCGTTGCGACTTCTTCTGTTTTCAGAAAAGGTAGTTGCTTACTTAACTCACTAGAAGCCTTGTCCTTCAAGCCTTTGCAACCGACAAGAAGGAGAGTTGTCATAGCAACTCCCACAAATCCCAAAACTTTCTTATTCACTTTTGTTTCCCCTTTCTACAACTCTGTAGTCCCACATTCAATATAAGTCCACCCACGCTTTTCAGCGATCTCTTGAAATTCTTTATCAAACTGAAACAATGAGTACCCCTCACGTTCCAACTTGTAAGTAAATAACTTTCCGTTTTCGTCACGCATTGTAGCATAACAAATCATATCATTTCTCCTTTATTTGTTTATGATTATATTATATATCATCACTCTTCGTTTGTCAAGCATTTTGTAAGAAATAAAATAAAAAAGTCTAGCTATGCTAGACCACAAAATTTTGAATAGAGGTAGCAACGGATCGTACCGTGTACTTGTAGTAAATATGAAAAAGGTTAATGTTTTTTCCATTCCTACCCCTGTTGAAAATTTCGTTTAAAGCGTGTCAGGGTGGTGACACGCATATTGGATTTCATGAATTTTAAGAGAAGCCTTCTCCTTTCTTTTATTCCCACCCTTGTCTTATGATTATATTATATATCCTTTATTCTCTTTTGTCAACAACTTTGACTGTTTTTACCAGAAAATACACCTTTGGTTTTACCCTCGCTCTATTTTCTCTTTATCGCCCTCTAATTTCGTCCAGATTGCACTTTAATGCTTCCTTCGGTTAATAACCCCACTATTAGCCCCATGCTCTTAAAAACGATTTTAGAGGGTTTGAAATAAAAAAGCTGTTTTTGGAGAAAAACAGCTCAAAAGTTAAAGAAATTAGATTTGAGGTTCAATCAAATCTTGGAGTTGGAATTAACTCAACCAAGTGCTAGTGTTTCGTTTCCGAATCACCAACTATATGTAGTATAACATAGTCATAGATTATATACAAGGGTTTTTGATAAAAAAATAAAAAAAGCAACACGATTGTTGCTTTTTCATAGAAAACTGAATACCTTTGTTATTTACGTTTTTTGAACATTGCAAGTCCAGAAGAGAGGAACGCCATTCCAAGGGATAGCAAGCCCACACTTTCTTCAACACCTGTGTTTGGAAGGCGTGTTAGTTTTCCATCTTTTTCTTTAATGGTAACTGTACCGTCTTTTTCAACTTTCCCACCAACTTCTTCTGGGGCAACTTTGGTTTCTTGCCCTGTCACAAAGTCTTTAAGGATAACCTTCCCATTGTCTGTACCTGTTACAACTCCTTTGGTAGTAACAACTGGCTGTACATTTGGTAACGTTGGATCAACAATAGGCAAGTTGGTGTTATCTTGCTTATCTGGTTTAGTTTCTGGTTTTGTTTCAGGCTTAGTTTCTTCTGGCTTCACATCAGTAGATGCAGGGATTTCAGGTTTGGTTTCTTCCTTGCTTGTTTCAGGCTTAGTTTCTTCCGTTGTAGAAGGAACTTCTGGTACAGTAGGCGTAACAACTGGTGTTGTTGGTGTTTCTGGTGCAGTAGGTGTAACTGGGATCGCAGGGATAACTGGTGCTGTTGGTTGTTCAACTTCTCCTGTTACAACTGTGTCTGCTGACGGTACATCAGGCGTTACTGTTGTTGCAGGTGTCCCAATTTCAACTGTATCTGGCGTTAATTCATCTGCACTAGCTGATGAAATTGTCAAGAGTGCAACTGCACTAATTAAAGCGATTGTTTTTTTATTCATGTTTTTCTCCTAATCTTTTCTTTACGAACTCACGAACACATAAGTCAATTACTTTTGTATTCGTCTTGATGCCTTTTTCCGTCTTGATCTCTTCAAATTCTGTTAGTAGATCAGGCGGAATTTTCCAATGTACAATTTTCTCTTTCTTCAAATCAATAACCTATCCCCCTTATGTAAGATAAAATAAGTATATCGTAAATGTAGTAAAAAAGCAAGCATTTTCAGTAGTTTTTTTAAAATATTTTTTAGTAGTTTTTTAAATAAACAAAAAGGGGTGATATACCCCTTTTTGTTATGCGAGTGATGGTAGAATCAAGAAACCTAAAACCGCTGATATGATAAGCCCTGCAATAGTCAACTTAAATTCTTTCCACTTATGTTTTGTACCGAAATAACACGCAACAACGATACCTATTACAATGATGATACCGATAGCCCATTGAGCATTACCTACAAATTCTTTACTAATAAGTTTCTTAGCTTCATCAACCCCCGTAACATTTTTCAATTTGTTAATTTGGTTGCTGATATTTGGATCGAAGTCTGCTAAATAATTTATTTTGTTCATAGTTAATATACCTTCCTTTTTCTACTTAATATTATACCATATAAGGTATTATATTTGTTTCCTTTCTCTTACTTTTTCACCCTTCTTGGGTATTTGATAGGCTTACTTACAACTCTAGCACTATTGCCTCGAACAACTTTTGGTGTGTTTCTAGGAGAACTGTCTTTCACCCTTCTTGGATAGTTAACAGGGTTTGCTCCTTGCTTGTCTAAAGTTGGTTTAAGTTCGCTCTTAGTTCGTTGCACCATAGGTTTTCCACCAGTAGGCACTTTACCACCACGATCCATGACAGATGGTGTTGGTGTCGGTTTTGGTGTTCGACTGTTTGCTACGCTCTGTTTAACTTGCTGAACATAACTCTTAGTCTTATCATAACCTTTACTTAACGCTTGCCTTGGTTTGCTGTTAGGTGCTAGGAGTTTGCCACCTTTCGCAATACCTTTGTCAACGCTTCGTGCTAAACCTTGCATACCGATAGCTGATAATGTAGCCTTGGTTGCAATTCTAGCACCCTTACCATATACTCCACTTACTTTCTTGACTGTTGAACCAAGTTTGCTTAGTGGTGTCTTAGGTTTCATTGGATTGTTTGGCAACATCTTACGAACAGGGTTGCGTTGTTTATCCTCTTCTGAAAGCTCTTTTGGAGAACCTTTAACTTGTACATCACCACCCCCTGATGGTGTATCTCCGTCATGATATGTACTTGGACGGTTGGTGTTAGGCACTCCACCAGTTCCATCTGTTTCCTCGCCATCACTTGTAGGGCTATCATCACTATTTTTTGAAGCTACGCCTGCCCCAACACCTGCTCCGATACCTGCTCCTACTCCAACGCCTAAACGTTGTTTCAAGTCGTTCTTAGCACCAACTAGACCGTCAGTCGCAAGTCCTACCAAGCCACCTAAACCGCCATTTTGGCTTCCTTGATAGATTAGGCTATCCAAACCAAATCGACCAAATAACCACCCTTTAACAGCTAGTCTTAGTACATCAACCAGATAAATCAATCCTACCACTAGGGAGATTTTCTTATCTGAAACTTTAACGAATGGATAACACAATATCCAAGCTACGACCCAAGTTCCTAAACCTACACCAAAGCCACCTGCATTACCAAGAGGAGTTGCACTTAGTTTTTTAGACGCTTCCAAAACCAAGCTCACGCTCCATTGGAACGCTGACGGAATCCATGTTGCGACCATTCCCCAGAACCAAGTGAGGACTGAATAATAGACCGCATTAGACCATGAACCACCAAATCCTGCAAACATAGCCTTCCAACGACCAACAATGTAGTCTGAAATACTCATAGTCGCAATAGTTTTTACATACGTTACTAGAAGCATTGTGTAGGCTAGTGATACAAAGAACCCTGTGATCTTGATGGTTGAAATATCGTCTGTTTTTTGTGGTGTCACAAAACGATTGTAGATGAACGAAGTTTTAGAACCTGACTTACCTTTACCAGAAGCAGAATGGTTTAGGTTACTTGCAAAGTAACGTAACTCATTTTCTTTCAGTTGAGATTGCAATAGGAACACGACTGACTGGTTAGATAGTTGTAAGTCGTAAATATCCATATCGCTTTCCGTACCCATATACTTGTTTATCAAAGCAATGTTATAAGCGTTGATATACTTCCAGTAGTAGTATTGTTTTAATTCATCTGCATTATAGGCATTGCCATTTAACTTAGGCTCTTGCACTTGCTCTGGTGCTTTGTCGTTATCATCTAACTTAGAACCTTGTTGCCTACGCAAGTTTGCAATCTGTGTACTTTCCCCTGCACCATAAATATAAGTTGAAGGGTGTTCTGTGATCTCGTTGTTATTGGTGCTTGCACCGTACAAGTAAGTCCAAGGCTTAGATAAGCTCAATGGAGTTGCCTTCCAGTACAATCCGTAGTAACCAACTGAAAATTGCTTAATATAGCCTTCTTTGTTTCTATCAGAAACACCTGACATAAAGGCATATTCTGTGGACTTGCTCTCGTCACCCTCGGTAGCTACGTTATCATCAATCTGCTTGATAGAGGCATCATTCTTAGTGAAGATATAAGAATATCCGTTAAATGAATATCCAGAAGGGATATAATCTGCTGAATGTTGCGAACCGCCACTTGTTTTAAGCATAGGGTTTGCTCGAATCGTGAAGCGTGTCTTATCTTCTTCCTGTTGGGCTGTGATATAAGTTGCTCCGTTAAATAGTGGCAACTTGCTAGAAGCGATCAAACTTGCATTACTTGACTTACTAGCTTGCGCTATACCACTTAGATAAGTGTTTACATCAAACGTTGAAGAACTGTTTGCTCCTTGTGATAAGTCTGCTGAAAGCTCTGAACCCAAAGTAGTTTCTATACGTTGGTTTATGTTTTTAATCTGATCTGCCGTGAGCGACCAATCTTCCAAATCTACGTTATCTGTATTGACTAATTCACGCCATTTTGGTTGACCTGCACTATCAAAATCATAGATTTTCCGTAAGTCATAGTTGAACGCAACCCCAAATTTGAGCATATCAATTTGGCTATCGCTCACCTCGTTAGGTTTGTAGTCATTTACATTCCCAATAATAGGCACACCACTAACAACAACTGCAAGAAGGATCATTACGAATGGTGCTGAAATTTTAAAGAACCACTTAGTTAGTACAGCTCCATACTTCTTCTTCCTGAATACAAGTCGATAACTTATTGAGATAAAACCAAACACTAACCATGAAAAGAAAACAAAGTATTTATAAGTATCAATAAGCGATAGGAGAAAACCGATTGCTTCATTGCTAAAGAAATAATTTCTGATTTCAACTGCAAGTTCGACAAGCCAATTCCCAGACTTACCAACTGCACTATCACCAACAATTTTCAAAATACCTAAAGGGTTTCCGAAAATTTCAACCATTCCTGTTATCATTCCCAAGAAGGCGTTAGCAACGACATTGAAGTAGTCCAATAACTGTCCTACCAACCATAGAATAGGTGATATAAGCGTGAGAATGATATTTCCTGCAAACCCCATAATACCGTTGTTGGTACTCCAGATTTCACCAAGGATAGAGCCTATATCATTACTTGTTGTTGAGTTAGTGTCGGTTGCTGATGCACTAACTGAAATGTAGCCCCAACCACCATACACTCGCAACATATTAGCAAGTGTTTTACCTTCTGGTTGTGTACTTCCTGCCATGTTGATAGAGTTAGGAATATAAGCTCCTTTTTCTCCGTTTGAAGCATATTCTCCCACACCACTATTATTTTTGTAGGCATCCGCATCTGTCAAAATGTTACTAGACTTAGCAGGGTAGTATTTCACTTCTCCAAAAGAGATTGTAACCTCTTTGATAGAATCGTCATTTGAACCACCCTTGCTATACATGATATAAGCTAAAAGGGTGTTTGTTGAAGGGCGATCCCCAACACTTGGATATTGTGAAGCATACTTATTTACATTCTCTTGTTGAGTTTGTTGTTGGACTTGTTTTTGATCTGCTTTTGTTTCTTTCTTAGGCTCTTTCTTCGTCACCTTTGAAACGATAGGAAAGCTAGATTTTTTGTCAAAAGTACCGTCCTTAGACTTAATAACTGCAACTGGTACAAAGAAGTAAATATGACCCCCTTGGGCTGATTTTAAGGCATCTGCATCACCACCAAAATCATCTAACGTCCAAACCCTATCATATTGCATATTGTAGGTAGGCATTTTGATTGGTCGATAAGCAACCAACCCTTCACCTTCTTTTGATTCATACCAGAAGCCATCATCTGCTTTGTAAAAAGACCGATAGTACATTTCCTCTTGTCTTACTAGAGGATTGGTGCTTTTACTTGTTTTACTCGTTTTTGGTGGAGTGATATAATCAATCTTTGCTTGTGTGCCTTTTTCGTCCCCTGCTGTAACAGAGGAAAGAACCCCCGTAGATTGCCCCACCCCAATAAGTTTTGGAGAATCTTTGCTTGTGGCATTTTCTCCATCAACGGAGAAATATAGTCTGTAACGTCCACCCTCGGTATTGTAACCTTCGACTGCAAGAATTCCTCGCATTTCGGTTGCATTGTCGTTCATAGTCGTTTTACGACTAGACTTACTGTTCGTGCTTACAGAATAATCATCTGCATATACCGTAGTGGATAGAGGACTTGAAGCACCTATCGCAAGCAGAACACTTGTAAGTAAGATAATCTTACCTATTGTTTTCTTAAACTTCCTCATAAACTATCTCTATATCTTCCTTTCTATTGACCATTGTGGCATTCCGTGTTTTTTCTTGCAATTTCTTATCTTCAACCCTCTCTCCTGTATGTGGATCGAGTAGTTGAGGGTAGATAACTATTGTCATTTCTGACAAGTCCTTTCGCTTCAACTTAATATCTGACAAAATGTTTTCGATATAGTAGCTGAACTTTCTAGCTACTTGTCTAGCCCCACCTTTTGAACTTTTTTTCATGTTAGAAAGATAAGAAGATAAAGTAACCGCAAGTGGATAGAACTCCCTGACTTCGCCTTCGTCAAGTCCTCGTATCTTTTTATGCCCATATTTTATTTTATCATCAATCTTGATTATTATGTTTTCTTGCTCATAAGCCAAATTGATAACTTCTTCTAACATTCTTTCTGTGATCTCGATTGCATCTGCTTCTGTCAAGGAAGTAAATGGTAGAACAGCATCTAAACGACCAAAGAACTCTCTAGCAAAATTATATTCTGCATGAAGATTTTCTTCTAACTCGTCCCCTACTGATTGTAATTTTTGTTCAATTATATTTTTAGGGGTATTTGCTGTGATAGTTTCATTAGAAAACTTTTCTTTTCCTTCAAAGATTTCATAACCTGCATTAGAGGTAAAAACAATAATTGTCTTACTTAAAGAAACCTTAATATCTTCCCCACCGCTTTTAGGAGAATATTTCAAGATACCTTTACCTGTAATTTCAAGAAACACATCTCTCAATGAACTGCGAATCCCTTGATTACGTTTAGAAGGTATTGCTTTTTCCACCTCGTCTATCAGAAAAATTGCATACTCCGAACTTCTGATTTTCTCTCCTGCTTCTCTTAGGAATTTTTCAACCCCATTTTCAAGATAAGCATAGTCTGAACAGATCATATCGACAATAATACCTTTACCACCAAAGATATTGTCATTCAGGATATTCGCAAACTCTGTTTTACCAACACCCGTTGGCCCTAGTGCTAAGAATGATAAATAAGGTTTATTGTAGCTTTTTGTCAATCTACCATAACGTGCCTTGATTGCCCTTTTTGCAAGGTACTTCGCCGCATATTGCCCTTTTAAACGTGTATCTATCGCATTAAATGTTTCCTCAATATCTGGCTCTACTTCTGGTGTGATATGTTTTGCTGTCCTAAACACCTCTTTAATCATATCAAGGGTAGGAACTTGATTTTCGTTGAATGAGTGACTATCCAAACTTCCAAGAAACTGTTTTGTTTTCCGTGGTTCAGAACTCATTAAATCCTCTGTGGCATTGGTTTTAATGATATATCTTATCCATTCGATAGGTAGCTTGGAATTTTTAATTTTCCTCAAACTCATTAGGTAGTCCCAATGTGCTAAAGAAATTTTCTCAACCTCTTTGTCAGTAAACTCTGGCAAAATTGTCTTGTCTGAAAAACGCTCTTTCAAGGGTTGGTTAGGTTCTATGTATTTTCGATATTCTTCAAGGGTAGTTGCACCAATCAATATCAAAGTACCAATTTCAGGCTTGATATGCCTTTTCAGAACATCTGCACCATTACTCTCTCCGTTCTCTTTTTGAACTGCCTTAGTGAGCGTGTGAACTTCATCAATAAACAAGACAAACTTGATATTTTCGTCATTCAGAAGCGTTCTTGCTTCTTGCTCTAATTTTAAAATTCTAGGAATGATTTCTGCAAGCATACTGGTAAATTTACTCTCGCCTTCATCAAGAAGAGCAAGAAGGGATAATTCTACACAAACAAGGTTATATCCCATCTTATTTTCCATCAGACCTGCATTTATTCGTCTAGTTGCCTCACGGACAAGAGTTGTTTTCCCTGTCCCTGCATCACCAAGAATAACCCTTGTAGGTTCAAGTGTTTTTGAAATAGTATTCCTGATACCTTTCAGTTCCTTTTCACGCCCCAAGAAGTCCCCTTCGTAGGGCGGTAAGATAACCAAGCTATCTTTATAGTCTTTATTAAAATCATCTAAGAGTCTATGAAATTCTTCATTTTTGATTAACTCATTTTCTGTTCCCTTAGATTTTTCTAATTCTTCTTTTATTTCTTTGCAACGTTGATTCCAAGAGGTTTTCTTTATATCATAATCAATAACTAACGTACTGACCTTGATTTTCGTGTCATTTTTTTGTTTCGTTGCTCCTATTGTAACCAAAAACTTCCCACCTTCCTATTTCAGACGATACATCTTAGTTGTGTAGTCACTAAATGTATTTTCGTCATACTTGAATTTTTTCTTGATTTCTTGCAAGTTCTGGTTTGCTGTCGCAAGGTTATCCTCTGCTGTGCCAATACTAGAGTTAATATTCTCTTGTTGTTTTAATGCAACTTCATCTTCTGGGTTGCGATCCAACGTTTCTCTGACTTCTTTCATCTGATCGTTTAGTTGCTGAATTTCTTCTGTGTATTCATTAACCTTTTGACGACCTGCTGTGACTGCTAAATCACGATAAGCGATCATATAGAATTTTTTAAAGTCAAAAGACAACGTATCACCTTTCTTTTCCAACAAGCTATCGACATCTAATTCAGTCACTTTATATTTCGCATCATTAGGGATTTCTGACTTCATAGTCATATTAAATGCAATAGTGTCCGTCTGCTTCACTTCTGGGCTTGCATCATTGTTTACATTTCTTAATAAATCTCTAGTGATATCTGCTGTGATCTTACTGTTCGTTCCTGTTCCGATTGTAATTTGTCCACCATTCGATTTCACTTCCCCACCACTTGTTGTAGTGTTAAAGATTGCGATTGTGTACGTCATATCCTTTGGATAAGGAATAATAACATAGTAGTCACCATCTGTATTCATTCTACCAAAGTAGGTAGGTATGCTTTTGCCACCAATATCAGACGTTGTTACCACCCAATAATCGTTTGCATGAATTGGTAACTTGCTATTTCCTTCCTTTACTTCTAGGGTAGCGATCAACACATCTTTTTTACGGTCAGTATAGTAGTTTTTAACTGTGACTGTTGCCCCACTTCTAGCAAAATATAATGAATCACCGATAGGGGTTTGGGAGTTCCCAATCGCTTTCCTATCTTGTGTAAAGTTGTAAAATATAAACCCAACTGTAAAAACAAATAAGGTGAAGGCTATAAAGCCTTTTATTGCTTTGTCAATATGTGGCGATAACCTCTTAAATTCTTCTCTTAACATACTGGTTTTAACCCCATTAAATGCAATGTTTTTGTTGCCGAACGATAGAACATTGACCTACCAAGAGAACCACTATAACATATATCTACCTTGGTTCGTTCAGACAACTCTGCATTTACCATTTCTTCATAATTTCTAGGATTGTCCATTCGTCCAACAAAGGAAAAATCAACACCCAAGTTAAAATCAAACAATCTTCCATTCATTGTGAATACATTTGAAGTTCCTAATTCATTTCTTTTAGGTGGTTCTAAACTATCTGTAACATCATAACTTAGGAGAATACGCACTTTTTTGTCAAACGTTCTTTCGAACTGCTCTCTTAAATAATCAGAAGTACGAATATCTAATTGGTCTGCTCCGTGCAAGACAATCAAATCTCCTGCATCTAGGAACTCTGTCACGAAGTCAAAAAGGTTCATGACCTGAATGTTTTTCTGTAAACGATCCAGACTGTTTAGATTGATATAGTAGTTAACCTTGTCCCTATCCAATTTAAGAGTTGTTGTTTTACCAATAAGACCTCGATTGTTTGTTAAAAAACTATCAAGTTTTCGTTGAATCCGTGCTGTTTCTTTTGCTTCGTCCTTCTTATTATCTTGGTCGAACAATCGTTCCATAGTAGTGAACTGTTCAATTATTCGATCAAAAGCAGGATATTTTATTGCAGGTAAACTTAAATAATTTCTCCGTTCTACCATCTTATCGTTATCTGTATTCCAAAGTTCTTCTAGTATCATTAGGTCATCAAAAACTTTATCTGCTATCCCTGTATCTTCTCCTTGATAATTGATTAAGGCTTGAACAATCGCATTAAACTTTTTCTTAGTCCGTCTGTATGCAGGCATTTCTTCCTCTTTTTCGTCAGTCAAATTTTTTGCGAAAGGTTGTAGTGGGTTTACACTAATCTTGCTCCCATCAATAATCTGCGTTTCTTCTGCAATTACAGCTTGTAGCTGTTTACTATCTCGATTATATGGAGTTTGCAACTTAAAATAATCAAAGTCATTCAACACTAGATGGATTGTTTTCTTGCCTTCTAACAAGAACTGGTTTGCAATCTGTTGACTTGTGATACTAGCTTGTGACTGTGGTTTCTTAATTGTTTGAGCTTCATCTTTGTAAATATCTTCAAACACATAATCGTCCCTTGAAAATTTTCTAGGGTGTGCCACAATAGCTAGGGTATTTAGATAACCTTTCGCATCAATCAAGACTTTTGGATATTTTGGGTTGCCATCATCACCAATTTGAGAAGGAGCTAAAAAGTCAAATCCAAATTCCTCTCCCAGTTCATCTTGTAACGTTGTTCGTTGGAAGAAACATAGCCTTGCATAGTTTTCAAGAGTAGTAGTATTGACTTTATCTGATAGCAACAGACGGTCAAACAATCTTCCACGTTGAAATTTGTGAGTTCCTACTTTATCAATCAACTCAAAATATTGGATAGGATTGTATTTTTTACTGATATAGTTATCAACTCCACCCCAACGATTAAGGATCACTTCGACCTGTCTATCTAGCTTCTCTTTCGTCAAGGCTGTAATAACAACACCCCAAACATACATTCCAGCGGGCATTTTATCATCTGCTTGTTGTGCTAGATACATTGCACTGTGTTTTGAAGTTGCATATTTAATATCTCCTGCCAAACCTCCGTCTGGCAAGTCATTTTCGTTTACCTTTACAAGAGAAGATAAACCTTTCATTGCCTTTCGATATTCTGACGGTTCTATCAACTGAAACTCATTCCACGTATTTACTGTACAACCAGATACCGTTGGAAAACTCTTTAGATTGATGATATCTTCCGCTTCCATCAACAATCCTCGACCATAAGGGGCGAATACACATAAATATTTCTTGTATCTTCCATTCGTGAATAAATTCAAAGCATATTCTTTTACGATTGATTTCATAGTCTATCCAACATTCGCTTCAATCTATCTTCCGTTACTGGTTGATAGCTTGCGATAACGCTTTTTTCAGAAGCGTACCGTAAAAATGTTCTCCCTTTCTGTAACTCGTCCTCTTTGTCTGCCACAAAGAAAACTACTTCCTTCTGTGTTAATTCATTTGTTAGAGTATCAATAGCACGTCTATTGTGAATCTGTGCCATTTTCTTCTGCAAACGTGAAGAATCTTGGCTATTTCTAATTTTTCGATAGTGACGTTTTAAACCTGTAAATTCAACACGTTCTACCTGACTTGATAAAATCATCTTTAGATCACCCAGATTAGGCAACAGATTTTCCAAATCCGTGAAGATCGCTACTAAATCTCTTGCAAGCATGGTTTTATTCACCACACCTTCAACAACATAAACCTCTGCAATTCTTCTGCCTTTGTCAAAAATGATACGGTTGCCTTCAACCTTGCCTTTAAACATCAAGTCCTTTAATGTTGGTTTGTGTTTAATCAGGAAAAAGAAAGTCCTGATACTATCGACCAACAATGTTGTATCACCAGATGGTTTTAAGTTTAACCACGATAGCCAAGCTATTGTAACTATAACTAGCAAAACCGATACCCACCCTGTTATTGATGATACGGTTGAAGTTAATTTATAGGCATAGCTCGCCATAAAAATTCCAAGAAAAACTAGACTGAAAGATGCTCCTGCCCACATGATCTTGATAGGCTTACCATTCGTCAAGTTTTTCAATACATCAAAATAGAAGTAACTGTTAATCAACCCATGTTTTAGGCTTTCGCCTGTCCAGTCCCCTTTGGGAATTTCAACAATTTCTATTCCCTCTTTCCCAAAGTTTTCGTATTCTTCTACTCTTTCTACCATTTCAGCTCCTATTTATTCTTACGATTATAAGCCTGAAATTTCTTCCATTCTTCAAATTCTTGCATTTCGTCCATTTCAAGCTCTGGATCATAAATTGCTTTTTCTTCTTTTGGCGTTTTCTGTTCTTCATATCCTACACGTTTGTCACGCTCTGAATTAGCAACTGTTACTGTCCGCCCTGCAACTTCCTTGATGATTTCTTTTGCCCCAATAGTTGCCGAACGCACCCCCCACAAAAGAGAACCACGCTCTAATTTTCCATTCTCAACATCATGTTTTAGGTGTTCACCATCAAAGGCATTTCCCATCTTTTCTTTTGCTTTTTTAAACAATCCCATAAAATAGTGTTCCTCTATTCCAAATAATCAGCTAGTGCCTTCTTCATGTATGGATCAGACACTCGTACTTTTTGCTCTTTGAAAACAGCCTTAATAGCTTGTTTTACTGCTTGAATATTCTTCATGGTTTCTTCTTCTGATGCACCACGCTTATCTCCCAGACCAATCCGTACTTTATCTTCCTGAATAAGCTCTCTCACTTCATCTTTCCAAACGTCAATAGATTGTCCTTTTGAGGGATTCTCATTCATTTTGAAAATATAGTACATCTTGACTGGTGTGCCATCAGCACCAACACCATCTTTTGCGAGGGCAACACTTTGCCCCTCTTTGGTGTTGTACAACGTGTTTAGTTCATCTTGTGTAAGCTGTTCTGTGTTAGATTTAATCGTAGCTTTTTCACCATTCAATCCTGAACGATCCTCTTTCAAGAAAGTATCAACTTTCACTCCTTCATTGAGCTGTGCTACAATCTCATTCGCTCGATTTTCATCTTCCACAACAAGGATTTGAACTGTCATTTTAGGGTGGAACGTCACCCAACGTTCTGACATTTCTTCATCGCTTACTTCCATTTTCTCTTTCAAGCCATATTGCAAAGCAAGTTGTTGCTTAACCAATCCACGTAATTTTTCTTCCGTGTTTCCGTTGTTAAACATTGTTTTCAACCCTGCACTTCGATAGTTTGGCAATGCTGTGTTGATCTCTTCATCTGTCACTTTATCGCCATAGGCTTTTCCAAAGGTTTCATATAACAGCGTGGTCTTAACAAGATTTGAGCCATCAATAGAGTTCTTCATATACTCATAAAGCTCTCGTCCTTTGATATACCCACCATCATAAGTAACAACTGTGCCACCTACTGTTGCTCCTGTTAGAGCATAGTTGGATAAAGCAAACCCTAAAGTCATTGCAAACAACCCAGTAAGTCCAAAAGAGAGAATCTTTCCTCGTTTGGTAGATAGATCAAACACTTTTTTTACAGCTTTTCGACACTTGTACAAATAGCTGTGTTTTCGTTCTGGTTCAAGTACAGTTATTTTCAAATCCTGTACTTCGTCATTGCTAGTTCTATAAGACACTTTCTCCTTTGCTGTAACCTGCATACGCAAGTTCTTTTTTGATTTCTTACTCATAACTTCCCCTTATTTTTTTAAGTAAAATTCCGTTTCTTTGCCACTCACACGGACAAATTCAACAAAGCCTTCTTTAACCAGTTGGCTCAAATAATTGTTTAAGGTGCTTTCTTTGATCTCTATCAATTTCAGCAACTCTTTCTTTGTTAGCTTACCGTGTGTATCTAACTCTTTTAATATCCACTTTTTAGCAATGCTTCTTGGTTTACCCCTTTCCACGATTAACCCCCTTATTAAAAAATAATTCACTAAAGCAATAGCGTTATATTGACACAACTCTATTATACTATAACAAACAAAATAAAACCATATTCTATACCATTTTTTTATAAAAAAAAGAGAGCTTTAGCCCTCTTCGTTTATGCTTTAAGTTGTGCCATCTAGCAACCGTTGAATAAAACTAATGAACCACACCACAAATTCACCAATAAAGCCATAGAATACCCGACAAATCAGTAGCAATACTCCCATGACTGCAAAGTACAAGCACATACCTAACCAGTAGCTCGTATCATGCAAAGTGAAGATAAACAGCACGAACGAACCAGCAGATGCAAGGAAGCTAAAGTATGCTAGTGCTTCCCCTGTGATTACTACAAAAAACCAATAGATAGGCAAAGTGGTGTAATACCACGCCTTAGATAAAAACTTTCTCACTCTAACCACCCCAATTCTTTTTTACTGGCTTGTTCGCCAAAATTTTGTTGTGGGATTTGTTGGCTTTTTTTGTAGCCATCTTCTTCCCTTTCATTCCTAAATATCCAAATAAAAATCCTTTAAAAAAATTTTCCATAACTCTCAATTCCTTTATCTAATACTATGTGCTTTTGGTGTTCCTTTTTAACCAAAGAGAACTACCTCTTTTTCTTTTACAGTATCAGTAAAACATAACTTTTTGTTTTTGTCAACTGTTTTATGTTATTTTTTAACACTTTTTTGTTGTGTTTTATTATTTTTATAGTTTATAAAATTATGTTTTGTAATTTCTTGTTTTAGAGAAACAAAAAAGAGAAAGCCTGAACTTTCTCTTTTATCTATCTTACCCTACGGACTTAGCCTTGCTTGATACCTTATAGCCTAAAGATGAAGGGTTTGTAAATACATAGTTACCTGCCCTTTGAGCATCTTTGGTGATATAAGAGTAAGACCAACTGAAACTTTCTCCATTTAGTTGCCCAGACTTATTAAGTACGTTCTGTTCAACAACAAGGATATCTCCGTTGCTAAACACATGACTAACAATCGCAACGTGGTTTGGAGCGTGAGATACAACGTCACCACTTGTCGGAGTGGTAGACTGCTTCGACTTCATGGTAGCAACTGCTTGACCTACCATATCTATACCGTTACCTGTCATTCCGTGAGCAGAACCTAATTTCTTACCGTCCTTCTCCCACAAACAGCCATACAAGGCGGCTGCAAGCGTGGTACATTGGTCGTTGATTCCCGGAAGGTAAGCAGAAGCTCCGTCCCAACCATCTTTGGAGTGCCATTTCATTCCTAAACTTTCTGGATCAAGAGCGTATTGTTTCAAATCACTTGGTAGTTCTTCTTTTTTCCAATACATATTAGACGTATAATTGGTAGAACCACCTGCCTTTTGCCAACCATCACCACCACTAGATGAACCTTCATCACCACAAATTGCTGTGCCTCGGTGTTCACCTACGGTTGCCCCAGATGCCTTGTCCTGACTTTCTTTTACTGCACCTTTTTTGAATGGTGTCTTACCGTATTTGTCAATAGCCTTCTGGTCTAACCATTTTAGTTGTTCTCCGTACTGGTCGTATAGTTGATTCAGCACTCGTTCGTAGCTTGGATCAGTAGCCCAACCACCCTGTGCAATAGCTCTAAATACGCCTTTAGCATCAGTATTATTGATTGCTCCATCATAGAGTGACTGCATAGCCATAAATTCAGCTTTACCAACAATCCCTGCATCAAAACTCTTGAAGTAAGTGTAAGAACCACCTGTGCCATCACCAACTGTTGTTCCTGCCCCTGTCAATGCAACTGCATCTTTTCCATAGAGCTTCATGGTTTCTGAAAAGTCCTCGATTCTCGATACTTTCACCCCACCCATATTGTGAGCTTGTCCGAATGATGGAACATCTTGGTTGTAGCTGGTTTCTACAAGTGTTTGGATAATTGATGCAGAAGGTAGGAAGCCACCTACACGCCAACTCTCGATATAGGCTTGCTCATGTTTCTTAGCAAACTCATTAAGCATTGAGCCAACATCACTCTTACCACTTGTTGAAGTGCTATTAGAAGTTGAATCGTTGGTGTCTTTTACCTTTTCTGAACTGTCGTTATAAGCACATTTTGGCTTACATTTTGTTTCTCGCTTTTCAATATCTTCATCTTTGAAGTTAGTTGAACCTGAATAACGGTAAACATAAACTGTCTTATGGTCGCTTGCGATTTTACGGTACTCACCATAATTATCTCTTGCAATACCATTGTGTCTGCCTGAACTGTGAATGGCGGTGTTATCATCATACATAAGCAATGTATGACCTAAATCTCCACCTGACTGACCTTTCGTCCCCCAGATGATAACGTCACCTTTTTTAGCCTTCTTCACATCAGAATCATCAGACCACTTACCTTCATGGACTAATTCAAATCCATTTTGGATCAACCAGTCATGCTCTGTATCTGTTGATACTGGATAATCACCTGCTGTTTTCCCTGCTCCTGCATGGACTAGAGCCATGTAGATTGAAGAAGAACAGTCATATTGTAGAGGCCCTTTTCGGTTTGTTACGTCTTGGCTATACGTTGTTTTACCTTCTCGTTCCTCAAACCATTTGATAGCAGAAGGAATATTGATCTTGGTTTCTTTTTTATTGCCATCTTCGGCAGAAATTTTCACGTTGCTGTCAGGTGAGATATTTGTACCAGACCATTGTTTCACTTTCTCTGGATCACCTTTGATTTTATCCAAACCAAAGACTTTGTAGGCTTTCTCGGAAGCATCTTTTCTGGCTTGCAAACTGCTTGCGAAAGCTCCTGCTTCTGGTCGCTCGTAAATTTCACCCCACCCCTGTGCAGATTCGCTAGGGCTAGTGTATTTACGGTTGATATAAGCTAGTACAGAATGCGGTTCACTTTCAAGGACGAACTGACCTTGGTTTACAGCAGACCACTTCCCATCAAACTTGCTCCAACTGGTATATTTTGAACTTGGCGTGAACTGGTATAAACCACCACCGCCCCCACCAGAATACTCTGCTAGATCAAGTGTGAATGTGGTATTTTCTGCTCCCCCAATATTCCCAATAATACCTGCAATTTCAACCCCTGAAAGTCCTTTGTCCTTCCAAAAGTTTACTGTATCAAGGGCATTTTTATAAGCTGTCGTTCCTTGCTTCGTCCAAATTGTATCTTCAAGAGAACCTGCCGATACACTATTTGAGGAGGAACTATCTAGGCTATCATCACCTTTACCGTTCTTTTGCTTTGAATCACTATTTACACCACAATCATCTTCTGGATTGTATGAATAGTACACATCTGCATAAGCTGTAATTCCCTGACTAATAACTGGAACTATTCCTGATGAATGAATGATATTTGCTGTAAATAACGTCAAGACCATTGCGGACTTAAAGGTTAATTTCGACTTTTTCATTCTACCCCCTTCCCTTCTTTCTTTTCTTTTTCAATAATTATATTTTTGTGTGATTTTATTTTTTTATCGTTTTCTAAACTTACGTTTTGTAATGTTACAAAATACTTATTTTTAATAAGCCACTTGGATAGTTCCTACTTGAATTGAGAACTGGACTTGCCCCTGCTCCTCACTATAATTTCCTGCGACAGTTACACTTGTTTTATCACTTGGACGTTCCATATCAAATACAAATTGATAGATACCATCATAGTTGCTCTTGTAAACTTCTAGTGTATCTAGGTTTGGCTCGTACCCTGCTTCCAAAGCATAGTGCATAACTTGAACCATATCGCTAGTGGTAAGACCATACCCTGCTTGATGGTTTGGCTTATCCTCTTTATTTGCTTTCAAACCATCAATCGCACGTTCGATAGCTCCTTTTAGCAATTCCTTCTTGTCTGGTGCTGTTAAGTTTGGATTTTCCAATTTCTCAACTGCCCGCTTATGGTTATCTGAATAGTATTCAGCACTTTTTGTTTCTTCTTCCTCAACCTCATCTTCTTCTGTCGTACTAACAGACACTCGACCAGAACTTTCTTCTAGCTTAAATTCTGGTTCGTGAGTTGGTCTAGTCAAGATAATGATTGTCCCTGTAAGAACTGTAAAAACAGCAATAGAGGCTACGCCCCAGATAATCTTTGCCTTTGGTGATAGATTTTTAAAAAATTCAATCATTCAACTCTCCTTTCTAGCTATTATCTGCTTCTAAACGGACTAATAAGGTGCTTACCCAATCTTCGCCTAAAACAATAGGTTTGCCCTGTGCCAACATTTCTCGATTTGTCGCTTTCTCTGTTGTTTCAACCACAAAGAGTTGACCTGTTTCACGATCATAAGTTACCACGTTGTAGTATTTTTCGTTAGATACAAAGTAGCCCTTAATATCCCCATTTTTCTTCTTGCTTAAAGTCTTGATGCCTTTTACAAGTAAATTTACGTTCTTTTCATAGTCCTTTTTAGAAATAGTAAAGTTTTTTTCTTTTTCAGCTTCTGCCTTTTTCTTAGCTTCCTTGACCTCATTCTTAGCCAACTCAACTAATTTGCTTGCGTTTGCTTTGCTAGTGTTTTGGGAGTTTACTGCCCAGAATCCTGTGCCACCAACAGCAAGAATGCAAGCACCTACAAAAATACCATATTTTAGCTTAGAAGTGTTAAGTTTCTCATTGCTAGGTTTAAACTTCTTTGGTTTGTTTTCATTGCGCGTGTTTTCGTTTTTCTTAGTCAGGCGTTCTGCCTTGCGTTTTTCTCGCTTCTCTTCCTTGGTTACAGGTGCAGACGTTTGCCATGCAACTGGATCAAAACCTGTTTCTTTATTCGCCATAATAATTCTCCTTTTTTCTAATTTTCAAAATCAATCTGCTCTACTTCAATATCAAGAGCCTTTGCGATCCGTTTTTGATGCTTTGCTAGTGGTACTTTATTCTCGTTCGACCAGTTAGATACTGTCCTACGGTCAACTTCTACAATCTCTGCCAACTCTTTGAGAGTGATTTTTCTAATAGCGATCCACGCCCTTAATGGTAACTTCTCCATCAATTCTCCTTTGCCTTTCTATTCCCTTATGGGTACTTTTTCTTCAATAGGAATTATACCACATATTTTTGAATATACAAAAAAAGATTATCATTGATAATCTTTTTTCTTTGAGTAAAGTTTTTCTCCGATAGCCTGAATGACTTCATGAACCTCATTCATGACTGCCCAATGCAAACCAATCCTTGCAGATGCTCGTAAGTCATTGTGGTGTGTCTTGTCAGAAAATTTCCATAGATCAAGTGCCTTCAACAAAGCATCTGGTATTGTCTGCTTATAACCACTATTCCCAATAAGCTGTGCTTCTGGATAACAACTCAAAATTGCCTCTATGGTTTGGACTGGCGTGTTATCTCTTGCCCTGTCGTTTTCTCGACTGGTGAATTTTTCAATAACAACCACGTCATAATCTAGGGTTTTACCCACTACCTCATACCACTTTTTAAAGTTATCTACCCCATACGCTACTCGCCAATGGTTTACTTTTGTGGCGTTATCAAGCAAGACAATCCCTGTCGTAGAACTTTTGTAGAAGTTAGACGAAGGGTCAATAGCAAGTATTTTCATTGTTATTGACCTTTCCATAAATCCATAGCTTCAAGAAAATCTTCTGATGGTTCAATCTCGTCCATATCTATTATTGCTTCACCATAACTTTGATCGTGGAGGGCAACTGCCTGTTCTTCTGTTTGAACCTCTTCGATAGCCCATTCATTCAGAATTGACATAAGATACTTAATATTTCTTGCATGATTGTGTTTGCAAATTTTCAAAGCATAATCTAATATTGCTTTTCGTCCTTCCTCTGGAAACTCCTGCAATGTTTTTAATAGCATTTGTTTAGCTTTTTTTGTAACTCTAGGGAAGATGCTCTCTACTCCTGAAAAATCAAAATCTTGTAGGACTTTATCCACGGAAACAACTGGTGTTACTGCCACTTCTTGTTCTAACTCATTCACCCTACCTAATGCACTTGAAATCACGCCTTGCGCTTGCTTGCTGTTCAAAAGATGATTATTCTCTAGTTTTTCTAACAGTTTAATATCTTTCTGTTCAACAAGATCATATTTTTTCATCTGAACATAGAGGTCATTCATAAGGGATAATTGTTTTGCAGAAGCAGGTAAGGAGACTTTCTCTAAAGACCATCTTAGCTCTACTCCAACAACACTTCTTCCTTCTTTGATTTTGATAGTTTCCACATTTAGTTCTGTATGCTCGTTTATATCCTTAATCGCAGGAGATAGGTGCTTGTCATTCAAAGATTTAAAATTATTCATAGTTTTTCCTGTCGCTTTGAAAAGCAATTTAATTTCTTCCAACGACAAAACAACACTATTTGTTTTATTTCCTGATGAAACTAGGATTTTTTCATAAAGAGTTTGCCCTGCACTTTTCAACTTAGAGAATGTATGTATGTTATACATTAAAGGGTTGTTTTCTGTTGACTTCAGCAATTCTAAGATAGGACTAAACCCATTTTCATCTTTGGTAGTATTAAAATAAGCATGATACTGCCCTTTGATATACCTAATATCACTAAAAATCTGGAATGTTCCCCCAATGTAATCTAAAGGATTGTCCGATTCAAGGTTAGCTTCAATATTGATACTAGCTCCTGACACTTCTGTTCTGTCCTTTGTGATAAATTTTAGTAGGTATTTTTCATACCTTGTATTACCAGTTAGCTTAATAACTTCATCAATTCCAAACTCTGCTTTAACCACTTCACCTGTCATTTTCACATGGAGTAATGCTAGTGAAAATAATACATTTTGTGTAGCACTTAATTTTTTATTTAAGTTGCTTAACAAAAGTTTATTGCTTTTAGCAAGCCACCCTGTTTTTGGATCAGATAATTGGTTTATCTCCCCTTGTTTTTCAACTAATTCATTCATTTTTAACAATCCTTTTTCTTTTTCTTAATTATATTATACTATTTTATTTTTTATAAAGCAACCATTTAATTTAATTAGTTGCTCTAACCCCCTTTTTGGTTGCTTTTTAAAAATTTCTCCTAAAAATTATACCCCCCTTTTTGGTTGCTCTAACCCCCCTTTTTGGTTGCTCTAACCCCCCTTTTTGGTTGCTCTAACCCCCCTTTTCGGTTGCTCTAACCCCCCTTTTTGGTTGCTCTAACCCCCCTTTTTGGTTGCTTTTAATTTTAAAAATCGCTCAACCATGCGTGTTTGAGGGGTGTCAAAATCGCCCCTATCTATATCTATATTTATTATTATTGAGAGAGGAGAAATAAATAACTAGGGGACAACCCCTCTGTACAATTTTTTATTTTACCCCCTTCTAAAAAAAATAGTGAACTTTCTCATGAACAAGTTCACTAAAAAGTATTTGAAGGATTTATAATAGACTTACAAGATGATTTTAAGACAGGAGAAAACTTATGAACCTTTTAGAAAAAGACGATTTTTTATCAGAACTATCAGCAGAGCTTTCAAAACTTATGGAGAAGGCAGATGAATACTTAATTGCCCTTTCCACCTTCCCAGATCAAATCTTGTGGACTTTGGACGAATACCCAGAATTGCAATCACAAATTGAAGAAGCATTCACTCATAGTAAACTCTATTCTGGTGAAGAAGTAATTATCGACCAGTTATATACTGCATCATATTCTCTAAATAGCGAGGTTGACTATGCAGTGTTTAGAAATCGTTATCAAGATGCTCTTAGCGATTTATTGAGCGAGAAGGTGGCGAGTGAAGAAAATCTTTCTATGTTACTTGAAAAGGGGCAAAAGATTTTCGTTACAACAACTCAACAGGAGTATCAGCATCACCTGAACGAATTGCGAGGCATCTATGAAACTTTCCAACAAAGCATACTTACACCATTTTTTGGATTGAATGATTTGATTATTAAAGGCGATCAACTGTTCAAGTTTGAACGTGCATCAATCCCAAGTGGATTTGAAGTTGCATTTCAAGAAATTTCTAATGACTTAGGCAAACAGAAATCTGTATTTGAAGAGATAAGCTCACTTGCTAAAAGTCTGCCGAATGAAAGTGATGTACAAAACATTAAAGGTGATACAAACATTGCTGTCTTTCTCATCAACAAACAACAACATATCTCCCAAATAGGTTTTATTGCTCAATCTCTAGCTGTTAATACAGACAAGTTACAAGTGCAGGTAAAAAAACTACTTGAAAATCAGATTGATCTATACGATTTAATCACAATCGTTCAATCTGGCGAATATGGAGACGAATATACCACACTAAAAAACATTTCTTCTGAACTTGAACTATTCCCAAGTTTTTTGTCTGACAAAATCACAGAGTTTGAAGCAAAACAAGAGGAAGGATCAGGTAACTATTCAAATGAAATTGAACAGTTGACTACTTACAAGAGTAAGTTTGAAAAGCTCACACACTTAATTCATGGTAGCTCTTCACAATTTCAGCACCTTATCTATCTCCTGATGCAGAACTTGGTAGCTTGTGCAAAAAGAGAACAATAAGTTTCTATGACACCTTGATACAGCAGGGTTTGTATGATACAATGAAGGTGTCTTATGAAGCACCATAAAACAAATTGGTTTAATTTTTTAAAAACTGTTCATCACAAAATAGAGGGGTTCGCCAATTTAGTATCGCACACTACATTCTCACCTCGAACCCCTCTAGGAAGCTCACAGGTGCTTTCTGTGAGCTTTTTATTTAGATTTAAGGTAAAACTACTAACTTTAACTAAACGCTCTTAGAAGCGATTTTAAGGGCGAATTTGAACGTGTTATTTTCTAAGTGTCTAATTTATATCAAAATTATCAAAAAAAAGGCGATAAGGGGAAAACCTGTCGCCTTTTTTGTATTCTGGATATAAAAAAACACAACAACCATTGGAGAGTTGTTGTGCCTTGGACTTGCTTAAAAGTTTTGGGAAGTTTTGATATTAAGTAAGCCTACTGATAGTATAGCGTGTATTAGACGTTTTGTCTATACTATTTTTTCTCTTTCATGAACTCTATCAAATCAGTCTATATCTCATTTTCTGGAACAACTCTAAAACACGTTCTAAGCGTGTGTTCCAATTCTTCGATTATATCTTCCCACTCAACACCGTCATATTCGCTACTAATGTGTTCTAAATCATCTGATAAAATACAGGTGATTACGTCTCCTTCCACACTGACTTCTACCATGCCTTTAATATGTTCCGAAGAAGTGCAACCTTCATATTCCGAATAACAGCCTACATAACCATCAATAAAAAGATGATTACCTTTTTTTGGTTGAACTTTTAAACCTTCAACCTTGACATTTTGAACTAGGTGTAGCATTTTGTTTTTCCTCTTTTCTATGTTAACTAGGGAAAGATTTTTCCTTCCCTCGTTAATTTTTTATTTGATTTTTCACTTTCTCAAAACTCTAGGCACTAACCTTCCCCTTCTTCGCCAATATTTTCTAAACTGGCAATATGCTCCTGTACTGCATCAATGAAATAGTCAAAGATCGCAATGTAAATAGCTTCGTTGACTGCCACTTCAAATTTTTCTTCTTCTTCCGTGGTTTCAGGAGTTGTAATCAAACGAATGTTGTTACGTTGTTGTTTTGCTGTCATATCAAGTTCTGCTTGATCCACAGCCTCTTTGATAAGTTTATTCTTATCCTGCCCCAGATATCGAGCAACACGATCAAGTACATAGACTGACGTTGGACGTGAAATAAAGATACCAAAACCACCGTCAGAACCATTCACAAATCGAATACCAACGTCCTCTTTTACCTGCTCTAACAGTTCAATATTTTGCAAGGCTTCTTCCATCATCAATTCATGGGTAGCCTTTTCGTCAAATTTAAAACTAAACATTTTTATTATTCCTTTCTTTTTCTAAAAACTATTATAATATAAAACTCTTTTATTTACAAGGGGTGAAAAAAGAAAAGTGAGCATTATATAAAATATAATACCCACTAAATACGATTTATTTCCAATTTCTTTCCCACTCAATTTCCCAGTAAAAATCCGAGTGATCGTGGAAGGTTTCGTCAAGTAGAACCTCTCCATCAAGAGAAAGAATTTGTGCTTGCCAAACTACTGAATAGTCAGGTTGTAATTGGATATTTGTAAACCAATAGATAGGCTGTTCGTTGTTTACAGCTCGTACCTTCTCTTCAAACCTATTCATGTTTTCTTGATTAAGTTTGCTATCAAAACCAATGCAGAAAGTTTCGTCACCGTGGAAACCAATAGAGTTGATATGAGTTAAATCGTATCTCTCTACATTCTTTGGATATATCTTCAAGTGCTTCTTGTATCGGCTACGTTTGTTTCCGTTTCTAGCTTGATACCTTTTCCCAGATTTTGCATCATACTTAATCAGGAATTGGTGGTGTTTGGCATCATGAAAATAAATGCCATTATCATAAGGTTTGTTGGATAGAAGGCTGATGCCTGAACCTAATTCGATAGGCTCATTTACTGAACTAATTCGTAAGGCGATAATATCGCTATTAACGACTTCTTGTTTAGTCATTCCCTTAACCCTCTCTTTGGGGTTATTGAAAGCAAGTAATACCTTCTTTCCTTCTTCATCATACTTGTAAGGATTGAACCATAGATCAATCCGTAATAATAATAATCTCAATCGTTTCAATCTACGTCCCCCTTTGTTTCATGTGAAACATTTTGTCGTGAAGTTGAACCATAACCACCTTCTCTGTAATTCCAGTTGAACGGTACTTCTTGTGGCATAATTTTTTGTGGATCGGCTGTCATTTCCTCTTCCACTTTCTCTTGAACTTGGCTAGGTTTTTCCTTTTCAACTTCTGCCTTCTGTTCGGTTTTAATAGGCTCTTTTTCTGTATCAATAACAGGTGGCTCTTCGTTTTGTCCTTGCTGTTGGAGTTCTTGGTCTTTTTCTTGCAATTTTTTCAACCGTTTCTCTTGATTGTGTTTTGCAAGGTTTTTGAGTACAGAACTCATGCCATCATCTTTCTTTTCAAGGTCAATTTGTGGTGTACTGTGTCTTGATGGTCGTTGCATTAGGGTTTTTTGTTCTACAAACCCGTCTCTTTTTGGTCTTTTAGAAGATAGATCATTTTCCTGTTCTTCTTCGTTGACAGGGTTGTTTTCAAGATGCTTAACAGAGTAACGATAGATTGCCCCTTTAGAAACATCACCTAATTCTTTAGGCTTGACATAGCTTTCTGAAAAGGCTTCTAACTTGACACGTTCTTTGTAGTAGCGTTCATCAGGGAATTTTTCAATCGTTGAATTTATAATCGCTTCAATGTTTTCATCAGTAAGGAAGACCCCTTGGACACGAACTAGGTTGTTGCTATCCGACCATTTGACATAAGTATCACCTCGCCCAAGCAACCGTTCTGCTCCTGTTTGCCCAATAGCAATATCACTTTCAATTCCAGAATCGACTTTATAGACGATTTTAGAAGGCAAGTTGGCTTTGATTTTACCCTTGATAATATCTGCTCTAGGCGTTTGTGTAGCTATGTGAACAAGAATACCTGCTGACCGTGCCTTCTGTCCTAAACGTTGCATAGAATCCTCAACCTCGTCACCATTCGTCATGATAAGGTCTGCCACCTCGTCTGCAATCAAAATGAGATATGGTTCTCTCTTGTCAGGAGAGACTTTCTCGTTATAGCTTGGTAGGTTACGAACCCCAATTTTTTCAAACAAGCTATTCCTACGTTCCATTTCAGTTACAAGGACGTTAAAGGCATCTTTCGCTCCGTCCATATCCGTGACAACATCTGCATACATAAATGGACTTTTCTTGTAAGGGACAAACTCGGTTTTCTTAGGGTCAATGATGATGAATTTGACTTCATCAGGGGTGTTGTGAAGTATGATGGATAAGTACATCATGTTAATACCAACAGACTTACCAGAACCAGTTGTCCCTGCCGTAAGGATATGAGGTGCTGTCGCAAAGTCGTAGGTTCGTGGTTTGCCTTCTGTATCAATACCCACCAATGCTTCAAGTTGTTTAAGGTTTTTCTTCCCAATAAAGGCTTCAATGAAACTAGCGTAAGCATCTGCTGTAATCTTGTTTTCAAGAGGAATTTGGATAATAACTTTACCTGCACGGTTTACGATATTTATATCTGCTTTACTTAGGTCATTTTCCAAACTATCTTTCATCTGCTCAAAACTCATATTTTTAGCCCCTTTTGGACTAGAAAAAGTGAATTGAGCATTTGAGTTGGTAGCCCTCATGCTTTCAAATTGCAGATTGACTTTCTCGTTAGAGTTGATAAACATTTCTAATGCTAGATAAAGGTTTGCGACTTCTTCATTTGCGTTCTTAGTCTGCTCAACAATTTGTTGCTGTTGTTTTTCGTTAAACAGAACTTCAACGTCCCAAGAGGCATTTTCTTTTGTCAGGACTTTTTCAGTCTTGACTTCTTTTTTAGCTACCTTTTCTACATTCTCACCGTTTAAAATAGACTTCAAACGATTTTGGGCAAGTTCAATTTTATAGACATAGTCTTCTGTGACATTAACGTTGGCATCAAACAAGTATTTTCCGTTTTTCTTCTGTGGTTCAGAAAAGGCGAATAATTCATCAGAAGCTAGTGTTAATTCTGCATTGAATCCATTGAGATATTTCTTTTCTAGTATCGCCCTTAGTGTTTTGTTTTTTGGTCGTTCAAACTCAACACAGGCGATTGAAAGAAAGTCGCTTCCATTGACTTCTTTTCTTGTATTGATGCTTACTTGCATTGATTTTAAGATCGATACTGCCTTCTGTTCCTGTTTTGATAGTTTTATATTGCCATTATCATCACGTTCAGGGTTGTTAAGGTCAAGGTTTTTTATGACATTGACTTTAATTCTTCTAGCCAACCAGTCGTCTTTAAAAGGCTTTAATTCCCCTTCATGGTGTCGCAAAGCAATAGTCACGACATAAGCAATTCCTACAAAGGTTAAAGCTAAAACAAGGTAAACAGCAATATCTAGTATAGGTGATTGAAAATGGAGAATTTTTTGTAGGTTCATACCCAACTTGCTTCCAATACCAACGATATCTTGCACTTTTAAGGCTACAAACTTTATCAGGAAAATAAGTGCTTCCAAAACAAGCCCTACTCCTAAAATGGTTGCAAGACCAAAGCCTATCCCCCAGATCGTCTTTGATGCTTCTGCATAAGGATAGACATTCCTTCCTTCTCTAAAATAGCGTTTTTGACTATTTTTTTTCTTTTTCTTTGACATAAACTTCCCCTTTATTTACAGGTTATCCTTTTTGGGTAATTTTAACACACCATAGCGTTCTTCGTAAAACGTTAAGAAGTTACATAAGGTGTTATACCTCATTCCAGACACCCCTTTTTCTAGCATATTTACAATGACGTTTTGAGAAGTACCAATACCATCTGCAACCTTGTAGGCTGTGATCTTGTTGTTACGGACATCATCTAAAATACGCTCAACAGCATAATCAATTAGTTCAATTAGATAATCTGCCTCCATAAAAAACTCCTTTAAATAAAATATTTTATAGAAACATTATATCAAAAAAAGCCTAATAAAACAGCAATTCATGTTGAAAAAATATTTTTGATATGGTAAACTAATTTTAGTCTAATAAAATAATACAAAAAGGGGAGATATTATGGGCTACGATCCAACAAAATTTTTTTGCAAAGGCTCAACAACTGGGGAAGTGAAGGTGGAATATGATCCAAGCGTAATCACTCGGAAGAGCGAACGTAAGGTTATGAACGCTAAAGATATTGCTGAATATCAACGTGAAGCATCAAGAGGGGGTCAAATTGGCTCTAAACAAGCCAACATGGGGCTTGCTTCGTCTATGAGCAAATCTGATCGTCAAGTTCACCTACTAGCAGGAATTAAGCGAGGGACATATAAATCAATCCCTCAAATCTGCATGAGCCTAAATATTGCTGAAAGTACAGCAAAAAAATACTTGCGTGAATTGAATATTGAATTTGACACCAAAACAGGAGTAATCAAAAAAAGCTAGTAATCATCTACTAGCTTTTTCTTTTATTCTTCTTCAAGATTTTCAATAGCAACGTCAACGTCAAACAAACTGATGATGCTATCAAGAGCCAAGGAATAGTTGCCTGTACGAACCTGTGCCACCATTCCCAGTTTCTCGTATTCAGAAGGGGTAAGTTTTACGTTGAAAGGCTCGTTGCGAACTGTATCATTTCCAAGGTTTGCGACATAGAAAGCAGGGTTTGTGATCGCTTCATCAACATTGAATGCTCGCAAGATCGCTCCTGCTGACTTACTCTTATCACCGAAGCCTGCCTTAGAGAGTTTATTTAGTTTCTCCAAGTTCTCTTTGGAGATCCGTGCAGAAAGTGGGATAGAGCGTTTTTCAGTCTTAGTGAGAGGGTTGAAAAACATCATTGTGTCCACTTGGGCAACCTGTGAAATTGGTGACACTTTTGCTTTCTTAGGTGTTGCCTTCTTCTTTTCAGGTGCTTTTTCTACCTTCTTAGGTGTAGCCTTTTTCTTTTCGCTTGTTTTCTTGGTAGGCGTTTTTTTAGCAGGTGCTTTCTTGTTCTTTGTTTCATCTAGCGAAAGAGCATCAAACTTTACTGTGGTAGGTGTCGTTTCTTTTTTTGTGGGTTGTTGTGTAGGTAAGTTAAAACCATTCATTTTGTGAGTTCTCCATTTCTTTAAACTTTTTCAAATATTATATTTACATTGTATCATATTACAAAATGTAATAAAAGATATTTTGTAAAGTATTTTAGCGAATTACGTATTAAAAGCACATGACGTACAAAACTATGCTACGTCAACAAAACTTTTGATAGCTTCAAGTCCTTCTTGTGTTTGTTCAAAGAAGTGTTTGAAACTTTCACCTCTATATTTTCGGTCACTAGCAATATCGAGGATCGTTGTATCATCAGAAGTGGCATCTTTAACAATGTTTCGATAGTAAAAGTTTGCAATGAACAAAGGGTTGTCTTTTGTTCGTTCAAGAAACTCTTTTGTTTGACGTGTTCCTGAACGATTTTTCCCATTTATTAACTTATTCCCTACAAATGCAAATTTTGCCTTGCAGTAAGGGTTTCCGTCTTTATCCAAAAGTTCAGGGTCGTTTTTTAAACCTTCAATCTTTTCATAGGTTCGCAAAGCCCCAAATGTTTCGCTTTTATCAATACCAGTGGGAGAGATAACTACGTCACTAGCGAGGATAAAATTATCTAGGATCATATCGTCCGCATTGTGAGTATCAATTACGACATAATCATAGTATTCTTGAATATTCTGATTATGCAACCAATCACCTAACACCATAGTGTTTTCGCTTTCATCACCAAGAATCTTATTTAATTCTCGTAAGCTGTGAGGTGCGATTAAAATATCTAGGTTTTCTCTCACGTTTAAAGGAGTGACAGGTTTACCATAGAAAATATTATCAAAACAATTTTCTGGTGAAGAAGTATCTACAAGCTCCCCTTCTTCGTTTTTTTTGTAGATAAATTGTCGAGAAGTATCCATCTGTGAGTTTCCATCAATAACTAACACTCTACCAAAAAAAGACAAGTAGCGAGCAGTAATGGTTGAAAGGTAGGTTTTGCCACCCCCACCTTTATCTACGACATAAGAAATAACTTTCATATTCCAAAACCTCTTTAACTTTTATTAAATTATTTTCTACGTTTACTAAAATTACAAAACGTAATTTTTATAAACAAGAAAAGTAATTCTTTATCACATAACAATAATAACATTAAATATAAAAGGTGTCAATAAAAAATACGTTAAAAACAATAAAAAAATCAATTTTTTTAAATTTCAAAGAAATCTTGTATATACGGTTGTTTTTTTAATAAATGACTGTTAAAATATAATATATAAAGAAAACAAAATTGGGGGAAAAATGAGGAAACATAATTTAGAAAAAGAGCGTTTTTTACGCTTGGCTAAAGAGATTATCCAGTATATTAGTGACGAACGGATATCCCCTTCTGTTTTAATAGTTAAGGGAATAAGTGTTGGTTCGGCAACAAAGTTGATCTACAACAAAAATCCAGAGGCTTTTTTCCATTGCAGAGGGGTGACAGTTTTAGATTTATGTAAGGTGTTGGATAAAAATAAAAAAGGAAAATACTTTGAGCGAAAACTTAGAGGGATTTTCGACCATGACAAACTTTACTTCTATAAATGGAGAAAAGAACTTCTTGCGAATAAAAAGTTAGGGCAAGGGGTTGTTAAAAATTGTATTCGAGAAAAGTATGTGGGAGAGAACGAGTATCGCTTCAACATATCGAAGATGATAGAGGTGTTAGATTATATCAACGACCTTGAAAAAGAAAGAGAAGGAATAAGAAAATGACCGAAGAAAAGAAGTCAATTAAACATATAGCGACCTACAACAAAGCGAAAACATATTCTCACTTTGAACAGTATAAAACGTTTGATGCAGAAGGGTTCTTCAAGGATAAGAAAATTGAATTGATAGACGTTATTGCTGTTAAGCCACTTAAACTATTGGTTCGTATTGAAGAAGATAATACAAAATACCCAGTTTATCCAGATGGCAACGTAGCAAACAACACAGGTTGCATTTTCAGACTGTATTTAGATGTACCTAAAAACGTCGGATCACTTGCAGGACAAATCCTATCTTCAAAAAATGCGTATGTGGAGTTCGATCTAAAAGATTGCAGAGTGAAGATGGTGGGATATGAGAAGTTGTTTGTGTACACAGGAGCTATCGTCCTGATTGACAAAAATCAACCAAACTTGCAAGAGTTTTACAATGCGAGAATGTATGATAAGAAAGAGGAATAAATATGGCAGTAGCACTTGAATCTGAAAAAATTGGAGCATTGAGCTATTTTCGAGGAATAGATCATAAAAAGATGTTTGAAGAAGGTGATTTTAAAACAGTTTGTGCCTATGAGAAATCATCAGATGAAATCCGTTTTGTCTTGCAAAATACAAGAATTGGCTCTCCTAATGAAGAAGAATTGATTTTTGTTAAGTTGGCAGGTTCAAATGGTGAGGGATTGCCAGTAGATGCAATGAAGAGTGGCTATCCTATTAAACTAGAGGACTTAGAAGTTGAGAAGGTATCTTTTATTCGCTCTAAAGTCCTTGTAACAGTATCATCAATTAAGGTAGGTGCGTTTAAGTTAAGCACAGGAAATAAGTTTGAGTTAATTTAGGAGATATTATGGATCGTTTATTTGAAGATTTAGCCCTTAAAATTGAGGGGGAAGTTAAAAGCTACGTGACAAAGCGTAGATTTAACAAAATGTTAGAGGAGTTGCGAGAAGGCAAAGTATCTGACAAAACATTGAAGGAAGCCTTGTCTTTTGATAATTCAAAAAAACCAACAGAGGAACAAGAAATAAATAAAATCCTTATTGGTTTTATGGTTGATAATTTTGTCAAAGCGAATGGGCAAGATGCGTTGAATGAACTGATTGACGAATTGACCGAGGAGCAAAAACAATCAGAGGACATGATGATTAAACCAGAGGTGATTGTGGCAAGTGAACCACAGCAACCAGAGGTGGTTGAGGAAGAAGTCGTTGAAACAGAGCAACCAGAAGAAGTTGAGGCAGTCCCAGAGCAAGAGATTGTAGAGGAAGTTTCAGAAGAAGTTGAGCCAACGAATGATAATGATATAGTCGAACCTGCCATTGCACCTACTCCTGAACCTATCGAAGAAGTGATTGAGCCAGTTGTTGAGGAAGAAGTCGTGGCAGATGAATCAGAAGATTTACAACCTACACCACAACCAGAGCCACAGCAACCAGAACTAGAGGTACAACCAGAAGTCGTGCAACAACAACCAGAAATGATTAGACCAACAAGTATAACTCCAAAAATTGATAGTATCCCTGTCATGGACGAACCAAAATTGGAAGTTGAAGAATCTGACTATGAATTTGTTGTTGGCGAAGAGGGAAACAATAAAAAAGGCGGATTGTTGAAGTATCTTGCGGTTGGAATCCCAACACTTGTATTGGTGGGTGGTTTGGTGTTTTGGCAGATGAATAATCAAAAACAGATCAACACCAAGGCAGAAGCACAGGCAACAGAAATTTTGAAAGGTATGCCTAAAGAAGCTAAAAAAGGTGATGGGTTATCTAATAGTGAATACGAAGATAACGTAGAAGCCTTAACAATGATTGAAACGATTAAACAGGACGATAAGACGGGGCTTAGTGGCTATCTAATTGATGGCGATAAGAAATACATTATCAAGAAGTATGAGCAAGAAACAGGTTTGCTAAAAGTTCTTGATCCAGATGGTGAAGAAAAGTCTTTTGACAACGATTGGGTTGAAGGTTTCATCAAGAAATCCAAGTCAAAGCGTAAGACAGAAGAAAAGAGCGAAGAACAGAAAAGTGAGCAACCTTCCGAACAAAAAGAAGAAGGGAGAAGTCTTTAATGAAAATCCCTAAATTGAGTTCGCAAGAAATTCTCTATACAGTTTTAAGAAGCGTGTTGCTACTGTTTCTGTTGATTGCCCCACACTCGTTTGGGTACTCGTTTAAGTATTATTATCATGTGTTAGGCTTCATGCTACTACCATTTACAATAGGCTTTATTCCTGTTTTGTTTAATCTAAAGAGTTTGTGGAAGTGGGTGGCGTTTGCGTTAGGTACAATCATTACAGTTGTGCTGTTAGGGTTGAACCTTTTTACCAGAACGAACACAGCTTATCTTGGTGATGATGGGTTCAGAAAACTTGATAAAACAGATCCAAAATTTGTCTTTACAGTTGCAAAAGGTGACAAAAAGAAAATCACAGACAGCTCCTATATCGTCTTTATGAAGCCTAATTGTCAGACTTGTAGAGATACCATTCCTGTATTGAGAGGGCTGACAGGGCGTGAGCAGACAGCTATTGTTTATGTTGATGTTGACACGGACTTTGGAAGCGAATATGCGAAGCAATATCCAGATGTTGATAAAGTGCCAGTTGCTTACAACCGACAATCAGGAGAATTGCTACGCCTTGGCTTCCATACAGATTATGGAACAGAAGTGATAAAAGAAAATATTGCGAAGATTGCAGAAGAAACCAAATATTGAGGAGAAATAAATAATGGCGAAAAGCGAAGAACAAATTAAAGAAGAATTTTTCTTCTACAAGGACGAAAATACCCTATTAAAAGAAAAACTACTTGGTGCATATAACCAGTTTTTGGCAAAATACAGAGAGTTCTTGAAGAAAGACTATGCAGAACTCACGATCTATGAGGCTTGCTATTCTGCTATGGAATATGCAGTAGCGTTAGACGAAGAAGAAGGTGGGCAATTCTACACAGAATTGTTGGTGAACTGGTATGAGGAACAACTTGCAGAATTTAATGATCGTGTTGATCGGACAGTAAATGACTACATGGTTGATTTTGTATTAGTAAATGGTGAATCAGAAGATGATGAAGAGCTAGAATTAGGTAAGTTACTACGACCAGTTATCTTTGATATTAACGATTGGGGAGCGTTGCTGTTTGTTGGTGAAAATCACTTGGTGGAGAATGACACTAAAGGGATTGAGCATATTGTCAACACGGTTGAAATGTTTAATTTTCCTATTTATGAGGAAGAAGATTTTGCTAGTAAGGACGAAGTAGGAGAAACCCTTAGAAATACGTATGGCAACTACAAGAAATACGCTGAATTGCTAGAGGAATCTAACTTAATTGTAAAACCGACATGGAAACTAGCACTTGATCCAGAGTTTCAATATGATAAGTGGACGTATCGTCCAGTTGAAAGTCCAGAAGATGCCCTTGACCTTGCTATGGTCTTGAATCAATGTTTGGAACGTATGGTTAATGATATTGATGCTATCCATATTGGCTTACAGAAGGCAGAGCAAGTACACTTGTACTTAAAGGAGAATTATCTTGATGATGATAAAGCAAAAGAAATCTTTAAAACGTGGATCGCTACAAAAGGTTATTAGTAAACTCTTGGTTGCAGGAGTGCTAGTTGCATCAGTTTTTATCAGTCAAACAGCAGGAGCTATCTCAAAAAAAGACTATCAAACCCTAACTAATAAACTTATAGAGCAAGGACTTTATAAGAATAAAGATGGTTCGATTGGTGGGGTATTCAACCTATCTGATGGGAAGACATTGAGGGTGTTTAAAATTGACACAGATGGCAACCTATGGGGCGTGGTGAAGTTTACTGATAGCGAGTACAAAATAGCTGTATTCTCCTACGAAGAAGTAATGACTTTTATTGAGCGAAAAGAAAGCGTGAAGGTGGATTGATGGAAAATTATATATTCGTTCGATTGAACACACGCAACTTGAATAAATATGAGGTTCAACGTTTAGAGAGGCTGATTGAAAATATCCAACGGAGAGAGAGTGAAAAAGAAAATTATATCTATATCTCTATGTTGGGGTGGAAACAGATTGAAGAAAAAATCGTTTTGAGAAGTGATCTATACAAGAACCTTGAAGTAGATTTGATTAACAAACCAGAAGAATCAATCCAGAAAGGTGGGAAGGTTGGAACAGAGGAGTTTATGCGACTACTTGAACGTTTTCCCAGAGAAGATATTTTTGAAACAGAAGGAAATATTGAAATTGATGGAGAGGTATTCTGGGATAGAAAGGATAAATAATGTTAGATAGATTAACCGAGTTGTGGGACGACTTGGTGGATATGCTTAAAGTGGCTGATTGGAAAAAAATTATCCTTGCATCTGTCGTCCCTACCGTTATAGCCTTCTTTATTGGTGGTCTGATGTTTTCAAAAAAATCAGTTGTGACGCAAAATTATACAGTTGATGAAGTTGGCAAATTGTTTTCGGTGCAAGACCTTCCTACACAGGTTGGGGATATCGAGAATAACGAATTGCGAGTTTTACAATCGCAACTTGCAGACATTCAAACCGAGGAAGAGGAAGATGAACATGGTGAGCAAGTAGATTTTGCTTTAAACTTTACGAAGCTAAACGCTGAAACCGACTTGAACAACTTCTTCAAAACCTTGTTGGCGATCCCTTATGATACCAAAATTGATACTGCGTACAAGAGTATCAAACCTTACTTAGCTTCTGTTACTGATGAAATTAAGACAGACGATAAGAAGAAAAAGAAAAAAGAAGAAGAGCCTGCACAGACAGATGATACTACAAATTCCGAGCCTGACTATAATGTTCAACAGAATATTTATAATATGCTTGGAAGCCAGAGTTGGGGGAAAGAAACGCAATCCCAGACAGCCTTGTCTGGTACTATTATGGTTAGTGTCCTTAGTGGGACTACAACCAACAACAGGTACTTTCAAGTAATTGTCCCTGCAACGAATGACAATCGAGATTTTGCTTTGTTGAACTACATTGTCAAGACGAACAAAAGTGGTAAGATTATTGCCTGTACTTACACAGGTGCAATTAAAGGTTATGCTGACCTGAATACCTACTATCAAAAATTAAACGATTTGTTACAAGGTAACACAGTTAAAGATGAAAATGGCGAGTATGTTCAGGACGAAAACAAAGCTGATCTATCGCACCACAAAGAGGAAGAATAAGAGGTGAGTATGAAGAATAAGAAATTATGGCTCTTGGTAAGCTCTATCTTTATTGCTGTTGTCGGTATTCTGGTATTCTTTTTATTCCAGAAAGCCCCAGAACCTTCATACAAATTGGAAGAACCAACAAAAAAGAAGGTGGCAAAGCCTTCTGAAACAGTTGAACATGACGTTGAAACAACGGCACCGCAAGAAGAACTTGAAAAGACACTAGAAAAGCCAGACGTACCTGCTAAAGATGGTGACAAGAAAGCAGTTGAAGAAACGATACCTAAAATGCTAGATGCACTTACCAACAAGCCAGACTTACAGTCTGTTGTCCCTAGCAGAGAAGAACACGATCTTACTAGCTATCGTAAGGATTTAACGAATATCAAGGAAAAAATGATGTTGGGCTATACCTATGATGCTAAAAAAACAAAGGTGTTTGAATCAAACCTAGAAGGTACGGTGCAATTCACATTCACTTTAACCAACGGGAAAACAGTCTTGATCTATTCAGGTAACTATGACACCCTGACAGAGCAGATTGAGTTAGCAACTTATAGAGAAGGAGATATTTAAACAATATGCAAGAGGAAGTTTTGAAATTAGCAAAAGAAAGCACTATGACAAGTTTGAACTACTCTTTGGACTTATTGAAACGTAATGTAACAGGGCTTGCTGAATCGTTCGATAGTCGTTTAGAGTCAATTCAGAAGGTGGGTGGCGATATAGAACCATCTGAAAAACAACACCTTATGGAGCAAAAACGTCTAATTGAGGCTGTATCAATGAGTGCTATTGATGGGAACTACACCCCTGACAATGCTTTGAAGGATTTGTGCCAGCTTGTTCCGCCTTTGAACGAATTGACAGATTGGGTGAACAGCAACCTAGAAGAATTAGGTAACGCTTTGAAAATACTTGATGATGCAGAGTTGGAAGCAATCTGCAAAGACGTAATGAAAGAAATCGAGGAGTTTGGAAAGCCTGTTTCTGAACTATCAAATGAAATCAGTATCAATACCGAGAAAATCAAGCGAGCTAAACTCTTGGTAGCATAGAATTGATATGAACAAGTTCCCAATGGAGCTTGTTTTTTTGATACAATGAAATGGAACATAGAAAGGAGTATTATGGTTACACTTAGAAAAAACGGAACAGAAAATGTGGTGGATCATTATAAAGAAGCAGAGTTGAACCTAGTGCGAGGGTTTGACTTAAAAGATTTTTCTAGCTTCATGATTGAAAATGCACCTAATAAAATCAAAGAATTAGTAGAAGAATATCTTAGAGAACAGGGCTTCCCAAAAGGGGTCAGGTGGTCTGATGTTGATTGGCACTTAAAGACTATTCAGAAAAAGGACTTTAAAGAGTGGATTGACTTAGGCTTAGAGCAAGGATATATTCTTGAAGCTGACCTAGAAGATGGATTGCGTGACTTTATTCGTACAGGCAGAACCTATGAAATGGCTATTAAAGAATGGGACAAGTCTGGTCTATTGGAGTTTGAGGTAGTTTTGAATGAGGACATGAGTTCATGGGAAAACAGAATGAACTACGCAGAGCATCTAGTAGATAGCTTCCATGACTTGCTTGATATTTTGAGAGTAAATGCTACTGTCAAAGAAAACATAGAAATCTACTCAGAGTTAGAAAGTATGTTCTACGACTTAGCAAGAGAGGTCGGTCTTGAAGATGCCACAGTCAGAGATACGCAATATAAGGTTGAAGTCAATGTTAATGGGCAAGAGGAAGAAATTGCTATCTTGATAACGTTGTTGCTGAATATCAATGATCCAGAAAGATTAAACAAAGGCTTTCAGATGAACAGTAATGACTTTAACACCATGCTATGTATTCCTAGCTTGTTTGCGAAAATAAACAAGCGATTGACTATCCTTGATGAAGTCGCAAGTTGGGAAGAAAGAAACCAAAAGGTGGCATCTAAACGAAAAGCCCTAGAAACAATCAAACGTAAATTGGAAGAAAGTTTTGATCCAGTTGTTGTTGGAGCTTATTTGAGTGATACAAATAATTTCCTTAATGCAGACAACCCTTATTTTGATAAAGCTACTATTATGGCAGAAGAAGAAGGAGTGACGTTGGAGCAATTTTTGACAAAACGTCAAGTTGTTACTGCAAAATTAAAAGGTGATCTATCGGAGTTGAGTGAGATTCTACTCAATGGAATATTGAATAATTACGACCACTACAAGACATTTATTTCAAGTCCAATTAACGAAGTTCAGAAGGAATGGTCTAAAGTACCGTATCTAAAATTCGTTGATGTTGATGTGAAGATACTTTAAAGAAAAAAAGTGACTAAAAAAAAATATAAAAAATAGTCACTTTTTTGGTTTAAACGGTTGATTATAGATAACTTGTATGTTATAATAAAAAATGTAATCATCAAGAAAGGGGGAAAACCAAGATGAAATCCAAGACGGACATTGCAAACCGAATTTCGGAAGAAATTGGATTGCCTAAAAACCGTTCATTAGAAGCTGTAAATATCGTATTTAAAACTATTTCAGAATATCTTGCTGACGGTGAAAAGGTTCAACTTATTGGTTTTGGTGGATTTGAAGTTCGTGAACGTTCTTCTCGTAAAGGGCGTAACCCACAAACAGGCAAAGAAATCACGATCAAGGCGAGCAAAGCTCCTGCATTCAAAGCAGGTAAGGCTCTTAAAGAGCTTGTAAACAAATAACTAGAACAGTTATTGAGGTTATAGAAAGAAAAAAGAGGAAAAAGAGAATATGAAACAAGAAAAGATGACAAAGGGACACGGATATTTCCGTAAAAACAAAGCGTATGGTCTAGTGAGTGGTATCGCACTTGGTACAGCACTCCTGTTTGGTGGTGGCGTGGTATCGGCTGATGAAGTGAAAGCAGATGCTACACCTGCAACAGAAGTAAAAGCACCAACACCAGAAAAACAACCAGAAATCCAAGCAAGCATTCAAAATGCTACACAGGAAGAAGTTGTGAAAACTGTTGACAAAGCACAAGATGTTTTGAAAGGTCATGTTGAGACTGCAAAAGAAGCAGGTGTCGTTGTTAAAGAAGGTGAAACACAAGAAGTAACCATCAATGATGCAGATGCTAACCAAAAAGGAACTGAAATCTTGACTGACTTGAACAAACAGGATAAAGCAGTACAAGAAGCTACTGAAAAACAGAAAGCCAACCAAAAGGCTTATGAAGAAGCAACAAAAGAACACAACGAAGTTGTGAAAAAAGGTCAAGAAAACCTTTCTAATTCTGCTAAAGAGCTTGACAAAGTTGTAGCAGAAGCTAAAAAATCAGGTGTGAACGTTAAGGAAACTACTACAACTACAACACCTAAGTACAAAGAAGTAAAAGGTTTGGAAGGCGAAGAATTGCGTAAAGCAGATGCAGAAAACCTTGGATTGTACACTAAGGCTGTTTCAGTAGGTGTGGTAGAACAAGATAAGTCTAAAGCAGACTTGAAACGCACTCTTGACACTTACAATGCTGATAAAAAAGCATACAGCGATTCAAAAACTGAACGTGATCTAGCTGTTTCAAAAGGTCAAGCCGAAATCCAAAAATCAACTAAAGCAGTTGGAGACGTAGTTGCTCTTGCTAAGAAGAACGAACTTGCTATCACAGAAACTACAACCAACAGCACACCTAAATTCAAAGACATTAAAGGTCTGAAAGGTGAAGAATTGCGTAAAGCTGTCGCAGAAAATGTTAAGTTGTACAACGAAGCGGTCAAAAATGCAACAGCAAACATGAACGCTTCATCATCAGAAGCAAACAAGAAGATCAATGAATACCTGACAGCAGAAGCTAACTACAAGAAAGGTATTGCTACAAACACAGGTTTGAAATGGAAAAATGGCGTTACCTTGTCAGGAAGCAACGGAGCTGAAAAACAAACAGGTAACGAAGATGTGATTGACGATGGCGACCACACTTTGCGTTTGGCAGGGACTTACGCTACTCAATCACTAGCATTGAACCAAAACACAGATGCGAACTTTGACAACATTTTCAAGATCAATGGTTCAGGAACAATCCATGTTAAGAACACTACCAATGGTGATGTTGATATCACGTTCTCTGAAATCAACTCTCCATACAACACAGGTACTTATGTAGCTGTTTGGGGTGATGAAAACGGTGGTATCGCTTGGTCTGTATTTTCACTTTATTCAGGAAGCGCTTCATCTTCTGGTGGTGGTGAAGCAGGAAGTGGCGGAAGTGGTGCAGGTATCCACGGACGTATCTTAAACTACGTGTACTCTTACAAAGCTACTGTTAAAACAAGCAATGATGTATCTGTTGTAACCTTAAACGACATTGACAACACCCAAGCTATTACAATGAATGGTTTGGATGGTGCAAAAGTTGAAACTGGTAAGAATATCAAAGCATCAGGAAGCACCTATTCAGCAGGTGCAGGTGATGTGTCACAAGGTTCATCAGGTATCCTCGATAGCAACGGTGTTCGTTGGACATTTGAAAAAGCGAAGAAGCAAGAGTTTACATTTGTACATACAGTTGAAGGCAACAACACCTCTATTGTAGGTGGTATCTTCGGTGCGGCATCAGAGGTAGCGAAAGCTCCAGAGAAGCCTGTGTTGTCTGTTAAGAAAGAAACAGTTGATGTTCCAGAAGCTCCAAAAGCTCCAACTCCTCCAACAGTAATGGTTAAGAAAGTAAATGTTACTGTTCCAGAAGCACCAGAAGCTCCAAAACCAGTAGAAGTTGAAGTGCGCTACTACAAACTTACTACTATTCCAACACCAGAAACTCCAAAACCACAAGAGCCTAAGAAAGTGTTGCCACAAACAGGTGATAACACACACCACATTGCGTTGACATTCGCAGGGGTATCACTTGGATTGCTTGGTCTTGGTCTTGCTAAACGTAAAGAACAAGAACAATAATCAGTTCTAAAGCCTTATTTCTGGATATAAAATAGTCTATGTTTATAACATGGACTATTTTTTTGCATTTTTTAAATAAAAGGGTTGCTTTTTCTAAGAGCATGATATATAATATAATCATGAAAAAGGGTATAGATTTTATCTTTGAGAGAATTTTAGCCAATTCTTCTTCAAGAGTTCCTTTAGCAAACGTGCTAAGTTCTTTTAGTGGTGTACACCAAGGGAAGTTATTAGAACTTGCTATTGAAATGAACAAGTATAGGAGAACAGGAAGTTATCCAAACTACAAGATGATAAGCACCCTTCTTTGTGCTATCCCAGAAGAAGATGCAAAGCAGATGGTGGGGCATATTCGTATTGTGCGTTTTGGAGAAACAATCGCTTCTGCTGATGAAAGAATGGCGTTTAGTCTATTCAAAGATAAAATGAGTTCATTGCCAAAAAATACAATGAATGAAAAAATGGGAGGGCTGATCGCAAAGCATATTCGCTTACGGTTGATCCCAAACGAGATTGTTTTGAATGAGCTGAAACCCTTCTTTACAATAAGTGAACTGTCCCTGATGATGATGGTTGTACGAGAATACAACAGCAGGGCAGAAGATACAATAAATACGATAAGCCTTTTATCGTCTGAACACAGAAGGCAATTAAGAGAAAACAGAAAAAAGGAGAGAGATAGGTTACTATATGAGTATGAAAAAAAAGAAAAAATTGAAAAAACAATGGTCGGAAGCAAGTTCTGATTATCGAAAAAACAATCCTGAAAAGGTTCGTGAAACGCAAGCACGATACCGTGAAGAAAATCAAGACGTGGTGCGAGAGTGGCAACGTGAAGCCCAGAAACGCTACCACGAGAAGAATAAAGATGATGAAGAGTACAAGGCATACAAGTATTACAGTATGTTGAAGAGTACCTTCAAAAAGTATGTTCTAAACTTTGCGAGTGAAAAAGAATTGAAGCAATTCCTGAAAGCGATCAAAGATCATAAAAAAGGGAAGCTTGTAAAAGTGGAATCCCTTCCTTATGCTGTTGAACCAGTCCCAAAAAATACACGTCCACGTGCATACTTGTTTATCCGTGAACGTGTCCAAGAGAAGGATTTTGAGCAAGTGCAAGGTTTTATCGAAACAGGGCTAGAACGCTTTAAAGGTGAAGCGTGAGGAGGCTGTTTAAGATTTTTTTGCTAGTGTCTAATCTATCTGCGATTCATTCACTGTCAAAAACAGATGATGTAGATGCTAGAATAATTAGTTTGATGGTATTGGGTGCGACTTACATATTCTTGATGTTATTCTTTATGTTTAGTTGCAAAAGTAGGAGAAGATGAAAGCAGGCTTACAGCTTGCTTTTTTCTATAGGAAAGTTCACCTAACACCAAGAAAAAGAGATATACTAGAGAAAAACATAATAAAAGGAGCAATTATGGCTATTGAAAAGATTATTGAATTTAGCAAAGGAAATAAGTTCAAGGTTAATTTAGAGGTTAGTAACATTGATACTTCTACGGTTGTTGATGTTGAAATCGAGGATAAAGAATTAGACCAGAGAGCATCAGATGAATTTTCTTTTGGTGCGGTTGAAAAGTTTGTGTCAGAAGAAGGCTACAACTTTGAAACCACAGCGACATGGGTTGTTTACCTAGAAGATGATGGATTGGGTGTATATAAAGATGGGAGTAACGGTTTTCGTTTTACAGGGATAATACCAGAAGGTGCATCAGTTGACGACCTTTACCTAGACTTTGAACCTTACTATGATATGGTTCTAACTTATGAAAAAATCGAAGAAGAAACAGGTGACAAAGAAACAGGAGAGGGAACTTCTACTGTAACGCTCACCTGCAAAGCGTTTGGTTGGGAGTTTGACCCTTATATTTGTGGTGTGAACCCTTTTCAAGTAAATCTTACAGAGGACTTTTTGAAGGCAACAGCTAACTGGTTTGCGAATGAGTATTTCAAAGGGGAAGTAACACCAGAAGAAATCATCAGAGGAGAAAAAAACGAAGAAATCTTGGTGATGCTAGATGAAGAAGTGTTCAATAATGCTACCATTTTCAACGAATCTGCAAGAAAAGAATATAGCCAAACAGTAGGGCATGATGTTTATTATTATAGTTGCGAAGCAAAAAGTGAATTTGTGCTAGGTGGCATCACAGTCAAGGCAGAATTTGAACCTATCGAGAAGTATATTGAAAGTTTAAGAGGACGTGATGATGCTTTTGAATTTAAGCAACTTTTAGAAAAAACAGAGTTGGATAATCTGTTTACAGAACAAAGCAAAGAAACCTTGGAAGAGTTAAAGACAGAAATTAGATATAGAAAATACTCATTGCAAAGTTTAACCTTTGAGGTTGACTACGATTTGGTACGGAATCATGCCAGAATAGAGGGAATTGATTTGTCAGGTGTATCAGATGGGGCGATTGATCGTGCTAGTCAAATCATGTTGGAGAACATTGCTAGTTCACACAATAAGAACTCATTCATTGATGTTATTGTGCAAGGGGATAAAATTTGGGCTATTACAGATGTGAGAAACTATGATGATAACGCCCCAGAATACATTTCTCTCGTAGAACAGGCGACCATTGAGGAAGATAGCGAGGGTGTATGGAGAGCTAAATTAAATGGTTATCCATGTGATTTTGACGAAGCTAAAGAATTGGCGAAAGCTATTGAGGAAGTCGATAGCTACAAATTTGAAAAAAGGCGAGTAAAAGTTAAGATGGAAGAGGTGATTGAAGAAATCAACCAAGAGCTACAACAATGCCTGCCTAGACTTGTAAACCAATCTGTAATTAGTGGAGAGGCTGAACAATATAAATCATGGTTGCTTGAAAAATTGCGTTTACTTGAAATTTTGGGTGGTACATTGAGTTCCTATTCTACTAAAAAACGTGCTATTCGTGATGAATTATTGCAATCAGATGTTAAGCGTGGTCTTGGGGGCTATGAATCATATCTTGAAGATCAGTTGATGGAATACGGGACAACAACATTAAGTTTAGAAGAACACGCCCTTCACCAAGCCTTGTTAGATGCAATATCTTCCAAAAAGAGTATTGAGGATTTTTGTAAGCAGGAAGAAAAATTTCATGATGCTTTATCGTTAGAAAGAGAACACGTTGAAATGAACTTCACTAACATAAAAGGAGTATTAGAGGAAGCAAAAGAAAGGTATTCTGATAATGAAAGTCTTGTTGATGGCATTCAGGTGGCGTTGGATAATTTCAAAAGAAATCATGCAGGCAAACTATTAGATAGCTCCGTTATCCCAGAATGGAACAATTATGCTTCATTGCCTATGGAGCAATAAAAATATTTACAAAGCAGGGACACCCTGCTTTTGTTTTATCTAAAAAGCCACAGGAAGCCCTGTGTTGCATTTTAAATAAAAGGGATATAGATGGGACTGCGGTACACTTTAAATGCGAAATGGGCGAAAATGGAGGGATTTGTGAATGATTTGGAGTTAATGTGAGACACGTGCTTTTCGACAACGATATAGCTATAAATTTTACGAGAAAGTAGTTGACAAAGCAGAGAGCATGATATATAATATAATCATAAAATACAATAGAGGTTTAATCAAAGGTGAAATTTTATGAGTGAACAAAAAGTACCAGTCGTCCCAAAGTTTAGAGCATGGGATAGCATAAAGAAAGAAATGTTCAAAGACACTTTCGCAATAACAGAAAGTGGGGAAGTCGTAGTGGTTGAACAAGAGTTTGTAACAAGCACTCCAGATTATGTTTTTGTTGACCATCTTGTTATCATGCAATCAACAGGCTTATTTGATAAAAATGGGACAGAAATCTTTGAAGGGGATATAGTAAAACGATATAGAAATCCTCTTTTCAAAGCAGACTGGGAATATCAGATTGAAACTGTTGTTAAAAGAGAGGCTTGTCTTTTGTTAGAGAAAAAATTTGGTAAGAGCAGTGCAACAATGCGATTTGGTTCACCATTTGCTAAAAATGATTTATTAGAGGTGATCGGGAATGTATATGAAAACCTAGAGTTGCTGAATGAAGAATGATACAAGGGGATAAAAAATGAACATAGACGGATTGAAACCAACAGTCCCACAATTTGTAGCTAATTGGTATGAGGAACATAAAGACAATTTTAACGAAAGTATTTGGGAATACCTTGTTAATTGGGAAGAAAGCGAATGGGACGATTTTAAAAAATGGTTTTTCAAAAGTTATGAAAATAAAGCTATTGTAACCCTTGTCAATATGCACCAGTTTGGGTATAAAATCGAGGAGCAGTTCACTATTTGAAGTAGAGGAAGTAAAGGAAAAAACATGAACAAAGCAGATTGGAAAAAACTAACTAAACGAGAGCCAGAAGATTGGGAGAACCCCCCTGTAAGCGACAGCACCGTTATAACCAACTTCATGTGGGTTGGGGAACTACCAGAAATAGGCAAAGAAGTCTTGGTCTATACTGAAAATAGTGGCTATATTATAGACAAGTTGATTGGTTGGACTGCTTGGGGTGGACTTAATTTCATCAACAACCAGAACGAGCCAGTTATTTATTGGACTGAATTGCCTGACAAACCAGATGGGGAATACAGCAAACGTTTAGAGCAGGAGAAAAACAATGAAGCATAAAGTACAGGCAACGTTCACGCAAGATGAATACGAGCATCTGCTTGCCTTGAAAGACTATTTTGGGTTCAAAAGCCTATCAGAAACCCTATCTTTTGCAGTACAAAAAGAAGTTGAATCGCACCAAGGGAACACAATCTATGATTATTATTTGCAAGAAACCAAAAAGAAGGCATCAGGAGAAAAGAGCCTAGAGGAGCAGATTAAAGAATTGAACCGTGAGTACCATGAGAACGGAGAAAAACGTAGAATTGGATTGGATATGGAACAAGGAAAAGAATTAGAGCGTCAACTCAAAGAAGACCAAAAGTTATTTGAAAAGGGTCTTGGAACATATTAAGGAGAAAAAATGATTAAAGAAGTAAAACGATACATTAAACGCAACCCTTACCATGCAGGGCTTATCGCTTATAACTTAGGGGTGTTTGCATGGCTACAAACCAACGCTATCGCCTTGATGGGGCAATACAACGTGACTGTCCCACCTATCTTGCAACAGTATAGTGGGGAAACTGTATGGTTCATCAGTAACTATACACCCCTTGCATGGTTGATTAGTTCAATGTTACTAGCGTGGCTATTTAAGTCTGTTGGAACGGTTGTAAAATGGATCATCACTATTGCTCTTATCTTTGTAGCTTACTGCTTGCTGAAAAGCTACGGAATTGCCATCTTTGGCTAGAATTGGAGTAAATCATGTTTACTAGAGAAAAGTGGAAATGTTTCAATGCTTTGGAGCATTACTTAAAGCAACAAGGGATTGTCCTTGATAGTTGGACAGATGATGATATTGAAATGGACGAATCTGCAAAAATCTATGTTTTCTTAGGGGCAGATATAGAAGGAGTTGAAATCGTCAAGGGGAACACGAGGTATTTTGTTCCATTGCTAGAATATAATAGTGAAGTTGATTATACTTCCCAAAATCTTGAATCAAGGGGATTTGAACGTGATAAGTTCACTTGGAAAGATAAAGAGTATTATGTCCTCATTGAGAAGGAAGTTGACTAATGGATATTAGAAAGTTTAATGAAAAGTACAAGCTAAAAGTAACAGATGGCAAGGACTACTATGTTGTAGAACGTAAATATTAAAAAGGGGAAAAGAATGGACAAAAAAGAGCTGTCGAAGGAAGATTTGAAAAATCTTTCGCATGATGACCTTGTAAAACTTGGAGCAATATTGACAATAAAACACGTAGCTGACAGTTTAGAGTTGGAATCTGCGAAGAAAGAGGAGTAGGCAATGGAATTGACAATAGACCAATTCAACTCTAAGTACCAAATGGAAGTGATAGACCTTGCAGGATCAATTTTTGGAGCTAAAAAGGTGTATAAGTTTGACAGGTGGGAAGAAATACAGTTCTTTCTACCTTTTGACTACAAAGTGGCTTCCAGAATGATTGTACTGGCAGAATTGAAGTATGATGGCATCAATGATGAATATGTGGTTGACAGCATTCAAAAAAAGGAGTTTGTAGGTGACGAATTGACCTTTTTGGAGCAAGTGAATGAAACCTTATCTTTATTTGGGAACAGCTTAAAGGTAGAGGATAAGAGTAAAGATTATGGCATCTTGCTAGTGGATTTGCCTTCTAGTTTCTTCAAGTACACTTACATTACAAGGCGTATCATAGTTGATACTTACTACCATGTGGCATTGAATCGTGATGATCTTGGTTTTCTTGCAGAGGAAGGAGCAAAGGCTGTTTTCACTAGAGAGGAAGTGGAAGCAGATGCAATACTACGGAGATACTATTTTAAAGAGCTGTCCCAACTAGAACTCACACAACAGGAAGAATGATGAAAAACTTTGACTATGTTTTGGGGCAGAAGTACAATGAATTGACTATTTTGTCATACACGCACCCTTTGAAAGAAAAAAAGTACCTTCGAGAATGCACTTGTTTATGTTCATGTGGGAAAGAAGTAACTTTGCGTTTATCCAAAGTGATAAGAGGTGAAGTTTTATCATGTGGGCATTTACAGGTGGAATCAGGAAGAAAGCACTCAAATAACCTAGATAAAGAAAAAGCGTATCAGACGAGGACGAGCAAAGACGTACCACAATCTAACACGACAACAGGCATCAGGAACATAGCTTGGCTAGAAACCGAAAAGAAGTACCGTGTTACTGTTACAAGGCATGGGAAGGTGTTTAGTGAGCGTACAGGCACACTAGAAGAGGCTATTGAGTGTAAAAAGAGGCTAGTAAGAGAAGCAGAAGAGTATTTTGGGGAGAAGATATATAAATGACTATGGAGAAACTAGCACCAAACAGAAAAGATTTCAGTGGCTTGGTGGGGCAGACTTTCGGAGAGTTGACAATTCTCTCTATTGGAGAACCGTTGCATGATGGAAGCCACGCTAGAGAATGCTATTGCAGGTGTTCGTGTGGGGTTGAATTAACCAGAAACTTTTTCCACGTAAAGGGTGGCAAAGTGAAGTCATGTGGGCATCTATGGAGAGAAAAAGCCAAGGCACACGCAAAGGAAATGGGCTTAAAGAACGCTCACAGACTTAGAGAATTGAATGACGAAGTGCAGTCAAACAACAAATTAGGCATCAAGAATGTTTGTTGGGTTGAATCAGAAGGGCTGTATGTTATTTCAATCAAGAAGAATGGCAAGTATTTTCGTGCCAGATCAAGTACACTAGAAGGTGCGATTGCTAAAAAAGAGGCATTGTTAGAGGAAGTGAAGCTATACTTGAAACAACTAAATTAGTTGACAAAAGAAAGTTAAGGTTATATAATATAATCATAAATAAAGTTAAAGAAACTAAAGGAGAAGAATTTATGACTGAACCAACGGAACACCAAATTTTGGTAGAAGGCATGACGGAAGAGGAAGTACGAGAAATGTTTGGGAAGTGCCGTGTTGCAACGATCAATTTCATCAAACCGTACAAAACCATGCTGATCGTGAACTTTAATTCCCTGTGGAACAAGGGGACAAAATGTTTCCCTTATTTTGAAAAGCAGTTGGAGTATTTTCTTTCAGACAGCAATCATAAGTACCTGCAACGTCTGTACAATCGCTTGATGCGTGAGGCTGAAAAAATTTCATTCGGTGGCTCAAGAAATTTGTACTCCCTAGATGGGAAGACTTACCAGATCGTGAGCAAACTGAATATCCCAACAGATGGCGTTCCCCTTCTTCACCCTGTTACTATTTTGGATATTTTTGAAACAGACACCTATTTGATTGACAAAGAATACAAATTGACCGAAGAAGAAATCAATACTCCTATACTTTAAAAAAAGACAAAAAGTGGTGCGAGGCATCACTTTTTTGTGTGCAAAAAATACGGAAAGTATTAAAAATAAAGAGAAAACAATTGACAATAAAAATAAAATGTTATATAATATAATCATAAACAAAGTTAAAGAAATTGGAGAGGTAAACCTATGTCAATCACTAAGTTAATGAATCGAGCAGATGAGCTTTCAGAAATCAACTATATGTGGCATGGAAGAGAGTTGCGAGAAAACTATGGAGCAACCCAAGAAATGATGAATGAGTTTTGGGAAGCAGTAGATAAACGTGTAGATAGCAATTACATGAATGAATACGAAGAGTTCCATATCGCTCACGAAGAATCTTGCGAGAAAGACCTTACATATATCAGTTTATGTGGAGTTTCTGTTGATAGCTTTGCAGTAAAAGAGGCGATTGATGAACTTGAACTTGAAGAAGAAGACGTAGAAGAATGGCTTGAGGTGACTATTAAAAAACTAGAAGAAGTCATTAAACGAGTAACAAATGATTTTGATAAAATTCAAGGGGAGATTATCACAAAGTACAACCTGTTTTATGTCAAATCAGAGGAAGAGTAGCAAGAAAGGAAAAAAGAAATGTTAGAGTTGAATGTAGGCTTAAAAGCAGAAAGTAAAACCATTGGCGTTGAGATTGTAGATTTTGAAGAGCGTGTGCTTGAATCATGGATTGATGGAGAGCTATGCTAGTTCTCGTTTGATGAAGTGGAGTTCCCAAACGTCGCAGATTTTGAGCTTATTTGTCAGTTAAAACCTGACAGGAAGTTGAAATACCCTACCGAGCTGAAAGAAGGGGAATATTACAAAATTTCCCTTCTCAATCTTAGCAACCAAGACGTAGTGATTAAGATTGGGGAAGACACCGTAGTAGAGTTGTTGGAGTGTGTCGATATTTTTGGGAAGTTGGGGTAAAACAGTTGACAAAATTCTACAATATGTGATATAATATAATCATAAAAGTTAAAGAAAAAAGGAGAACTCTATGGTAGCAAAAACTACTAAAACCAAAGAAACACCGAAAAAGGTGGTGGAAATGAAGAAGGCAGAAAAGCCCACGTTTGATACGATTGAAGATTTACTAATTCATGTTCAGTCGCAACTTAAAATTGAAAAGGATATTAACAATTCCTTTGGTGGATTTAATTATTACACCATTGATAACATGATGAAGCAAATTCGTTCGGCATTGATTGAACATGGAGCTTTTGGACGTTTTTCAACGAAAATCGAACAAAAAGGGGAGCGTTACTACGTTCAAGCGAGCTTCAAGGTGAGCTATAAAGGGCAGACCTTTGAAGAAGTTGCTGAAATTCGAGAACCAGTAGCTAAACCGAAAATGGACGATAGCCAAGTTACACGTTCTGCAACGACACAAGCGAAAAAAACCTTGCTTGAAAATATCTTCATGGTATTTGACGGGGTAGAACCAGATGGCACTAACAACAATGACTATCAACACCAAACAGACGAAGAAGTAGCTGAAAACCATAAGCAACTTGTGGGGGTTACATTGAACTTGATTAAACAAGCACAACAATTAGGGGAATATTCTCCTACCCAAGAACAAGTTGAAAAATGGATTGAAAAAGCACACAATGACCCTAAAGGAACATACAAGGAAGTTATGACTTTTGGCAACAACGCAACAGCCAAAATGGCAAAGAATAAAGGAGAATAAATATGATTAACAACGTGGTACTTGTAGGACGTATGACAAAAGATGCAGAACTACGATACACCCCTCAAAACCAAGCAGTAGCAACTTTTAGTTTGGCTGTAAACCGTAATTTCAAAAACAGTAATGGTGAGCGTGACGCTGACTTTATCAACTGTGTTATTTGGCGACAACAAGCTGAAAACCTTGCAAATTGGGCTAAAAAGGGTGCGTTGGTTGGTATTGTAGGACGTATTCAAACACGGAACTACGAAAACCAACAAGGGCAACGTGTCTATGTCACAGAGGTTGTGGCAGATAGCTTCCAACTCCTAGAAAGTCGCAATGCACAAGGGCAACGTGAGGGAAACTCACAAGCACCTAGTCAGAATAACTATGGCAACGCAGGAAGCCAAACGCCTGACTTTGGTAATGGATTTGGTGGATTTGGGGCAGGGTCGTCAACGCCAATGGATATTTCAGATGATGATCTACCCTTCTAACACACCTTAAAGAGAAAGAAACAAGTTGAGGCTCTTGAACTAAAACAGTTCAAGAGTTCTTGACTATCATAGGAGAATTTTTATGGTGAAGTTAAGAAGAACTTTCTGGAAAAACGTAAAGAAAAAGCGTTTGAACCGTGGGTGGTCGTATTCAGAGATTGCAGAAAGAGTAGGAAAAAGCGAAACACTCATCACGACGGTTTTTTCAGAAGAAGAAAATTTCAGTATGCGTTTGGTATTTGAATTGTTGCAGGCAATGGATATGACCTTAGAACAAGCATTTGGTTCAGAAGTGGGAGTTGGTTACGCCTTGCCCCAGACACCACAAGAAGCTGTAAATAACTTTTGGCACTACTTGGATAACCTATATCCAAAATTAAGACCTATCAGTTCAAGACGGAGAGCAATAATTAAATTGGGATATTGGTGGGGGAAATATCCACGAAATGGATTGATCGCTTTGACGTTAGATAAACTAGAACGAATCAGTAGCTCTTTGGGTCTTACACCGTTGCAACTTATTTCATCAAAGAAAGATGTTGCAGGACGTATGTATATTAAAAAACAAAATGGTCTAGTCAATATCGAAGTGAAGGTGGAAAAGGAAACAGTTGCATCACTTATGCTTGATGGAGATAGCACTAGAATCAAGATCGAGGATTGGTTGATGGCACTTTCATCTGGTGAAGAAAAGACACCGCTATCTCTTGAAGATAGTTATGGCAAAGACGCACAGGTGGAATTGTTATTTGATAAAAAAATGGATTTGAAAATTTCAGTTTTTGTAAGTGGGCTAGAAGTTGGCAAAAAGAAAGTGAAAAAGCAAGCAGTTAATGACTTGCTGATGAAGTTTAGCAGGAAGGAGAAAGGCTATAAAGCATATCTTAGCCTTTTAGGAATGGAAGAAGATGGATAAACCTATCTTGACAGCAGAGAACTACTATGACGACAACTTTTACATGAGTACGTCACGATTTAAGAATTATATTGATTGTGAGGCGAAAGCCCTTGCGATTGATAACGGAGCATGGGAAGAAGAAAAGACACCTATACAGTTAGTGGTGGGAAATTACGTTCACAGCTACTTTGAATCGCCAGAAGAACACCAGAAATTTTTAGAGGAGTATTATAGCTATATCTATAAAGAACCAACTAAAACAGAAGTGATCGCAACTCTTGAAACAGCAGGTATTGAGTTCGACAAGAAGCTAAAGGCAGATGAACTACGTCAGTTTGCAAAAGACAATGGAATTTTTATTGCAGGTGAAAAGAAAGCTGACTTTATCAACGCTGACAAGGTTATCCAAGCCCTGAAAGATGAACCAGTTTTTAATGACTACTACGAGGGTAAAGATGGTGATTGGGTTGAGAAAGAAATGATTTTAACAGGGGAGCTTGAAGGACTTGCCTTTAAAGGTAAAGTTGACAGCATCAACCTGACACAGCGTTATTTTGTTGACCTAAAAACCATGCGAAGCATTGCAAGTGAAACATGGTCGCCAACGTTACACCAACGAGTGCCACAGATGGTCTATAATGTCATTGAGTACAAGTATCACTTGCAGATGTTTATTTACCAGAAGTTGCTAGAACAGATGGACTTACCATTTTTTACACCTTACATGGTTGCTGTTTCAAAAGAGGAAATCCCAGACAAAGAAATCATTGTCTTTGACGAAGAATTGCTTGAAACAGGGGAAGCTGTATTTTACGCTCATATCCAGAGAGTGAAAGAAGTGGTAGAAGGTTTAGTCCCACCTAAACATTGTGGAGAATGTGACTATTGCAAGACGATTAAGCACCTTGACTATCCTGCATTGACTTTGGCTGAATATATCGAGGGAGAAAGCAAGCGAAAACTTGATAAGATTGTGGGATTTTAAAAGCTATGAGAAAGTTTAATTTGAATTTTCATTCCATGATATAATTGAGCTATCAATCTAAAGAGGTGGAGCTATGGACTTTCAAGAATTATTTGACAATCTATCAGTTGAGTTGGACAATCTATCTAACAGGCTAGAAGCCAATTTGGGTAGCAATAAGCACAACAGTTTATTTAAGGAAGAACTGTACAGTCTTTGTGAAGCAACAAAATTCAATGTGTCGTACAAGGATATTGAACGTCTAAAATCGTACAAGAAACTTATTGATAGCACGAATGAGGCAAGTGTGGACTATGTAAAGGACACGATCAAGAAGTTTTACAAGGAATTTATTGAATCTTTGAAAGATGAATTGTATTAAGCAACAGGAGAAGGGCGAAAGCCCTTTTTTGTTGAGCTATAAGAGAAAACAGTTGACAATTTAGGAATTATGATATATAATATAATCATAAAACAGAAAAGAGGAATATTATGATTACAGCAAAAGAAGCAAGACAACTCTATAATGAAACTATATTGTTGCGTGATAAATATATTGAAGAAGTGATCGAACCACTTATCAAGAAAAAAGCCCCAATGTCTCAAAGTGTGAGTGTGAAGGCGATTAAGCGGTCTATGTCAGAACCAAGCATTGACTTCCCAGAACCCTATGCTCAAAACAGAGTGAATGTTACTTTGACAGGTGCAATCACAAAAACGTTGATTGAAAATGGTTATAAAGTGCGTTTCTCCCGTGGTCTTATAGCTCACAAGTGTGATATTGAAGGAAATTTTATTATCAGTTGGGAGTGATGTAGGCAATGACACTTTTTTTGAATGGCGAGGAAATAAAGCTAAGAGAATGGCAGAAGGCTTCTGTTGTTAGAAGCCGAAGACCAGTTCAAGGCATATTCCTAGAAGCTCTTGGGGGTCGTGGCAAAACCATTGGAGCATTGGCTATTTGTCAAGAAAAAAAAGCTAAACGAGTTCTGGTGATGAATGATAAAACAGCTATTCTTGATGGGTGGCGTAACGATTGTGAGAATATTGATCTTGGGTATCCAGTTTATTACGAGTTCAGGACAGATAAGTGGTTGCGATTTAAGGCAGATGCAATCAATGAAATAAAAGGGAAGCTTTCTGCTCTTAGGAAAAAGATAGGGGTGCATAAACTTTACAGGAAGAACAAGGAGTATGTGGAGTTATTTAACACTCTAAAAGAAATGGAGCAGGAATTAGTTTTTGATGTGTTGGTTATTGATGAATGGCAGAATATGTGTAGTGGTATAAATAGTCGGAATTATAAGATGATTAAAAGAGACTACACTATTGGGCTATCTGCAACACCTATCAGGCAAAAAGGAGAAAATTTTTATCCTTTGGAAAAGGTGTTCTTCAATTCCCCAAAACCGAGTTCGAGGAACGAATGGCGAGTTAGGTGGGGTAAGTTGAGGTATGACGATTATTCGGCAACCAAGACTAAGTGGAAAGACTTTATGGACTATGAGGCATACATAGAGCAACTTGATAACAGATGCAACTTTATGTGTGGTGAAGAAATAGAGTTTATTGAACAAGCAAAAGAAAACAACGGATTTGCTAAAAAACCCTATCCTTACAGGGTGAAGATACCTGAAAATAACCTAGATAAACTAAGAGACTTTCGGACTTATAATGTATTAGAGGTTGAAGGTAAGTGCATTATGGGGAAAGGGTTTATGTCGAATAAGCATATTGAACGATACCTAAAACAAGCGGAAGTTAAGTATGATTTTCCGAAAATTATGGTTGATCCAACGAAAACAAGCCCTGTTATGGAATGTGTGAAGGGGCTGCTAGAACGTTCATTTAATCGTTCAGTAGGCTTAATTGGTGGTGTCCTAGTAGCTTGTGAGAGCAAACAAGTTGCAATAGCAATGTATGAACTCTTTAAGGGTAATTCTTTAGGCTTGTGGGCAGGTAAAAAACAGATAGACAATCTCACTTGTGCGAACCTTATTGCTACAACAAAGTCAATCAGAGAAGGGGTTGACAAGTTACAGTATAGATTTGACACTTTGGTAGTGCTTGACCCAAAACCTAGAGAAAGTGGCGAGTATAACGATTACAGGCAGTTGCAATGGCGTATATCAGGAGCGAGGCAACAACATGACGTGAATATTATCGAGTTTTACTATGTCGAATAGAAAGGAGAGAGTTTAAACTTTGAAAAAGAATAAAAGAGGGCAGCTCGCCTTCTTTTATTTTGTATGTTATTTAAAGGCTCTAAAATGCCTTCTGGGGACAGCTAGAGAAATCAGGCACAATTACACCAAGATTATCTTAAAATGCAATACAGAAGGAATAGAGAGGGAATGACGAGGGTTTGAGATAAAAATAGATTTATAAATTGTATAGATTAAAAAGCGTCACAAAAAAGAAGAAAAAAGTTGACAATGCGAAATAGATGATATATAATATAGTCATAGAAAAACTTAAAGAAATTAGATGAAAGAGGAGTGTGGAATGGGATATACAGGTTGGTTAATGCCAGATGGGGAATTTTACCCCTGCAAACACAAAGAGCATAGAGAAACCTTGATCGAATTATTAGAAATGCCTCAATACAAAGGATTGAGAGCAAAGAATATCGAGAGAGGGTTATGGGGTAATCACGAGCCAGAAGGAAGTGTCTGCTTTTGGGATACTGACTTTAAATTCGCTGGGTTTGAAGGAGCAATGACAAAGCCAGTTGAAGAATTTTTGATTGAACACTTTCCAGAGTTTAATGACGAGCAGAAAAAATGCGTTTATGATAGATTTTATCTCAAAAGTTTAGCTGATAGCGAACAAGAAGTGATATTGCAAGAGTTTAAAAAGCATATGTGAAAAGGTTGGTTCAAAATGAGGCAAGAACAATTGACAAAGAAAAATGTGGTATGGCAGTTGCCTATCGCAAGTGTAGAAAAAAATAGCACAGGGTATATTCATGACAATGCAAAACCTCACGCTTTCGCTTTTCGAGGTGATGACCTTGCAGAATGGTCTTTATGCAAAAAATATGCTCAAGTTACGAAAGAATATGAGGTTATCAACATTGAAAGCATAGAAGAAAAATACTTATGTAAGAAGTGCTTGGAACGTTATAAGAAGATAGATTAAGAGCGAATTATTGATAAGGTAATGAAGGAGTAAATAGAGCATGATTGAAAAATTAACTAATTTAGATGGAGCATTATCTTTGCTAGGGGTTATAAGAGTGGCAGTCCTAATCTTTATGACAATCTCATTCTTGTTTCTTTGTTATTTCTTGAAGAAAAAAGAACGAAGATGGGCTGTACTTCATGCAATTAACACTTTAGCTATGCTGTACTTTTACGTTAAAAGTGTCAACGCAATCACAAACCTCCCAAAAGAAGTTGAAAGTGCGCAAGACAGACCAGTAGAAATGTATTACAATATTTCTAAGCATGGGAATAGCCTAGATTTTAAACTTAAAACTCAACAGAGTGTTGGTTTAGCATTAGAAGATAGTGCAAGTGCAACAATTAAGAAGGAATCACAAGACGGGTATTTGATTATTTTTAGAGGTAAACAATACACTATCCCTAAAGGGGCTGTAAAAGAAGCTGAATAGAAATTTAAAGGAGTAGGAATTTGTAATGAAACTAAAAGGAAAAACAAAAATTGGGGAACTTGTCACTTTGCTATCAGAAAAGGACAGTTACATTATTGAAGTTGTGAGTGAAGCTGACGAGAAGAAAAAGAAGAAGTCAGACAAAGACAAGAAAGAACCAGTAGGGATTGGGAATTATAAAAACGAATTTCCAAAAAGTTCAGTTGAAATGCGAGGCATCAAGAAGTTAAATGACAATGAAACAAGTGTAAAGCTGAAATTTGCAGAAGAACGGTTTACCTTCTCTTTTGTAACAAGGACACCATACGAAAGAGTGGTGGAGATTTTAGGATAGAAGGAGAAAGATAATGACAGAAACAAAAGACCAACGGACAGGTTGGTTAAAAGACCTTAAAGTAGGGGATAAAGTGTTTGTACGCAATTACAGAGGTGCTTTGAGAAGCGTTAAGTCCCTCGCTGTTGTTGATAAAATCACCCCAACAGGGCGTATAAATGTTGGGTTGCAACAATTTAAACCATCAGGAGAGTTTCATCAAGGTTACAAGTTTACACGATTAGAGCAAGCAACAGAGGAAAGTATCAAGGAGTTCATGTTGGAAAAACAAAAATCTGCTCTTATTCGAGAGATAACTGACAAAGTACGTGATGGTGTACTGGAAGAAATGAGTACCCTTGATTTGAAAGAAATCAAAATGACGATTGATAACTACAAAAAAATAAAAAAATAAAGCCTTTCAATACAAAAAGAAGGGCTTTTTAATATAAAAACATTACAAAAAAATACAAAAGGGAAGAAAATGGTTGACAAACTTTATTGAGTGATATATAATATAATCATAACAACAAGGGAGTAACACAATGACAAAACGAGAAGAACTATATAAGAAGATGCAGAGCGATCCTAGATTTAATTCTTCCTTTGGCGAACGTGAACTGATTTTTACACGATATGGGGCAAATGGAAAAGGTTCAAAGATGGAGTGTTTTTTCGAGGAGCGAAAAGGGGAGCTATACGCCCTTAAACGCTCAATGATTTATGACCCTGCATTATCAACCTATAAAATGACAAACGAAACACGTTATCTAAAAATGTGTACGATTGATGAAGCAATTCATTTTTTGAAGTATGCGTAAGGAGAAGGGAAAGAAATGACTTACACTTTAAAAGTAGAACTAGACACAAAAGGGTACAATGAGTATCTTGAAAAAATCTTCAAACACGCTTATAAATTGAAGCGTGAGTTGGTGAACTACTATAACCGTCAAGAGTACCGTAGAAAATCGTCTGATGATTACAAGTATCTTGCAGAAGAAACAAAAGAACTTAATGAGTTGCAAGATAAAATCAAAGACACCAAAGACAAAGAACTCAAAAAGGCTTTGAAGGAAGAATACAAGGCAAAGTCAGAGGAGTTGAAAAAATCTTGGATTGCTATTAACAACGCCTTTGGATTGGGAAGTGGCAAATTTGTTGACTACAAAAACATGGGGCAAGCTAGTGTGATGTACGAGCGTTACGCAAAAGAAGGCATCATTAACTGGTCTAGCTTTGAAAACATGGCACAATCAACAAAGATGGGCTATTTGAAACGTAGAAGCCAAAGTGATAGTGATAATTTCATGAGAGTTCCTAGAGCGATTGATTTTACAACTATTTGGTACAGAAAATGCAATCATAATATCTCAATGGAAGGTGTTTCTTTTGGGAAGCGAGGGAACAAAATCACGCTCCCTTGGAAGTTTAAAAATGATGCAGAGATCAGATTGTCGTATGCCTTGGAAATGCAAAACCTAGCCTTACATGCTATCAAACGTGTATTGGTAAAAGATAACACTTGGAAGTATTATGCTCTAATGGTATTTGATGGTGTGCCTTACGGGACAAAAGAAAACCTGTCTGCAAAGGGCAAAGTCGTTATCTCTTTAGATGTTGACAAGTTAGAAATTGTAGCTAAAAACGAGAGTGCGAACAAAGAATTGCGTTTTGATTTGAGTAACGACCACGGTTATTCAGAGAAACTATCAAAGTTAGACACCATGATTGAAAATTCAAGACGATTGAACAATCCTGATAACTACGAAGAAAATGGAGTTCCAAAAAAAGGTGTTCACGTTTGGAAGAAGTCAAACAACTACATTAAGTTGACTAACAAGAAACGCTACTTATGGCACAAGATTAAGAGTTACCGTAAAAATCGCTTTGAAAAGATTGTAAACGATATTCTGGAACTTGGTGATGAATTTGTGGTGTATAAAGAAGATTTTAAAGCCTTGCAACAGCGAAAGGACTTTGACAAGGAAACAATGTCATGGTATGATACACGCAAACAGAGAGGTTTTGAAATCATGTTCAATGCTCCTTATGAGTTTTTGATGTTGTTGGATATGAAGTTGAGCTACTTTGGCAAGACAACGGAAAAGGTTACAAAAGGGAAGTGAGGACTTGTTTGTGGAACTAGAGAATAGACTGGAATACCTAAGAGAAATGAGCAAGGCTTGGGAAGGACAAGAAAGAGGAGAAAGGAAATGATAGAAAGCTACTTTAAATACAGAAATATAGGGATAGTGCCTATAGGTGTTCTTATTTATGCTTCTGGCATAATTGTGTACGGGGTAGAACTCCTGAATAATTCCTTAGTGAAAATACAGAATGTTTTAGTTGCTCAAAAAGATGGTTTAGCAACAATAATGATGCTAAACGTAATGATGCTAATTGTGCTGATTGGAGTTTTCGGTTTGTTAATGTGGTATGTAGTTCAATTAGTAGAAGGAATAATCATACTAACTTTTGGGTCGTGCGAACCAGAAGAAACATTCAATGTTATTTTTGGGGGTATGTTGGCACAGATGGTTAAAAAGGGAAAGAGGTATTTTAGTGAACGTAAAAGATTATAAAAGCAATGGTGAAACGATAACATACACGCTAGACTATGATATTTTTTGCGTGAACGTGGAACACAAAAAGACAAATACAGGGGTTGTTGTAACTGATCTAGCAGGGCTTTTCGATTGGTTGAATGAGCAAGGGGCAAGCACAGAACCACTCAAAAACTTTTTGGAGTTTCAAAACAGTCTGTTATTTGCAGGTGAAACATTAGGCTTTGCAATGAGTGAGCGTAAAATGACCCAAAAAGAAATTGAAAGCCTAGCTGATAAGTTGTTTGATAATAAAATATCAGAACGCTTAGAGGAAGTGTGTGGACGAAAAAATGCGTAAGTTAATATTGATCGCAATAAATGTTATCGCCTTACAAAGACAAACGATAAAGAGTGAATCATCACTCTTTATTTTTTTAAAAAAGAGAGAAAAAAGTTGACAAAAATGTTGACAGTTCATAAAATATGATATATAATATAGTCATAAAGAAAGACAGAGAACGGAGATTTTAAAAATGAAATACACAGAGATTTTAGAGGAGTTAAAACGACGTGGGGCAGGTAAAATTCAACCTTTTGTCCCCTTTGCAGATTGGCATGAAGATTTGGAAGACAATGGTTTTGTTACCTTGCCTGATGGCTTGCCAGTTGATTATCTTGACCAAATTTATCAATCAATCGACACAAAACCTATTGGGGGGTTGACTTATGAAGGCTATGCTTGGATTGATGCACAAGGAAACGTTGGAAAATCACGCTTAGACTTAGACCCTAGAGCTATCCCTCAACTAGACCCAGAGGAACAAAAAGCCTTACAAGAGATTAAAGATTTGTATGTGTCGCCTATTTTTGGATTTGTTAACGACCATAACGAACCTGTCGAGCTAAAAGGCTTAGAGGGAGCAAGATACCTAGTTAAAGAGCTAAAGAAATTGATTAAGAAGGAGAAATAAAATGGAATTAAAAATCACGCAGAACATTAAACCGGAGGATTTGTTACAAGGTATATCATGGCATGGAGAAACAGACCATGACAACGAAGCGGTAGAAAAACTGAAAGAGTTGAATGTGTTCGTTTCAGACCTAGTAGCAAAAATCTTTTTCTTTCAATTACAAATGGATCAAGTTGTAACAAACCAAAACAACAAGAGTGCGAAAGAGCTTTCAGATGAAGCTAAAAAATTGCTAGAGAATGTTGTTAAGATGGCAACAGAAGAAGAAAACTGGGAAGCGATTGAAAAAATAGTAGAGGGACAGAAATATACCACTAAAAACATTGCTCAATTTAAGGATTGGAGCAAGATTGAAGTTGATATTTTGCATGAAATTTGGGAAGCGGTAAAGAAAACAGATGGTGTGATTGTAGAGTTAAAACTTAGTGAATTAAAAGAAAAAAATATTGATGAAAAGGATAGCGAAGCGTGGGAAAAAGCGTTGAGTACGCTTCCTGAAAAAATTATTTCTTTAAAATACTGGAGAAAATGGACTGATGGCTTAAAAGGTGGTGTCGCCCCTTTTAGTTGGGTGGATATTGAACCCAAAAATGATAGAATTTTAGTTACACGAGTAGGTGAAATGATGCTTCCTAGCGGGTTAGAGAAAGCTATCACCTTAGATTTTCTTAACGAAGTCATGGAAAAAATTTAATTAAGTGAATAAAGGAGCGAGCGAATGATTGAAAAAGAAACAGTTTGGGTAAAAGGATATTTAGACGAGAACGGGGATATTATTATCTCATTAGGTGATGATGGCTACCACCGAATTTTACAGGATTATGTAAAAGAAGGGGTTGTGGAACTGAAAAAGGAGCGTAAGTGATGAAAGAACGTTACACAAAGAGAGACTTTAAAGTTGGGCAGAAAGTTTATGCTGAATGTATAAACGTAGGTGGTCTATCCTTGTTAAATACAGGAGATATTACGGAAGAGGTTGTGACTAAAGTAGGGAATAAATACGTTGGGACTAACAAGCGTGACTATCTTATTGCAAATGGGGTTGAAGCAAGTGATTATAGTCCTAACTTTGTGGTCTGGACTGATAAAAACGAAGCAGAAGCAAAAGTAGCAAAAGACAAGGTATTTCAAAAACTGGTGAGCGAGTTCCGATTGGGGTTAGGTTCTTTACAGGGACAAAAACTTTACCAATTATTAACCCTTGAAGATTTGCGAGAGATTGAACAAATTATCGAAAATCGCAAAAAGGAGCAAGCAAATGATTGAATTTCATCAAACACGAATAGGGCGGACGTACTACGAGCAACACGTTCCAACACTAATCAAAGAATTAGGGGAATTAAACAAGCAACTCACGGAACTAAACAAACCGAAAGAAGTCAAAGTCGTAAACTTAGTGCATGAGTGGCAGTTAAGAGACACAATCCAAGGGTATGCTAAAGACGGTTGGAGTTTGAAACACTACTTGCCAGAACACCTATCAATAGACAACGAACAATTTATACCGACAGTATTGGTATTTGAGAAGTAACAGAGACTAGCATCTGCTAGTCTTTTTGCATACGAATGATCTGGAAGTTTTGGTATAGATGCTTGATGTTGAAACTTCCTATCCATTGCCCTATTCGTGTTCAGATGGTATTGACAAGATGGAAAGTATTAAAAAAAAGAAGAAAAAAGTTGACAAAAGCGTTGACAAGTCAGGTACAATGATATATAATATAATCATAAAGTCGAGAGAGGGAGACTGACAAAGTCTTGGTAAAATAAAATGACTAAAGTTAATGTGAGCCTTAAAACTGTAGCTAAAGTAATTGCTGAATCTATCCCAAATTCAGGTATGGAGTTTTATCTATACAAAGATGGTAATTTTGGCTTTCGCCAAATTGGAAGTTTTGGCATAAATGAACGGGATATTGTTTATAAAGAATCTCTGGAGGAGCATTATTGGCGAGACGGTTTGAGTAATATTGGTTTAGATATAAGTAACAGAGAAAACTGGTCAGAACAAGATTTAGAATTTCTAGTAGAATATGTTGAGGACGATCTATCATATATTGTAGATAGGCATACAGGACAAGAAATTGAGTGGAAAGGGGAATAATATGAATTATAAGTATAAGCTACTTAAAAACGAACTACCTAAATCTGAAATACAATATTATGAAAAAATGAATCGTGGTTGGTTCGTTAAAACCACGGATTGCTTATATGTTGAGTTTGAAGACGGCACTTCAACAACCTACATTATTTTTGAAGGACGATTTACGAAACAATATATGTGTAGGGATTGTGGTTCATATTATGAAATCAATTTAGGTACACAGTTGATTAAAATTCCTAAAGAAACGGTATAAAAAGGAGAAAATAAAAATGAGAATGTTGGGTAGTTGGAAAATTCAATCAAATTGGGAAAAAGCGATTGACGACATAGAAGAATATTCTTTCCACAAAGGAATTTATAGTACAAGTTACATTTCTTATACAATGGGTTTTAGTTTGGATCAAGAGGACATTAGCAAACTAGCTCTTATTTACAAAAATGCTCCAGAAGGTAGCAAGCGACGCTTGGTTATTAAGCAAATACTAGAAGATATGAACTATCACACCGAAAGCTCTGATTTTAGTTCAGGTAACTTTGACAAATATATTATTACAGAAAACAAAGAAGAGTAAAGCAGGATATAAAAAAGAAATGCAGTAATTGTAAAAGGGTAGGGAACTACTCTTTTTTACTTCAACGAGCCAATATATAGGGAAAGTTATAAATTGAATAATTCTCTCGGAATGGCTGTTAAAGCAACGCCTGTTAAAAGCAAATATAAAGCAAAACAGATAATCTCTTACGCTGTTGAAGAGGGAATTTTGACGGAAGAAAATTGGGAAAATTTAAAAAACGTATTAAATTCTTTTGCGTTAGAGTTTTTATACAAAAATTTCCCTAGCGTGGGTTGGGGTGGTCAATTTTATTTGATGAAGTATAGCGAAGAAACAGCAGGAACATTTATAAATAGCGGTGTTTATAAAAATTTGTTATCACCAGAGAAGCCCGTAGTACCTATAATTTTGAATGAGGCGTTCATATATGCAGTAATTAAATTTAATGATTTTGAAATTATTAAACCAATAGTGGAACATGAATTAGTACATTATGCGTTATGGAAGCAAGGGAGAGATTTTCGTGATTATGAAGAGGGTTTTGAAAGCAAACTTGAAGAATTGAACATTCGTTCAAATGATGCTAGTAAAACGCAGATTTATAGCTTCGGAATAGGGAGAGTTGAAAGTGAAAATAGCTTCAAAGATACTTTATATTTACTTATACCACCGAGTAAGCAAGCTAATGAGGAAGAGTACGAGGAAATTATAAGTATGTACAGAGAGAAGTGCCTTTTGAAACTTGATGTTAAAGCGTGATATCTCACTCTTTGTTTTAAAAACAGCAGAGGTTGATATTTTTTAGGACTACAACCCCATTTAAAATGCGAGGTAGGGCAAAAGAGAGGGGTGTATGAACGAGATAGAGCAGACCGTGGTATAATCTTCACCAGAAAGAGGATTTAAGAACAGGTGGAAAGCATAAAAAAGTTGACAAGCCCTTGTAAAAAACGGTTAATTGTAATATAATATAATCATAAAGTTAAAGAAAAAAGGAAGTAGCAAATATGAACAAAAAGAACTCACTCAAACTTATCGCAGAAATTGAGACACGAACTATTAAGGCGGTTGGCAAGTCTTTAGATGCAATGAGCGAACGGGTGCTTGCATACTCAAAACCAGATTACGAACCGTATTTTGACGGTTTTGAAATGGGAACTACCTTGGTGAAAAACATGGTTAGCAAAACAGCAGTAGAAGAAGGGTCAGAACCACTTCCTAGCGAATTAGTAAAAGCTACCGTGGCTAGTGATAAGGGTATTCAAATTTGCAAGAAGGTTGCAGGTAAGATTTGTGAAGAACTAGAAGATCAGGTAGAAACCTTGAAAGAAGAATTGTCGAAAGAGGGGCGTTCTGATGCGTATGTAGAAGTTTATCTATCAGGATATAGCATGGTTTCCACGTTGATTAAGGCATTTGAAGGAAGTATGCCAGAAATGCTAAAAGAACGAGAAAAGGAGTTGGGATAACATTCTCGAAAAGCTAGCATACTAGCTTTTTTGCAATAAAAAAGTAGAACAAGGAGAAAAAAGTTGACAAACCCTTGATTAAAACCATGATATATGATATAATCATAAATGAAGTTAAAGAAAAGGAGAAACAACAATGACAGAAACAGATAACAAAAAACTATTAGAACACGCTCAACTTTTGGAA
>ERZ773062.83-NODE-83-length-75671-cov-27.388344_pt1 | contig 75671 bp, 74 predicted proteins | sample MGYA00580626_ERZ773062 | MGnify/ENA primary metagenome ERZ773062 (study PRJEB29015, sample SAMEA2738003) | human oral metagenome | biome: human oral; feature: human-associated habitat; material: dental | place: China | collected 2058 ... | reverse complement strand
ATTTCGCCCGTCAGCAGTGAGCCAGGTAGTGGAGTCATCGTCGTCTTTCGTGACGTGACGAAGGAAAAGGCCGAGGAACGCCAAAAAGCCGAGTTCATTAGCACCGCCAGCCACGAGATGCGTACCCCTGTGGCGTCGATCGAGGGCTACCTTGGCCTCACCCTGAACCCCGCCACTGCCACCATCGACCAGCGCGCCCGCGACTTCATTACCAAAGCCCACCGCTCGGCTGAGCACCTTGGCCGGCTCTTTCAAGACCTGCTGGACGTAAGCAAAGCCGACGATGGCCGCCTGCAGAGCAATCCTGAAGCGATCGACCTCATCCCCTTTGTCAGCGACATTGTGGAGGGGCTGCGCCACAAGGCTGAGGACAAAAAGCTCCAGCTTATCTTCAAGCCACGCCCTGGCACAACTGGCGGTGAGCACAGCGCTACCTTTACCAGCCGGACGCTGAGCCCTGCCTTTTATGTCTCTGTCGACCCAGACCAGCTGCGTGAAGTGCTTGATAATCTGGTGGAGAATGCTATCAAATACACCCCCAGCGGGCATGTAACGGTGGATGTAACCGGCGGTAGTGGGCGCGTGACGATCGCCATTGCCGATACTGGCATTGGCATACCAGTAGAAGATCAGTCACACCTCTTCCAAAAGTTCTATCGGGTGGATAATTCGGACACACGCGAGATTGGCGGCACTGGCCTGGGGCTCTACCTCAGTCGCCGCCTTACAGAGGTGATGGGTGGCCGCTTGTGGGTGGAGAGTGCGTACCGGCAGGGAAGTACCTTCTTCCTTGAGCTCCCGCGCCTGAGCGAGCACGATGCCCAAACCGCCCTCGCTGCCAAAGCCAAGGCATCAGCACAAGCCGCCAAAGCAGCTCCGCCCCGCCCAGTGCCGGCTTTTGCCACAGCCGCACTCCAGAGCCAAGGCTTTTTGCCGCAACCAAGCCTAGCCACTCGCGCCCAGCGCCCAGCACAAAAGAGCAGCCATACAGCTGCGCCACCCACAGCAAAAAACGCGCAATCTACCACTGTTACCGTTGCCCAGACTGCTCCTGCCACCCCCTCAAGCGCCACACCACCATCTACGCCAAGCACGTCGCCCACGGCGCATATCATTGCCACCAGCCAGCCCCGGCGTAGCTCCACCCGCGTCCGCGATGTTCTCACCGCGCCGCGCTCTGCCGCGCCACCACGGGCAGTGCGGTAGCTCTTATCTCGCTGACAATAAGCTACAGAGGCCCGATATCTCCACGATACCGACCTCTTTGTATACTAAAATCTGCGTCAACACCTCTGATGTAGCAAAAGAGAGAATAGGAGTGAGCCGGGCGCGGGCAAAGCCCTAGGCCGCCATATGCCTATAACTGATCCTTCTTGCGTTGGGCTTTATCACGCGTGCGCTCTGCCTGCTCATTAAGTAGCTGAAGTGTAATAGCACTAATACCTGTCGCATATGTGCCACGCGCCACCCAGTGCATGGCTGTTTCTTCCATCTGGCGACCCTCAAGCGCAACGATGTTTGGGAACCCCTTGGTGGCAGCAATCTTCTCATCCGTCGTCATAACATGCTCAGCAGCTGGGTTGAGCAGATTGACCACCGGCTCCATATTGCCACTGTCATGATAGAGACTAATACCTGTTGCGGCTGTCAGCGTGGCGCCAATGGTGGCCAGCATCCCCAATGCTCGCGCAACTTTCTCACGCCGCGAGGATCGCTCGGGCGATTGTGCTTCCTCGATAAAGCACTCGATCCGGCTTGGCTTCTCGCTTTTGCGTTGGGCTCGGGCTCTGGCATGTCGCATTGGTTGTGGTGTTTTCATAATTGATCTTCCTCTGTTAGAGACAATATGATACCACGGTATGGTTTTATAGTCAATAGTTACGTATCTGCGCCCAAAGCCTCCAAACTTCTCATGCCTATAGCTACACTCACAGTAGCCATGCCGAAGATACATACAGAGCGCTCCCGCTTCCTGCATCGCTGGCCTCTAGAGAGTTTCTTGTGCAGACCAACACTCATCAATCTCTCTATGCAAATCCAATCGTGCGTCCACACCATCACCGAGGCGGCTCTTTCTATCACTTTCTCTCAAAAAAACCACAAGCACTATGGTATTTTTGCCGACAATTGCGTACAATAGAGGGTGATATGACAAAGGTTAAGATTCTGCTTGTCGAAGACGACAAAAGCCTGCGCGAAATATACGGAGTACGCCTGTTGGCCGAGGGGTATGACATCGTGTCGGCTGGCGATGGGGAAGAAGCACTCGCCATGGCTATCAAAGAACGTCCACAGCTCATCATCAGCGATGTGATGATGCCTAAGATTAGTGGCTTCGACATGCTCGATATCTTGCGCAGCACCACCGAGACGCGTGGCATCAAGGTGATTATCATGACGGCACTCTCCAGCCAAGACCAGCGCATGCGCGGCGAGGCACTGGGAGCAGACCGCTACCTCGTCAAATCGCAGGTTGGCATTGAAGATGTGGTGCGTGCCGTACACGACGTCCTTGGCGATACAGGGGTAAGTCACCGGCCGGCAGCACATACCACTCCCGAGCCTCAGCCCAGCGCACCAGCTATACCCGTGCCATCGGCCAGCCCGTCCACCACGCTACCACAACCCACAGCGCCATTCTCTACACCTCGGCCGGCTAGCCTAGGTGAGCGAGTGATCCACCCGCTACAGTCTTCTATGCCGAGGCCAGATTATGCCAGCCTGATAGATGATGAACTCGATGCCGCCAATGGTACTTCACAGCCCACGGTGCCGCAGCCGCCAGCCGAGCCCACTACGCCACAGCCATTCACCTTGCCGCCAGCCGAAGAAGCACCAGAAGCCGAGATCGTCACACATCACGATGAACACCCAGCCTCTACTCATAGCGCACCAAGCCCAGCAGAAGCTCCACATCTACACACACCGCCAGTCAGCGATGCTGCCGCTACGCAGCCACTCATTAACGATATTATTGCGCCGCATAGCACAGCGCCATCGGGTATTCCAGAGATTAAGCACCAGACAGCGGCAAACAAACCGCCACTACCGCCACACCACACCCACACTCCAGCAGACGACGAAGCCGAGCTGGCCGAAGCTCTGCGCATGAGCACACAGCAGGCCGATGATGAGGCAGGCACCAGTGCAGCCGTCTACCAGCCAAGCCAAAACCAGCTCGTGACGGACGCCGTAGCCAACCTCACCGAGCAGATGGACACCATGCCGACCCCTGTTGAGCCGCTAACGCCAGCCACCACGGCACATAATGCACCAGCGCCAAGCCATCCAGCACCAGCAGCCTCAGCGCAGCCACCAGTTACTCACCACGAGGATCACAAACACCACGAGGATTCGCCAGCTCATCCTGCTACTGATAGCGCAGCCATTGCGCCGCACAGCCCACAGGCCATTGCTGCAGACCCGTCTGATGCGCTAGCTGCGGCGTTGCTCCAGGGCAGTGCAGCCGCTCATCCGTCGGTCTCGCCGGTTGACCATCCGCTTTACGATGCCATCCGCCCAGCTCCCACGGCTGCAGCGCATCCTACTCCAGCACAGGCCGCTACTGTAGCACCAGCTCGGCCACAAGCTACTCACCATACCGCGCCAATGCCTCAGCCAGCAGCCATGCCTTCGCGCCCAGCGCCGGCCATTCAGCATAGCCACGACGACCTCAGTTTTGAAGAGACCGAGCGGGTAGCGCCGTCAGCACCATCGGCTGCGTCACACTAAAAAGCGTATCCATATCGCTCCACACGTGCTATACTAGGTAATCATCATTGCATGGAGCCTGTTATGCCCGATCGATCACCATTCGACTACCCATTCCATGAACAACCTACCGATGACCCTGTCACTGGCCCTGCTACGCGATGCAATGATCCACTACAAGCCGATAGCCGCCAGCATCCATCGCTTGAGTACCCACTGGTTGTGCCAGAAGTCAAACATAGCCCACTTTTCACATGCATTCGTGCCATTGGCAAGGCTGCTCTCCGCGGCACGCGGAGCATTGTTTCAGCGGTTACTCGGCCGTGGTCGCGTCATACCCATCAGCATTAAGCCGAGCGAGTTATGAGCGCAGAGCCGAGCCTTCGGCCAGCACGTCCTGGGTGATATAATAGGGGCATGTCGACTACTCGCCTTAACAAACACATTGCTCTTGTGCTGGGCCTGTCGCGCCGCCAAGCGGATGACCTGATCGCCGCTGGAGATGTCGTAGTTGATGGCGAGGTAGCTGTGCTCGGTGCCCGCCTCCAGCCAGGCAGCTTGGCAACGGTACAGGGCGCGCCACTACCCGAGCAGGTTACTTACCACACTATTATGCTCAACAAGCCAGTGGGCTACGTTTGCTCGCGCAAACAACAGGGGTCGCAGCCCACTATTTATAGCCTTTTACCAACAGAGTTGCACGCTCTTAAGCCCGTTGGCCGGCTCGATGCTGATAGCTCAGGCCTGCTTTTGCTCAGCAACAACGGCGACTTTGCCTACCGCATGACCCACCCACAGTTTGCGAAAGTCAAAGAATACCACGTCCGGCTCGACCACCCACTCGAACCCCTCCACCAGCAGATGATCAGCGACTACGGCATACAGCTTGCCGATGGTACCAGCCGGCTCATCCTCACGCGTCTTCGACCCGATAGTCGCACCGAGTGGCACATTAGCATGAGTGAGGGCCGCAACCGCCAGATCCGCCGCACCTTCGCCGCTCTGGGCTACACCGTCACACGCCTGCACCGCACGCACTTTGGCAGCTATAGCCTGGGCAAGCTACCACGAGGCAAGTGGCAGGACGTAGCTGAGCAGTAGGGCACTGCAAATCCACTCGCGCTTTCATGATATAATGAGAGCATTATGGCTACCAAACTTCCTACCGTTGCAATCATCGGGCGTGCCAATGCTGGCAAGAGCTCGCTGTTTAATCGTATGATGCGTTCGCAGCAGGCTATCGTGGCACGCGAGGCCGGTACGACGCGCGATCGGGTGGTGGGCAAGGCAGCCTACCATGGGCATGAGTTCTGGCTGGTCGATACCGCTGGCCTCAAGCCAGCAGAAGACGAGTTTGAGGCAAGTATCCAAGAGCAAATCACCGATGCATCCGACGCGGCCGACGTCATCCTCGTGGTCGTGGATAGCACCGAATACTCCAGTGATGAAGACCGGCGCGTTGCCAAGACTGCCCTCAAGAGTCGCAAACCCGTCATTCTCATTGCAAACAAAACCGACCTGCGGGGCAGCTTGCCCACCAGTGAATTCCTCCGCCTTGGCATCAAGAGCATCATCCGCACCAGTGCCGAGCACAACAGTGGTATTAGTGATGCGCTGGATGAGATCTGCCAGCACATCCCAGAGAAACGCCAAGCCGAGCCAAGCGATGTGCTCAAGATTGCTTTGATTGGCCGGCCCAATGTCGGCAAATCCAGCCTCTTCAATACCTTAGCGGGCAAGCAGCAAGCCATCGTGGCCGGGGTGGCGGGCACCACGCGCGATGTCAATCGCATCCGCTTGCGCTACCAGGGGCAAACCATCGAGCTGATCGACACCGCTGGTATTCGCCGCCAAGGCAAGCAAGAGGTGGGCATCGAGAAGTTCAGCGTCTTGCGCACCCTGGCTGCCATCGAGGAGGCCGATATTTGCTTCCTCCTGATGGACGTGAATGAGCTCAACACCGCTCTCGACCAACGGCTTGCTGGCATCATTGCCGAGGCAGGCAAGGGCATGGCCATCGTCGTGAGCAAATGGGACGCTGTGGAGGGCAAAGATGCCTACACGCGCGATGCACTCGCCCCGCAGATCTCCGCCCAGTTCGACTTCACACCGTGGGCACCACTCATCTTCACCAGTGCCGTTACGGGCCAGAATGTGACAAAATTATTCGACCTCGCTCTTGGCATCGCTGCTCATCGCCAGCAAAAGACCACCACGCGCACCCTCAACGACCTCCTGCAGCGCTCTGTGCAGAAGCACCCACCAGCTGGCCTCAAGAATACCCACCCCAAGCTGCGCTACATCGTCCAGACAGACACCAACCCACCGTGGTTTGTCATCTACGGCAGCAACCTCAAGTTCGTCCACTGGAGCTACAAGCGCTACCTCGAGCGGCGCATCCGCGACACCTACGACTACACCGGCACCCCCATCAAACTCTCCTTCCGCGACGAGAAGCAACTCAAAGCCAACCGCGAGCGCGTCAAGCGCGGCCTCGAGCCTGTGACGAAAGCATATAAGCAGCGCAAGAATGCCGAAGGGCAAAGCACGCAGGGCATAGGCAAGAGCCGCTTGTAAGTGCTTTCTGACGCTTGCAGGGCAACCTATCTTAGGGTGTTTTATGGCATAATTAGTAGAGTATGTATCGTTCTCTTCCTGTTGGTGCATAGCCCTGACCATGTTCGCCTATTTTCGAACAAAATCGTTGTAGAATAGACAGCACTTACCACTGTTATTTTACCGTATTATTGCAATATATCATAACAAGTATTGATATATATATCAGCTACAATCAAATCGTCATGTTGGTTGAGCCCAAAAATCTTGGGCTCCCGGAATCCTAGAGGAGGATAACATGAAGTTCCGGAAGATCGCGTCCTTGGGTGCTACCGCTGCGTTGGCGATGGGCGGGTTCGTTTTGAGCTCGCCGGCGAACGCCGCTGACGGCGAGTGGCCGGCGGATATTGAGGAGGCTTGCCGCCTGCAGGGGCACTCCGGTGTCTACAACTTCTTCGGCGAGCCGTACACATGGACGTGTTACGACATGTCGTACACGTTCCCGTTCGGTGTGTCGTTTGGGTCGGCTGGTAGTGTCGACATCCAGGGCTACTGCAACCGATTCTACCCCGGTTCCAAGGCCGAGGTAACGAACGCCGCGCTCGCTGAGGGCTGGTCCTGCCTGAAGCTGGACTAGCCACCGGAACGCCCACCCAGCCTTATGTTACACAATAAGGCTGGGTGGGCAAACAACATTCAGTAATAACTAATAACATAAGGAGTTGTACCATGACTCATATACCAGCTTATTTTGCTTTGTTGATTCGCGCGCCCGAGGCAAATACGCTTTTTTGGTCGGCCATCGCCTTCCATGTTGTGCTATTTGTGGTGGCTATTTGGCTACTTGTTTGGTTCGTCCGGCGAGTCAATCAGATGAGCCAATCGCTCACATCGATCGATGAGAAGCTAAGCGAATTCCTTGATAAGAGTCGGTAGTGTGGCTTCTAGCGGCCTATGCGGCCAAGCAATCCAGGTCGACGAATACTCCTCGCTTAAGGAAAGGCTAAGAAATCGCAAGACCCATAATATCACACCCATCTACCTCTGTTTTTGCGTACAACAAAGTAGGGGTAGGTGGGTTTTATTATGGCATAGATCTATCTTTCGATACTGCTTCTTGCCATATCACCCTCCTCTGATGTATATAAGACTCAATACCAACCTCTCGTACTGGCGCTACAGAGAAGGGAGAATGACGCAAAAGAGAAAAAATTTTTATATCCAAGCCAATAATAATCAACCCTCATTCTCTGCAATAGATCCTACCAGAGGAGTTAGTGGATAAGCCCAAGAGACTCCTCAGACCTACCTTACCCAAACATCATCAGCTGCGCCACCAGCCCGTCGCGGGTGATGCTGCTGGCGTGGGTGCCAATGCAGACCAGCTTGGGTGCTTCGCCAGGCTGGCCAGTGGTGATCTGGATTTGCTCGGGCGTAGCCTCGATGTGCCGGCGCGTGCCATGCTCATCAATAAAGCACCCCTTGAGCCGGCGCAGCTCATACGTCGCAAAGAGCTCCAGCCACAGCGTCTCAAAGGCTGCCTCGGTAGCAGTGAGCTGCGACATATCGATGACGCTATAGGTCGGGTTATCTGGCACGGCAAGCTCGCCATCATAGGTGTCGAAGAAGGTGAGTAGACTCGACGGCGTTGTGATCTTACTGAGGTCAAAATGCCCATGCGGCGCAGACAGCACCCGCGCGTAGGGCAGAGCGCGGCGCTTGGCATCATAGGTGGTGCGGTCATCGCTATGCAGGAGATCTTCTTTGGTAATAAGGACTGTATCGGCGGCTTGCAGCTCCACCTCGTGGGCTGGCTCAATACCATGCAAAATCTCGTGCGCCGTAATGATGTAATAGCTCTGCAGCAGCTCGTATTTGTCGAAGATCCGGGCATTGATGAGCTTCTCTACCAAGTTCATCGTCCGAGCTACCCCTGTTGCCTCGATAAAGACCGGGGCAGGGGACGACTGGCAAAAGTCCAGCAGCATGCGCGTCAAGGCATGCTTAGATGAGCAGCACACGCAGTCGCCCGCCAGCGTCGTCACGAGCTCCGCCAGGCCTTCTAGCCGGTAGCCATCGACGTTCTCGTTGGCATATTCATTCTCAATCACGCGCGAGCCAGCAAACTCCGGCTGACACAAAAGATACTCCAGCACACTTGTCTTGCCCGCCCCGAGTGAGCCATTGATGAGGTAGAGCGGCACCAGGCCAGGCTGGGTGCGCTGCTCATCAAAGGCGGCATTGAGGCTAAATTCAAGATCATTATCGCGCTGGGCCATGGGTTTAGTATAGCATGGTAGGGCATGCCCGCTCGCTCTAACAGAGGATATTATGGTCTTATTCTAGGGAGTAAGGCTGCTGAGTATGGTGCTATAGCTGAACAAGAAAATATATGGAGGCCAGCTATACAGCAGGTGCATGATTGCTGTAGTATAATCTGGCCGGAACATTTTCGGTTCAGCTCTAGCACCACCAGCGCGGCACAGCCACAACAAGACCTCATATGCTATACTAATATTGTATGAAATTAATCCTCGCTCTCGGCAACCCTGGCTTGCGCTATGCCGCCACTCGGCACAATGCTGGCTTCATCATCCTCGACGCCTATGCGGCGGGGCAGGGGGCACAGTTTGCCACAAAAAGCCGGTTCAATGCCGAGCTGGCTGAGTTCTCACACGGTGGCGAGAAGGTCATCCTCGCCAAGCCCACCACATTTTATAACGAGACAGGGGTCGCAGCCCGAGCAATCATGGATTTTTATAAATTATCACTCGACGATGTGCTCGTTATTCACGATGATGTGGCCCTCGATTTTGGCAAAATTCGCGTTAGGCGAGGCGGCGAGAGTGCAGGCAATAATGGGCTTAAGTCGCTCCACCAGCATATTGGCCAGGATTTTTGGCACATTCGCCTTGGTACAGACAATAAAATGCGGCGACAGATGGGCGATGTCGACTTCGTCCTCAGCAGCTTCACCCCCACTGAACGAGCAATCCTACAGGGGTGGATGGCTGAGCAATCAGCCTCTCTCATTGCGCAATTCCTCGCAGGAAGCATAGCAGCGACGAGTATGACGTACCAGTCGTAGGGGGTGGTCGTGCAGCACGTTATTCCGAGTATATTTTATTCCTCGTGCTCACTCCATTATGCTTCGCTGGAGAAACATGAGAGAATTTACATGGAGCAAACAATAAGACTCAAGGCAGCCTCCACTTCATTGAGCAGCATTTCCCACATATCAGCTCCAACACCAAGGCTAGCGGCTGGTTACTACTAATCGCTGCATTCCATCAGATGACAACAGGGAAGAAGCTACTATCAAGAAGGCGAGATTTTTATATTCAGCTATTCTACCGCTTCACAATCTTCTCCACCCCACGCTTGAGGCGCTGCTCGGCGTGGTGGACGGTGTTTGCGGTTGCAGCCTGGAGGTTAATGGCGCGAGCCTCAAGGATGCTACTGCCGACTGCCAAGCTAATAAAAACAAGGCCCAGCCCACCGGTCGCCCACTCAGGCAGCTCCACGTGGAAGAGCTTGGCGATCATCATCACACCCAGCGCCATAATGGCCCAGTGCGCACCATTCTCAAGATACTTATATTTACCCAGTGCACCAGTCCGTAGTAGATAGACCGTGAGTGAACGCACCCAGATGGCACCCGCCCCGAGGCCGGCCACGATCAAGACAATACTACTGGTGATAGCAAATGCTCCAATCACTCCATCAAAGCTAAAGCTCGCGTCCAGCACCTCCAAGTACATCAGGCTAGCAAAGGCCGCCCAGCCTGTTTTTGCCTTGAGAGACTGCGCTGTGTCGTCATGAAAGAACGAGCCAAAGAGTTCCAGCCCAATATGTAGCAAGATCCCTAGAATAGACGAGATCAGCACCACCGACTCATACTGCCGCTCTACCGTGAAGTACAGCACTGCTGCCACCGCCAGCATTACACATACCTTGAGGTTCTCAAAGCGCCCCGCCTTGGCTAGCCATGGCTCGACGTGCCGCATCCAGTGCACCCGCTTGTTGTAGTCCATAAAGTAGCTTAGGCCAATCATGATCAAAAACGCCCCACCAAAGGCATCGATCATTGGCGACGCAGCGTGGAGGATGTGCCCATACTCTGCTGGCTTATGCAGCGCAAGGTCGACCACTGCCATAAAATCGTGCCCGCTCGCCACCATTACAATAACGATCGGCAGCACAAACCGCACCACAAACACTGCGATGAATATCCCCACCGTCAGGAAGATCTTCTGCCAGAAGGGGCTTAGGGTTGCCAAGACGCGGCTATTAATGACGGCGTTATCAAAGCTGAAGGTCACCTCTAGCAGCACCAGGATGGTAAACAGCCACAAACCGCTCACCCCCAAATGGACAAAAATTGCCCCGCCCAGCAGCACCGTCAGCAGCGTCGAAAACCAAAAAATACGAAAAGGATGATGAGAATGCCAGAGATGTTTCATAGTGATTTAGTATAGCACATGCATCAATGTATCAGGAAGGCTGCACTATGTCTGCAGCGAATGTCACAGCTCGCCACAGTGGTTGCTGCTTATCCATTGCAGCAAGCGGCCCCATCATCTCACTCACACTCCCAAGATATGTCAGACGCGGCTTGTATGTCGCTGTCTCTTTCTCATCAGCAATAATACCATAGCTCTTCAGGGTATCCGCATCAGCCACAACTGTATTACTTGCCTGCGTCATGCCAACGATCTTCACCTCAGTCCCTGTTGCTGTCTCGACTTGCGCCACGACAATACCACCAGACATACCAGGCAAGACAGAATCCTCGCGCGCAGGATCATATGGTTCGTTCTCATCCACCGCTTTCTCCATTCCCGCCACCATAGTTATTTTACCCTCAGGGCCATCTTGCGCTACCGGGAGGAGGACGTTGAGACGCGGCTGGTTGGCCGGCTGGCGCGTGACCTGCACCAGGCTATTATTGCTATTGATGGGGAAGCCAAGCGCATACATTGGCTGGCCTTGTTGGATAATTGCCTTTGTTTCGTCGGGAGTAGCAAATTGCAGTGCAGGAGCAGGCGTATAATTCTGGTGGCGCAATGTTAATGCCGCGACATCTGGCACTGTTGGCCTGTGTGGCCCGTCTGCTTCGCCAGTATAGCAACCACTCCGGACGGCATAGCGATGGCCGTTGGTTGTTTCTACCGCAATATTGCCTCTCTGGCGCTCAGATGACACAACATGCCCAGCCGTCAACACCGCAGACCAACCACCCGGCGTCTCGACAATAAAACCACTCCCGCCATAGTCTCCACCAGAGCCTGTCACTTCACTGCCATAGACATTAATCTTAACGACCAAAGGCTGCACTGCCTGCAACACTTCTTGCTTATGCCGCTCGAGGGCCGTGCGATCGCCAAGCGCCTCAGCAATCGTGACCGAGGGCCGGCGTGCAATCTCTGTTGGCTGTCCCAGATGCGGCTGCGACATTGACTCATCCAGTGTCGTGCAGGCCGGCAACGGCTCCTTCGCCTGACGCGCCTCGAGTCGAGCACCTACGAATGACCACGTCCCCGCAAGCGTAGCGCCAAGCATCGCACACGATGCTCGCCAACCAATCGCTCGCCACAATCGCTGACGCCGCTCTGCCTGCTCGTGTTGTCGTCGCTCCATCCGCGTCTCTGGCTGAGAATGTGGGGCAAAATTATGTTCTCGAACTGCCATTTCTGTCATGGTTCGGCCATTATAGCGCTTTGCGGGACTAAATACAAATTTATATAGTAGTTGACAGAGAAGAAACAGAGGACGCATTACCTCTGCACGTAGTATGGATATTTGTCATACGATACAAAATGTACTACTATAGTAACTATTATGGTCAAGAAGAATTGCGAACCACTACCACTCCCAGAAGAACAACCATCGCCAGATGAACAGCAGTCTCGCCGCCGAAAGCGTGGGGTGGTAATTGCTAGTCTTGCACTGACAACTCCTCTAATACTGCACGGTATCTACAATGGTCTTCCGGACTTCTACCCAGGCAACGACCCGCTACCAGCCTGTAGCGACACTGAGCTAGACGACGGCGCCGACCTTGGCCACGACAAACCAGCTGTTGATCACATGCGCACACTGAGCGACCTTCCGTTCAGTTCTCAAGATGAAGCGTGGGAGCATGCCTTCCGCGATAGTGGCATCGGTGTAAATGGCTATTCTGAGGGCGCACCGGCTCTTACTGCTACTAAGGTGAGAATATCAGGAGGGGAGACAGATGTGCTCTACTCTGGTGTTATAACCTACTCTGCAAACGACCGTGAGCAGGGCCATCCCATCGTTCTCACCGTCGTCAATACGGAGGACCTCGAAAATCTCACTCCAGACAATACTGGCATCATTACAATAGGCTCTAATGAGTCAGAATTTCATCCCAATGGTGGCTGCACCATGCCGATGCCTGGCCCTTATGGCACCTCTCACAAGCATATTGTCGCTCTGACTCTTGCTAACAAAAACGAGAACCATGCTAAGCGGCGAACAAGCCGCCAGATGGATCCTGATGCAAAGAATGGTGTCATTACGACAATTGCTCAAGATGACCTCCTCGAGCAGCCACTTACTGTCGTTAATTATGGTAGCCAAGGTAACGAACGCAAGATTGGCAAACCAGTCGTTGCATCTGGTTTTGTTGTTGGGTATGACGATGCTACCCATACCAAGACACTACTCGTCTCATCAGAAGACGGCTTTGATGACCGCACAGGGCAAGGTTCGCCACTCTTTGTACAGTCTGACCCTAGCAATCCGTATAATTTCCAGCTAGCTGGCCTCGTTGTAGAGGGTAGTATCACTAGTCCAACACCAGAGTATCTTAAGAAGGTTTATAATGTCGATGTGAGCTATGACGATATTGATGGACGTCATCTCAAGCTCATCACTGTCACCAACCTAGCAATCACTACAGACCTTGTCACCCACCCAGATGTCACAGAGAAGGCTGCTCAAGACGAAGCACAGCAGAGCACAACCTCAAACACACGTAAGAGCAATCTGTATGCATCTGATAAGCCACGCCCATACTGGGAAGAGCCAGAAAACCAGGCTCATAGCATCCCCAAGTACTATGTTGATCCAAACGCTACTTCAGACAAGCAGCCAACACGTAGCGACACAGCTCAACTCTAGTGCTCACTAGCGTATAACAGCGTTTTCTTGCATATCTCTCACTTGAATAAATAATAAGTTCACTGCGCAATAACAGAGAAAAATATGGTGAAAAGTATTGTTCGGCCATAGATTTTGTGCGTGCTGGGCTATATAGGTATGCCTGGTGTAAGCGTGTGTCAATCACATAGCGTTTCAGCTTGCACCTCTACTTGTCTGTGACGCGCACATACGTGCGCCCATCGCAAGCCACAATGTTGCTATAGCAACTATACTTCTCGATGCTCGTTTTTCTCATTGAGAAGTATGTAGTTGAGGGTGAAAAATTATCAACACGCAAGGTATTGTATGCTGCACCAGAGAGCATAGTAGCGCGGAGAAGGCCTTTTTATCAAACCTTACATGCACAAGCATCACAGTCCCTGCAGTAAGTTCTACAAGCAGGGCAAATCCGCCAGGATCGTGGCTACTACCACAGATACCAGCTATCTTTGCCTTGGTAGCGCATGTCACAAACCAGAGCAATTCACAGCACCTTCGCGCACCAAAGTAAATCAGCTTAGAATAACTAATGCGCGACTAGACCATCACCAACTCACCCCAACAAAAAAGCGCTCATAGTAAGGGTGGGCATCACTATGAGCGCTTGGTTTGCCCTTCGTCCCACCCAATCAGGGTATACGTGATCTACTCACACATACGAGATCCGCTGGACAAAGGGGTTAGTAAGCACACAACCCTGTCTAACGGTGCTGCAGTGGAGGGTAGATAACTACAGCACAGATTGTGTGCAACCTAACACGTTACCTTCGTGAAAACACTGGGGTAACTATGTTAAAATAGGGGGTATAAGGTACTTGAACGAGCTTGCGCTCAATCAATCACTTATGATACTAGCACCCGCTTGACAAAATGTCAACACTTTTCAGCACAAATCATGCAACAGATCAATCACACCACACCACAAGCCCACCAATACCTCAATCCACTCTGCCATATTGCCAAGCCACCGCAGCAGATTCACTATCTCGGTACACTACCTGAGGAACGCCGCCCGAGCGTGGCGATCGTTGGGTCGCGCCGGCCCACGCGCTATGGCCGGGAAGTGACGGAGCAATTCGCCCGCGAGCTGACCCGCCAAGGAGTAATTATCATCAGCGGGCTGGCCCTCGGGATTGACAGCATTGCGCATCAGGCCTGCGTGGCGGTGGGCGGCACGACGATCGCTGTGCTGGGCAATGGCCTGCCGCGGATCTATCCAGCCAATCATACTGCGCTTGCGGGTGACATCGTAGCCAAGGGTGGGGCAGTGGTCTCGGAGCACTTGGCAGGAGATGGCTACCGCTTTGGCAGCTGGAGCTTCCTTGAGCGCAACCGCCTCGTCGCCGGCCTGGCCGACGTCGTCATCATTACCGAGGCGGCCGAGCGCAGTGGCACGCTCAACACTGCTGCCCACGCACTCGAGCAAGGCAAGGACGTCTTTGCGGTGCCAGGCAACATCACCAGCCCACTCTCGCAGGGCTGCAACAACCTCCTCAAGCAAGGCGCTTTGCCCGCCACCAGCCCAGCCGATATCCTCGCTGTCATGACCATCACGCCACCCCAGCGCCAGCAGAGCGAGAATGCCACCCTGCCACTGGGTAGCACACCGCTCGAGGCTGCCATCATCAAGCTGCTACGCCAAGGCCTGCGCGACGGCGAAGAAATGCAGCGCCGCCTAGGCACACCCATCAGCGAGTTTACCATTGCACTGACAATGCTGGAGATTAACGGCGTTATCCGCTCACTTGGTGCCAACCAGTGGACATTGGCTTAGTATTATGGTACAGTACCATATACTATGGCGACAGCAGAGCAGCCCCCAAGACGACGCAAACGCGAATATCACATGAGAGATATTCCTACTGTGCCAAATGCCATCTCGGCTACTGGGCTTGGGCTGGTAGCCTGTGGTGCTAAGAAATTTGACACCGCTACAAGGGAAAATGATAAGACCGGCCAAGTCATTGGCGCACTCATGATACTTGGTGGTCGTATATGCGACCTAGCAGATGGCCTAGCGGCGCGACGTCTTCGCCAAGAAAGTGACTTTGGTGCAGGGTTTGATGCTTTTTGCGACAAATTCGGTATGGCAGTGATTGGTATAATAGCAGGCAAGCTCTATGTTGTACCCAAATTAGTTCTAGCAACAATTGCCACTAAGAATGCCGTCAATGCTGGTGCGACCGTCTATCATGGCCTCACAAATGATGAAGCCTTCCGTACGCCAAAATCCGGCAAGTTCAGTATGGCAGCAGATAATATAGCAATTGCTGCCTATTTTCTCAAGTCGCTCGCTCCTGAGGGGAGTAAGCTTGAGCGTTATGCTGGTGTAGCAGCACTAGGGTCGTTTGCTGTAGGTACTGTCCTTGGTATTGCCGCTGCGAAGGACTATCTCACTGGCCACTATGCCAAAGCCAAAGACTACAGCAAATCTACCAAGTCCACCTCAGCAGCACACACCCCAGCACGGCAACCTCGCACCCGTATGCGTCGCACACGCCGCGTGCGTGGGTAGTGCGATTGATAATTCGTGCAGCATTCTTTATCGATAGCCAGACTTCTTATATATTTTCCACACTATCAGCAATACCCCTGCCTATAGGCCAGGGAGGGGGAGAGGGTATTCTTAATGTATCTAATTTGCATTCCACTCTACTTTGCGGTATCATAGGCGCTTGATTAGATAGGTTAATAGCAAGCATATAACTATAACAAGCGAGTAGATAATCAATGAGCAAACACACACAACTAGTCATCGTCGAGAGCCCAGCCAAGGCCAAGACAATCGAGCGCTACCTGGGCGGGGAATATCAGGTGCTCTCGAGCGTAGGGCACATTCGCGCCATCCCCAAGAAGACCAAGGATGGACAGCCGCCGATCGATATCAAAAACGACTTCAAGACTGTCTACGAGATCGATCCAGACAAGAAGAAGGTCATCACCGAGCTCAAGAAGGCCGTCAAGGCAGTTGGCGCAGACAATGTGTGGCTCGCAACCGATGAAGACCGGGAAGGGGAGGCGATTGCCTGGCACCTGTGCGAAGTGCTTGGCCTAGACCCACAGCGCACCAAGCGCATCACGTTCCATGAGATCACTAAGCCCGCCATCGAGGCAGCTATCAAACAACCTCGCACCGTAGATATGCAGCTCGTGGAGGCGCAGCAGGCACGGCAGATCCTCGACCGCATCGTGGGCTTTGAGCTGAGCCCTGTGGTGTGGCGCAAGGTGCCGGGTGGCAAGTCGGCTGGCCGTGTGCAAAGCCCAGCGGTGCGCCTGCTTGTGGAGCGCGAGCGCGAGATTCGCGATTTTGCGAGTAGTGCACAGTTTCGTGTGACGGCACGCTTTACGGTAGAAGGCGAAGAGCTCAAAGCTGAGCTCAAGCAGCGCTTCGATAGCGAGCAAGCTGCCCACGACTTCTTGGCAGGGCTGAGCGGCGCTCGTTTCACCGTTAGCAATATCACCAAGACGCCCAGCACGCGCAACCCCGCTGCGCCATTTACCACCAGCACCCTCCAGCAAGAGGCCAATAGCAAGCTCGGCATGGGTAGCCGCGCCACCATGGCCAGCGCCCAGAAGCTCTACCAAGAGGGGCTCATCACCTATATGCGTACCGATAGCGTCAATCTCAGCCGCCAGGCCATTGCCGCCAGCCGTACATACATTACTCAGCAGTTTGGCGCTGACTATTCGCACAGCCGCACCTTCGCCACGAAGTCGGCTGGTGCCCAAGAGGCTCACGAAGCCATCCGCCCGACCGACATCGCCCGCGAATCCGTCGCTGGCAGTAGCTACGACCAAAAACTCTACGACCTCATCCGCCGGCGCACCCTAGCCAGCCAAATGGCCGCTGCGAAGCTAGAGAACACCACCATTACCATCAGCATCGACAGCACACAGCTGAGGCTAGAGAAAACACTCGTCTTTGAGGCAAAGGGTCAGACAGTGCTGTTTGACGGCTTTTTGCGCGTCTATGGCGGTAAGGATTCGACCATCCTGCCATCAGTCAGCCAGCACACAATTCTTGAACTTATACAGGCCGAGGCGCGGCAGGTCTTTGCTCGCCCACCAGCGCGCTATACCGAGGGGACGCTCGTCAAGAAGCTTGAAGAGCTTGGTATTGGTCGGCCCAGCACATACGCCACCATCATGAATACCATCCAAACCCGTGGCTATGCCGAGCGGGGCGAGAGCGAGGGTGAACCACGTGATGTCATCGTCCTGGAGCGTACGGGCGAGATCCCAAGCGATAATACCCCTGTCGTCACTCGTCGCATCGTCCAAGAAAAAACCGGCGCCACCCGGGGCAAGCTACTGCCCACCCCAGCAGGCGAGCTAATCGCTGGCTTCTTGACGAACCATTTCGACCCCATCATTGACTATGGCTTCACCGCCCGCGTCGAGACCGATTTCGATGACATCGCTGCCAGCAAGCTTGCGCGCAATGCCATGCTGCGCCAATTTTACGAGCCCTTCCACGAGCTCATCGAAAAATCCGGCGACATCGACCGCAGCACCGTCGGCGCTCACCGCGAGGTTGGTACCCACCCCAAGACTGGCAAGCCGATCTTCGCCCGCTTTGGGCGTTTTGGGCCGATGCTTCAGCTGGGCAGTAGCGAGGATAAGGCCGCTAAGCCGCAGTTTGCGCCGCTCCCCAAGGGTGAGCGCATCGAGACCGTCACGCTCGAGCAAGCCCTCAAGGCCTTCGAACTACCGCGCACTGTTGGCACCACCGAGGATGGTCAGACCATCAAGGCAAACGTTGGGCGCTTTGGGCCGTACATTCAGGTAGGCAAGCTCTACGTGAGCCTCAAGGAGCACGACCCGCGCGAGATCACCGAGGCCGAGGCTCGCGTGCTCTACGCCGCCAAACTCAAGGCCGAGGCAGAGAAGCACATTGCCGATTTTGGCGCTATCAAGATCCTCAAGGGGCGCTGGGGCCCATATGTAACTGACGGCAAGACGAACGCACGTGTACCCAAGGATACTGATCCAACAACTCTGGATGAGGCGCAAGCCCGCGAAATCTTGGCCGCCGCACCACCCAAACGGGGCCGGCGCAAGGCCACAACTCGCACCACCACCACGCGTAAGAAACGCACCGCCTAGCCTGGCGACCTCTCATATACCAGCGGCTCCTCTGTATCGGCCGCTGGTTTTTCTATGCCAGCCCGCATTGCTGCGAGCCCGTCAACTGCCCCGTCATGCTCGCCACATCACTTGCAAATGAAAAGCCTCAAAAAATTGTTTACCATAAGCGTAAAGTGTGTGCTATAATAGTTCTATGATGAAACGATTGACTTATATCACCTATTATTCTATAATCAAATGTAAGAAGTGCGAGTGGGCATTCGCAAACAACTGAGAAGGAAATGGAGAACCGAATCATGAACCAAACAACCAAACAACCAACCGAAATTTTTGCCGCGTCGATCGCTACCATCCTTGATGCAGTCGGCGAAGAACACGACCGCGAGCGCGAGATCATCGTGCGTCGCTTTGGCCTCAAAGAGCGCCGCGAAACGCTCGAGCAGATCGGCGAGCTGCTCGGTATTACGCGCGAGCGTGTCCGCCAGCTCGAGAAAGCCATCGTGGTGCGCCTCAAGCTTGCCGCCGAAGCAGGCGAGCTAGAGGGCCTGCACGACGCCGAGCGTCTCATCATCCGCGACCTCTCCGAGAATGGCCGCGTTGGACGCGTCTCAGACATCACACAGCGCCTGTTAGATGTCGAGACACCCACAGTGCAGCAGCGCGCCCACATTGCCTTCATCGGCGAAGTTTCGGCCCGCCTCACCCCCATCAACGAGACCGACAAATACCACCAAGGCCTGGCCATTGCCGAATACGGCGACGAGAAGGCAGTGCGAAGCCGTGTAGATGAGATCGTTGCCGCCATCAAGCAGCACGGTGCACCGATCAGTCTCGAAGCCCTGCACGACCAACTCACCTACGAGAACCCCAACCAAGTACGCGGCCTGGCTAGCCTCTCTACCCAGCTGGCCCACCTCAAAGACATGTGGGGCCTGAGCAAGTGGCCAACCGTTAATCCCAAGAATATCCGCGACAAGATCTACGTCGTCCTGCTAGACGAAGGCAAGCCGCTGCACTTTAGCGAGATCGCTCAGCGCATCAAGGAGAGCACCTTCAAGCGCCGTAACGTCACCAAGCAAGCCATCCACAACGAGCTCATCAAAGACAAGCGTTTCATCCTCATCGGCCGCGGCATCTACGCGCTCGACATCTGGGGTTATAGCCAAGGCACCGTGGCAGATATCATCGCTGGTATCTTGCGCGACGAGGGTGGCCCGTTGCACCGCGACGAGATCGTCAAGCGCGTCCTCAAGAGCCGCCAGGTCAAGGAGACCACCATCCTTCTTAATCTCCAAAGCAAACCACTCTTCAAGCGCGTCGCTAAAGCCACCTACGCCCTCGAACCACCCAAGGAGCAAGCAGAGGCGGTCGCAGCAGCGTAGCTCTAGACAAACAATACACTAATAAGAGACGGAGCGATGAGAGCTTCGTCTCTTTTGGTTATGTAGGTATGGCTACAATTAAGTGAGAGCTCGAGTCTACAGGTTGAGAGAAATAACGATAGGGAAGTGGCCTCCCCTCCCACCCCGAACACCACATATACTCAGCTATAACAGAGGTAATTTGCCGCGTGGACAACTATCGTGTACACATGATAGTTGCGGATATCTGTGTGTGATTTGCCTCATAGGCTTATGTATCGGCCGTTTTGTATGCAAGACGAGTCATCATTACAATCACAGCCCATTCCATACGCCTCTTTCATCCATTCTTTACAGTGCCTTAGGTGTATTGCACAAGCGGCCAAAAAGGGCAGGACAAAGCAGGGGAGTCTGCCACCCTTTCGTCAAAAATCACCGGCAACCGCCCTACCCCTGTTCTTGCCTCATTTCACTAGCATCTACCACTGATAAGCTCATATTCGAGAGCTATGTTATCGTGACATACCTCACCTGAGCTGTAGCTCTCTGGTTCTTCTGTACTTATTATAGCCAAAGAGTCATACTTGTCCTTGCAGCAGCACACAGCATATTTTCAGCTTAGATGAAAGCTATTAAGCTATAGTAATCAAAACGGCCTAAGGCCGCATAGAAATATACCCAGAAAGCTCACAATTTCACAGCGCTGATTAGCTATACTACACAATATAGCAAGCAATCACGTATAGCAAAATAGCAACCAGCAGCAAAGCATAAGCATAAACATCAGCGCCCATAGACGAGGGAATGATGAGTAGCCATGTATCGCAATCCACGCGTACACAATAATTCACATCCACGCAGCAGTGGGGTAGATGTAAAAGATGTATCATTGATCATCTTTAGGAGTGTAATATAACTTCGCACAATAATCCTTTTACGATGCATATATAGCTCAGACCTCAGCTGTAGCCTGAATTGAGCTGGATTTGGCGGTTGGTCTTTATGAGCATAAGACGCATATATCCGGTATATAGATCTTCGATTATTGATCGATCTTGCTTCTCGTTCAGCAGGTTCACTTAAGATATCTGCGCCATCCAATGGGGAGAGTAAGGATAGAAGCCGTGGGCACTTTATACGTCCTGCAAAAGTAAAAGCAGACGCTTGTTCTATTGGAGGGAACACACGGCGCATATATTCATGAACATTCGCGTGTGCAAAGTTATGTACATTTGTTCGTGTGAGTGTGTCTGATTGCCGCGCAAGGTTTGCAACTTGTCTGTGCAATGGCTCGATATCAAACAAATGAGCGCGGCTGCAGATCTAGGTATGCGCGCTCTGGTCTCGTATTTGCCTGGCGTCATGCCAGTGCTAACCCGGTCCTCGCAGATTCTGAGCCATGGTTGCGTTGTTTGACATTTTGTGTGCTTAGTATTTTTGCTATGTTTTCTACCCTGCTTGGGTTGACTGAGGTTAAAATACTATACAATATCATGATTTGACTTTTTCGCAAAAAACATCTACCCTACTCTTTTTTGCATTTTGTCGATTTTGTATTATAAATATTTTATTTGCATTTTTTATGTTTTGTTATGTAAAGTGTTGTAAATTTGTTCTTGTTTTACAGAGTAGTTCCCCTACCCTTTGCTGAGATACTCTGCAGATATTGACCGCGATCAATTACATATCTTCAGTGATTCTGCACTGTTTCTTTTGTCACGCCGCTCTATTCTCTGGAATATTAATGGAATGGTCTCTAGTATCTTTCTTACACAGCCGTTCCTGGTGCGGCGCTTGTGATGGATTTTAGCTTCACCACAACACCGTATTCAGTGGAGTGGCTACTTGTTAGAGATATCAAAAATTCTTAACATTAAAAGCATAAATGCTCTATTGTCACTACCCTACTACCGATACGCCGCTCGGCCACTGACGCGGACATCAAGATATTTGGGAGTGATGTGGTGCTGCGCCAGATAGCGAATGGCCCGGGCGGCATCCTCGCTCTGCAGGCCAGCCGAGCGATCGACCGAGAACTTAACAGGATACTCCACCCCTGTAAACCAGACGTAGATTTGACGCGTCGTGCCAGCAGGCAGCGTGATCTTTTGGACGGTGAGTTGGTGGCGACGGACTGCGCCGACAACTTTGCCAATAAAGCCGAGAAATTGGTTGCTGGCGACGACTTGGTTATTACGCGTACCAATACCACTGTCATCCACCACTTCAATGCTTGGCCGCGGCCCATAGGCACGGCGGAAGGCATGGCCCTCGGTATCAACAAAGAGTTGCTGGCGATTAACCGTCCAGACCACTGCTGCTTGGCGCATAGCGAGGGTGATGGTGCTGCGCCCCAGGCCAGCTTGCTGCGTGGCTGGGAGTACTGCAGCAACCTCAGGGCAATCATGCGTCTGGAGATAGGCCGCCAGCCGACTAGTATTGAGCGCAAAGCGAAAGCGCTCCAGCGGATGGGTAGTGAGATAGTCGTTGACCTTGGCTTGGTAGAGCTGATGGTTGCTGGTGAGATTGCCTGCGACGACCGGTGTCGCAATGACGTTATCAAGCGCAAACCACACTGCAGCCAGCAGCCCCACCACTACTCCAAGCGACAACGCCACGCGGCGGCGCGTCCGGCGTAAATCATGCGCATGCATACGCGGCGACCGCAGCTGCGCCTTGGGCTCGCCCGCACTCGGGACACGACTCACTAAGCTACCAGTCAGTGTACGGTTACGCCGATAGGTGTAGGCGGTGCGCTGGGGCTGCTCTTCCCTCTTATTCTTGGCAGCTCGGCGGCGCGCTGGTGGTGGTGTTTGTTTTGTGCGAAAGCCCATGATGCTACAGGCCATTATACCGTAGATGGTTGGTTGTTGGCAAAGGCTACTAGCTTTTAAAACAGTCAACCGAATTAACTGGCCACTGAACTCTCAAGTGGTGAAGAACCCCGTCATTTTGACGGAGTGAGATGTGCGTTCTGGTCTTACCTATCCTACTTCTGACGCCGAGCCGTCTCCACCACCATTTGCGCTACATCACGGGCGGCGTGGGGGCATGCATAGGCGTGGAGACGCTGAGCAAGCTGCTGACGCTGCGCAGGGTCGCGTATGAGGGTAAGAATGGCCTGGCTAAGGGCATCGCTCTGCTCTAAGGCGTCATCTTGCAAGACCAGAGCAGCCTTGGCCTCGGCATAGATGGCGGCATTTTTGCGTTGGTCACCCAGGTGATGGGCTGGCACCAAGATAGCCGCCTGCGCGAGGCCAGCGAGCTCCTGCGTGAAGGTGGCACTAGCGCGTGATACTACGACATCGGCTGCGCCGAGCAATTGCGCCATATGCTCGAAGACGAAGGGTACGCAGTGAAAATTGGGGTGCTGCGGCGCTTTGGCTTGGGCGGCATCGTAATTGCCCTTGCCTGCCACCAGATAAACCTGCATACCAGCAGCTAGCAGCTCATCGGCAGCACGCAGCACCGCGTGATTAATAATAGCCGAGCCAAGACCACCACCGGTAGCAACGACTAATGGCTTGTGTGGATCGAGCGAGAAGGTCTGCCGTGCCTGCTGCCGCTGAGCCGCAGTGAGCGGACGAAAATCAGCGCCAATCGGCACCCCCACATAGTGGCTACGCGATGCTGGATAGTGATAATGCTTGAGTGGCCAGCCTGTAGCAATCGCTGCTGCCCAGCGTGCCATCACGCGGTTAGTCAGGCCAGGGCGAGCATCGGAGTCGTGAATCACTACTGGTACGCGTAGGCAGCGCGCTGCAATACCAACGGGCAAGCACACAAAGCCCCCTTTAGCAAAGATCACGTCTGGCCGCCAGCGCAGCACCAGCCAGAGGCTCTGGCATACGCCAGCCAGGATCTTAAAGATATCTAGTATATTAGCCAGGACGATACTTGGCATGAGCAACTGGCGCACCACACTGAGGTGCTGGTAGCGCCGGAACTTGCCCGCAGCGATTGTCCGCACCTGCACTGGCACCGCAGCGCGCTGCATGAGCCCGCGCGATTGGCTAGCGAAGGCCTTATCGCAGACGAAGGTCACCTGCATATCGGGCTGGAGGGCTGCGATTTCATTAATGACGGCGACGACCGGCGTAACGTGCCCGCCCGATCCACCGCCGACTGCCAGTAGCTTCATGAGAGGTCTCCTTTTCGTTGATTGGTTGGTAAGCTGCCTGGCGTGATAATTGGAAGGCCAGGCCAAGCGCACCAGCAATAAACACCATACTGGTGCCACCAAAGCTCAGCAATGGCAGCGTAATACCCGTCAGCGGGAAGACTCCAATCATCGACGCTACATTTAGCATAACATGTGCGCCCAGCCAGCCAAAGACTCCAGCTACCACCAGGCGCATTGTCATATCAGGCAAACGCTCGGCAATCCGCAGCAAGCGCAGTAGTAGCGCTGCAAACAGCGCCAGCACGACTACTGCCCCCACAAAGCCAAACGTTTCACCAATGATAGCAAAGACTGAGTCATTAATCGCCTCGGGCAGGTAACCCGTCGCTTGGATGCTGTTGCCAATACCTAGGCCAAATAACCCACCTGTACCCAGCGCAATCTTCGCATTCTTGATGTGGTAGCCATCATCATTGCTACTAGTGGCGTGATCATCCCCCTGGAAGAAGGTCGCCACCCGCTCCATGCGGTGCGGCGCAATAACAATGAGCAGCAGCACTAGCGCCACACAGCCCGCCGCTAGGTAGCCCAGCCAGCGCCAGCTCATGCCACTCATCACCACCATGCATGCCACCATGGCAGTGAGGGCTAGGCCCGTGCCCATATCCTTTTGCAAAAATATCACGAAAAAGAGCGCTGCGCACATCATAATTACCATGGGGATGATCGTCTGGTGGAGGTCGTTTATCACCCCCTGACGCATTCGTTTGCCAAGGAAGAGCGCCATATAGATAAGCATGCCAAACTTCAGCATCTCGGCTGGCTGGAAGCTCCCCAGTGGCCCCAGCGAGAACCAGCGGCACGCCCCAAGGCTACACTGAGCAATTGCCGAAACATGCAGCATGTTGCCAAGAACAAACAGCAGTGCACACAACACAAAACCGCTCGCTAGCAGCGTACCCGCCTTTTGGCGCAGCCATGCAAAGGGTACGAGCGACAACCCCACAAAAGCGCTAATTGATAGCAGCAAGCTCACCGTCTGCTTGATAGCGAAGTAGCCATCGGTGTAGTAGTTGGTGTTGTGCGCAGAGTTGAGCACATTGGCACGCTGCGGGCCAATGGCATACATCACCACCAAACCCAGCAGCATGAGCAGCCCCACCCAGAGGATAATCTGATAATCCGGCCGGTGCAAACGCGGCACAGCGGCAGATGGAGCAGAGGTAGCACTCCGTTGCTCGCGGCGCACTGGCTGAGCCGACCGAGCCGAAGCCGATCGGTGTGCAGCACGGGTGCGGCGAGCAGCAGCCATTCTAGATGTGCCCCCCACCCAGCGCCATCATCAGGCCAATAAAGCCTGTCACGCAAGAGATCACCCAGAAACGCATCGTTACCTTCACCTCTGGCCAACCGACTGCTTGGAAGTGCTGGTGAATTGGTGCCGAGATAAACACCTTGCGGTGAAAGAACTTCTTACTGAGGATTTGAATAAGGCTCGAGCCCGCCTCTACCACAAACAGCACACCAATGACGGGCAGCAAAAACAGCGTATTCGTCAGCATCGCCACGACGCCTAGGCTCGTCCCAAAGGCAAAGCTCCCCACATCGCCCATAAAGAACCGGGCTGGATAGATATTAAACCACAGGTAACTCAGCAGCGCCCCCACCACCGTGAAGCAAAAGCCTGCCAACTGCAAATGCCCCTGTAGCAAAGCAATCACCCCGAAGATGCAATAGCTTACCGCCAGCAGTCCACCAGCCAGACCATCCAGGCCATCGCTAATATTCACTGCATTGCCAGTTGCTACCACCGCAAAAATAAAGAGCGGGACAATCCACGGGCCGAGTTGCCAGTCGCCAAAGTATGGCACATGCACTGTTGTATAGCCCAGCTTAACGTAAAAGAACCAGGCCAGTACCGCCGCCATCACTGCGATCATCGAGAACTTCAGCCAGGCGCGCAAGCCCGCCGAGCCCGAGCCATCACTATTGATATTGATCACATCGTCCAGCAGCCCCACTGCCCCACCACCAAGCAATGCCGCTAGTGGGAGCCAAGTCTGGGCTCGGTCGAGATTAAACCCCAGCGTCACCACGGCAATGGCCACAATGCCAACCATCCCTGCCATCGTGGGGATATTGCGCGTAAATTTATCGGCATGGAGCTTGGTAAAGACTGTCAACTCCTCGCCCGTTGTACTCGCGGCCCGCTGTTTTTTCCAGAACTTATACCGATACGCAAAGTAGGTGTAGAGCGGCGTGAGGGCCATCGCCAGCAAAAAAGCCGCGACGCTGAGGAGAAATGTCGCGTTGAGCTCGCGAACGAGTGTGGTGAGGTTCATTATGGTGTGTGTCCTTTCGGCTCGAGCTTCATGTAGTCGAGCAACCAATTAGATATATCCGTGAAAATCGGGTGAGCGTCTCGACCCCCCTGCATATTCAGCCCTTTGCCCGAAACCTCCACCATAATAACATACGCTGGTGTTTTGCCAACCTCCCCACCAAAACCGAGGTAGGTACCGATGGTTTGGTTCGAAATATACTTGCCGTCTTTGATGGTTTGCGATGTGCCCGTCTTGCCGCCAATGTAGAATCCCGCGCGATCGCCACCCGCATAAAAGGCCTGGCGCGCTTGGTGCACCATCTCGCGCACAGTGGCGGATGATTGCGGCTTGATGACATGAGCGTACGAAGCTTTGCGCGCCGCCTTGGCAAAGGTGCCATTGTCGTCAATCGTCCCCGCAATGACGGTGGGGCTGTGGTACGTCCCACCATTGATAATCGCACTAAAGCCAGCCGAGACCTGCAGCATCGTCGCATCCATCCCCTGGCCAAAGGACATGTTAGAGTAGCGCACTGCATTGCCCTGCTGCTGGGTGGGCGAGATGATATTACCCTTAGCCTCGCCAGCCAGCTCTATCCCCGTCAGCTGCCCAAGACGAAAGCGCTTGTGGAAGTAGTCATACATCGTGTCGCGCGCCTGGCGAGTGATATAGCTGCCATTGCCCAAGCGCTGCGCAACGGTGACCATACCAGTGTTGAGCGACCAATTAAGGGCGTGCTGCATGGTAATGTTGCCCGTCTGACCCTTGCTGGCATTACCGATGGTGATGTCGTCTACCTTGATGCTATCGGTATTATTGTATGTCGTTTGCGGCGTGATAACCCCTTTGTCGATGCCCGTCGCCACTGTGAATGTCTTGATGTCGGAACCCGGTTCATATGGCGTAGTGATGGTGTTGTTATTGAGTGCGGCGACGCTTTTAATCGTCTTCAGGTTGGACGGGTCATAGGTAGGGAGGTTGGCCATAGCTAAGACCTGGCCGTTCTGCGGATTCATTACGACTGCACTGACATCAGTCGCACCGCTGCGCTTAGCCCCATCGACGAGCGCTTGCTCCACCCTCGTCTGGATGTTGCGATCGATCGTCAGCACCATGTTTGTCCCATTCTTAGCAGGCTGGTTGATGTTCGTCCGGCCAATCGTCAGCGGCACCGAGCGGATATCCGTCACCGTCTTGAGCACGCCATCCGTGCCGCGCAGTTTGTCATCATTCGCCTGCTCGAAGCCGTACTTCCCCTTGCCCTCGGCATCGACAAAGCCCAGCACTTGGCTGGCCAATTGCCCCTCTGGGTAGACGCGCTGGCTCATCGCATCAAAGCCCACGCCAGCGAGGTTCTCCTTTTTGATAAGTTCAGCCTGCTTGCGGCTTACCTTGGTGGCAAGCACTTGGTAGCGGCTTGGCTTGCGCGTAATGTACTGGCGAAAGTTCTCGCGCACATTACCACCAGCCACCTGGTTGAGCACCGTTACGATCTTATCTGCGTCCGTCACGGCCATCGGGTCGGCCCACACGGTATAGACCGTCTCGTTCATGACGAGCTTGGCGGGAGTAGTACCATCCATGGTGTATATCTCACCGCGCTGGGCACGCAGACGAAATTGCTTGACTTGCTCGCTATCAGCCTGCGACACATAATAATCGTGCTGCAGCAACTGCACATACCCCAGACGCAGCACAAACACCACAAGTAGCCCGCCGAGCACAGCGGCGAGCGCCCGAGCGCGTGGCGTGGCAAGATGGCGCTGCAGCATGGGCTACTCGCTGGCGTACGCTGTATTGGCTGGTGTTGTCATCGTTTTGGCCACACTACTACCCTGCACCTCTTTAAGGGCAGTCAGGCGGGCGTTGTCGACCTCTAGGTCCTTCTTTTGCTCGCTGAGGGCAGAGATCTTGTCGTCGATCTTGCTGGCCTCGTAGCCATAGCTGACCGTGTGCGTTGCCTGTGCCAGATATATCAAGCCAAGGATGGTGATAAGGAGGGCAATCAGCACTGTGTGGGTGATTGGCCCAAGTTTGATAGCCGAAGCAAAAGCAACGGTGTTGCGGTTGCGCTTCCAGGTGCTCTGGCGTCGACTATTAAATTGCATTGTCCGTGTGTAGGTTGTCATTGTGGTGGTGTTTGTGTTGTTTAGCGTTGGTATGGGGTCGTTTCTAGAGTGGGGCGGATAGCGCGCCGCCCCAGCGCGAGGTCTTGAGCCAAGGGCTATTTGCCGTGGCGGACCAATACGGTTGTCGTGATTGATTGATTTTGTACGGGGATACGAACTGGCATGTCCCTACTCCTTTTTTGTTTTTTATATTTTTGCGGCGGCTCGCAGCTTGGCGCTGCGGGCACGCGGATTGTAAGCATCGTCATGGCTGCCCGCGATTGGTTTCTTGGTGAGGATGTGTAGCTCGGCCTCGTAGCCTGCCTGGCGCTGCTCCGCAAAGAAGCGCTTGACGAGCCGATCTTCGAGGCTATGGAAGCTGATCACTCCCACACGTCCACCAGTGCGCAGCAAGGCTGGCACCAGCTGGAGCGTCTGCTCTACCTGCGTCAATTCATCATTGACGGCGATGCGGACTGCCTGAAAGGTACGCGTGGCCGGATGGGTTTTGCCCCGCTTGCCACGGGTAGCGTGCTCGATGACGCGCGCGAGTTCTCCAGTATTCGACAGTGGCCGGGCCGCGCAAATAGCTGCAGCATAGCGCCGTGCTATCGCTGGCGGTTCTTCGCCGTAGCGGGCGATCAGTCGGGCAAGCTCTGCCTCTGCCATGTGGTTAACAATCTGCTCGGCAGTCATCGCCTGGCGTTGATCCATCCGCATATCAAGCGGGCCAGTGTGTGTAAAGGAAAACCCTCGATCAGCTCGATCGAGCTGCGGTGACGACACCCCCAAATCCAGTAGCAGCAAATCAAACTGCTCACCCTCGCGAACCAACTGCTGTGCTGCCTGCAAAAAATCACAATGCATCAGCCGTGCGCCCTGCCCTGCCAAGCTACCAAGCTGCGACAAAGCATACTGGTCGCGATCGACCAAACACGCCGTGGCATACGTCTGGGTCTGCTCGAGAATCGCTGTGGCATGGCCGCCATACCCCGCCGTCAGATCGAGATAGCGCTCACCTGGGCGTGGCTGGAGCTGGGCCAACACTGCCTCCAGCAATACCGGAACATGAAGTGGTGGATGTGCTTTGATACTCATACGTTTCTTATGGTAGCATAGTGCACAATAATTTTCTTGCCTGGTAGCATCCTATCATTATGCTCATGTCTACAATGCAAAAGCATACGGCTTCTCGCTTTGGCGGATCGACCTGCTGCTGAGGGAGTGTGAGAATCTGTTGTTGTCCCAACAGATTCTCAGCCCAACGCAAGAGGTCGATACTCGGGGAGTGTCGACCCTTACAGAGTTCCCGAATGCAGTAGGCGATACACCAAAGCAATGTACGCTATTGATTCTAAAAGATACGCCCCGCTCAGGCTACTGCGAGATAGTCCGATGCGGGTTCGAGATCACCCACCTGGTAGCGAAACCTGTTTGTTTTCGCATAAAATGTGTTTGTTTTTGTTGACGATCTTTGCTTGTACCAGGCCGAGAGAGCCCGCCAAAGATCGTTTGAGAGACTTATGTGTATAATTGCCGCAGCAATTATGTGAGGTGGAGTTTTTGGGAGGTGTTTGTGAGGAAGGTGCGCCCGACGAGGTTTTGCGTGGGTCGGGTGCCCACATGGCTCACTACCAGATGGTTGATCTCGAGGATATCAGTTACACGTGCTTGTTAAAGAGCGTCACAAAAACAGCCTTGCTACTCGGCCTGCTCCGGTGCCATGAGGCGCCAATACTGGCCAGCGCGCACCGCCACAACCTCGCGCGAGATCCCGGCATAATCCAGCAAATGCTGCTCTACTGTTACCCTGCCCTGCTTTTGGTCTAGGGTGGCAGCCGTCTTGCCGCGCCGGAACTTGACGTTGAGGTCGGCGACATGTTCATCTAGGATGCTGCCTGTCAGCGCTGGCTCTACCTGGCTATCCCACACATCCTGCGCATACAGGTGGAGGTAGCTGCCAAAGCCGCGCGTCAGGACCACGCCGCTGGCAAACTCCGCCCGAAGCTCCGTCGGTATGGTGAGCCGACGCTTGTCATCCAGCTTGCGTTCGAAGTAATCCATGGGGTGTGGCGATCCTTACAGATGAATTATTTTGTTTTTGTGCAGTGGTGTTTGTTTTTCTCGTGGTTACCCACTTTCTTCCACTACTCCCAGTATAATACCCACTCTCACCCACACGCAACCCCTTTTACCCACGGCGTTCCCCGCCGCGCTGGCGCTTATCCACAAATCTGTGGAAAAGCTCAACCAGTATCAGAGGTCAGCAGTTTTCCCCATACCGCACGATGTGGATAAGAATAAGCGAGATTGCTGGGCATTTTACCCTGACTTAGACGCGCCTATAGCGAACATAACTTACTATTTTATACGTACAAAAATAGAAAGTATGCCGATTTTATGGCATTATAAGCAAAATAGCTTGACGCCGCTCTCATATATTGATATATATATTAGCTTTTTAGCTCAGAGGTTGTCTCGAAGAGCGAAAAGCAGCTCTTTGGCCTCTGGATCTCGGAAGGAATATCATCATGACACGGACACGGTACGAAGTACAGGTTACGCTTATCAACGGCGACATCTACACTCTTACCAGGACCGTAAAAAGTCCTGATGAGACTGGGAGATTAGTAGAGCGGGCGGCAAAACTAAACGAGTTTCTTGCCGCCAGTAATACGAATGGCCCAGCTTATATCAACGCTAGACATGTAGTAGCGCTGTGCTACTACGAGACAGGGGCTCGGGCTCAATAAAGCCCACCAACACAGCCCGCCAATCACCACGCCTGATTGAGTACTCTAGAGTATTCTTGGGCCTGGAAACCCGATTTGGCTGTGGCAGTTGGTGGGCTGTGTTTTTTATATAAAGTTTTAACAAGCTATGATCTAATTAATATCCAGGCAGACATACTACGAGCTCTCCACCTACTTCTGCAGAGAATCGATCAAGAACTTAACAAGAAAAAGGGCTATCATTGCAATAAGGAATAAAAGCCATAGCACAATCCACCCAACCACGACAGCGCTGCACACAATACTCGCTATGCCCCACGCACGTGATGCGCCTGCTTCGCGTAGTTTGTCGTAAGAGTTGATGCCAAGGACAATACCAGCAATACTGGCAACAACGGCAGCAGAAAAAGCAGCACGATTCATATTAGTAGATTCATCCAAAGTAGTGTTCGCAATTAACATGAGAATGCTAATGATGCCGCTGCACACACCACCTACACCAAGCGCCGTACCCAGGGCTGCGTACTGACGAGCCGAGGCGGGTGATGCTGTGGGCTGCCGTGGGTGCGCTTGCTGGGGTGGCTGTGGTTGAGACTGGGGTGGAATCGGCTGTTGCGACATAGAAGGTGTGTTCTTAAGAATGCTACTGGTATTAAGCTCCTACCCCTGATGCTCAAGCAGCCAGTTGTTGGCTGCTACCCAGGTCTCGAGCGTGCCAGTGTCGAGGTAGTGGCCCTTGGTGGGGACGACGGCCATGTGGCCACCAGCGGCGAGGTAGTCGTTGAAGGGGTCGGTGATGTAGTATTCACCCGCGACGTCGTCGCGGTCAGCGTGGGCAGCAATGCGCTGCAGGAGGTCGTGGCTGAGGACGTATTTGCTGACATTGATCATCTCGCTTGGTGCTTCACCTGGCGCTGGCTTCTCTATCACGCCACGCAGGCGGCCATCATCGGCAACATCCAGCACGCCGTAGCGGCTGAGCTGGTCGGGCGGCATGTGCACACCCAGGATAGCCGAGCGATCCTCCCCTGCTGCCTCGATGAGGCGCGCTACCTCTGATGTGCCATCGGCGTTATACACACAGTCATCACCCATCAGCACGACCACTGGCTCACCAGGGTCGAGCTGCGGCACCACGAGGCTGACCGGGATGGCTGTACCATACTTACCATAGCTCGATTGCACCATGTAGTGTAGGTTGACCTTCGGTGGAGCGATGAGGGGCAAGAGATCTGCCTTGCCATTGCGGCGCAGGTAGTTGTTGAGGTCGACGTTGGAGCGGTAGAAGTCGCGAATCTGCGTGCTCTGCTCGCTCACCACGAAGTAGATATCGCGGATGCCCGCCGCGATGCAGTCTTGCACAGCGTAGTCTACTACTGGGCGGTTACCCAGCGGCAACATGCATTTTTCGATCGTCTTGGTGACGGGCAGGCGCCGTGTCCCCCAGCCTGCCACGGGGATGATTGCTTTGGTGCATTGCATACTCGATGTCTCCTTGTATGATATTAGTTGCTTGAGCTAACGTATGACAAATGGGCCATTCTCCCGAGCGCCAATTGATGGAGCGCGGTGTGAGCTGGCCGGTGTGGTCGATCTGCACGCAGCGGATAGGCGGGTCTGACTCGGACGCAAAGGCGGTAGCAACGGGCTTATCGTCGATCAGATAGATTATTTGGCCGGGGTTTGCAGCAGCAGCACGGCGCAGCCACTGGGCTTTATCTTGCAAGGTAGTAATGATCACCTGCCCACCCTGCTGAGCCACGAGCGCACGCACTGCTGGACACAGACGGGCTTTACAGTGCGGGGTGATGGGATCACCATAGGTCAGTATCTGCACCGTGCCATAGTGACTCAGCGCGCGCAGCATCGATGCGACGCCTGGGTATTGGAGGTGACCATCACCCAGAGCCGTCTGCTCGAGCTGCTCTATAACAGACGCCGCATCCAGGCCCAGCGCCGCAAGCTGCGCCGCCAAGACGTAGGTCGGGGCGGTAGGATTCGTCCTTGGCCGGAGCATGTATCGAGGCTGCGCCGCCAAAAACTCCTTGGCAGTCACCTGCGCTGGGTAGAGCTGTGCTAGTGTTTCCGCTACTTCGCGCAGCCACTGCGTGGTGTTGATAATCGTCCGGTCAAGGTCGACGTAGATATGGCAATGACCCGTCATATACTCCATGATCTTTACAGTATAGCTAGTCCTTGGTGTTTATGCAAAGTATATCCGCATCAGCTGGCGCGCCACAACATCGGGGTCGTGCCGGATGAAGCTGCGCGTGCTAGCCAATGGATCGCTAGCCTGAGCACCATCCCACACGTCTTGTGCAAGGACTGGTGCGGCGCGGTAGCGATAGTGCTGGCGATGCATCTCGTCCATATCGTACTCGACCATCAGCTCGCCATCGTGAGCGTACTTGTCCATCAGCTCAGGGCTGGGACGCGTGTTGTTGAAGACGACATAGTCGAGGAACTGACTGCCTGCTAGGCGCTCAATTTCACTCGCGAAGTCACTCACCGAGAAGCCGTCCGTCGGACCAGGTTTGGTGACGAGGTTGCAGACAAAGACACAGCGTGCCTTGGTGGCAGCAAGTGCCCCTTGGATCTCGCGAATGACCAAGACGGGTGCCAAGCTGCCATAGAGGTTGCCGGGAGCCACGACGACCATATCGGCGGTGCGAATTGCCTCCACCGCGGCGGGGTTAGCCTGGGCTTCTGGCTCAAGCCAAATCTTAGGCCGACGCGCCAGCGCCTGCTGTGAGATGACATATTCTCCTTTGATAGGCTGACCATCCTCGCCCTCTGCGCAAAGCGTCACATTGCTGAGTGTTGCGGGCACAACGCACCCATCGATATTAAGCACCTGACTGGCTAGTGCCACCGCCTCGGCAAAGCTGCCGGTCATTTTCTCAAGGGCTGTGAGGAAGAGATTACCAAAGGCATGCCCCTTAAAACTCCCCTCATCGAAACGATAATTAAAGAGGTCGCGCACCTTGGGGCTATTGCTCAGCGCCACCAGGCACTGCCGCACATCACCAGGCGGCAAGACGCCGAGCTCATCGCGCAGTTGGCCCGTCGAGCCGCCATCATCTGCCATATTGACGAGCGCTGTGACCTGCGAGGCATACTGCCTCAGGCCTGTCAGGAGCGTAAAGCTCCCCGTCCCGCCGCCGATGACGACGACGCGTGCTCCACCATTGCTCTGTGCCATGTATTATTCCTCCCGATTATTATGACTACGTGAACGACTACGTGATGCAACAGCTGGTCGGCGCGGTGGTGCAATCACCCCGCTGGAGCGTGCCGCTGGCCCTGGCATAGATGGCGGCATTTGGGGCGTTTGCGGTGGTGTGGGCGGAGTAGGCTTGGGTGGCACCGCTGGTGTAGAGCGAACAGAGCGCGGCGATGAAGACGCTGATGACGTAGGTTTGGCCTGAGCTTGTGCAGCAGCTGGCTTGGCTGGTTTCTTGCGGGCTGGTACAGACGGCAGTGGTTCGATGGGCTGCTCTGCCTGTTTCTTCTGCTGCTGCAATACGCGAGCAAACCATAGCGCACTGGGGCGCGGTGTCCGCTTATACGTCTTGTAGTCGACCGCAAAGAGGCCAAAGCGCGGCCAAAATCCTTTATCCCACTCGAAGTTATCGAGGAAGCTCCAGTGCATATACCCCAGCAGCTCTACCCCACTACCAAGAGCGCGCTGCATGGCGAGGATAGACTGAGTAAGCCATTGCTTGCGGAACTGGTCGCGCTCATCGGCCACACCGTTCTCTGTCACAAGCAAAGGCAGCTTGTAGCGGCCCCAGAGGCGTTCCAGCGCAAGCTCGAGATGATCGGGCTGCATTGTCCAGCCGAGATCATTTGGCGTTGTCTCGGGGTTGTGTATGCGGTAGCCATAGATACGATTACTAAAGTAATAATTAACGGCAATGTAGTCGCTCTGCCGCACCACCTTGCGCAGGAAATAATCATCCTGGAAGAACTGCACCACCCGCGCTGTCGCTCGGCTCAGCCAGGCATCATCGCCCGGGTAGGTGTAGGCCGAATTCTTGGCCACCGCCACCTTGAAGCGCCGACTCTTGGCATGGAGGACTTTAGCTACTTGGTTGTGCGCGTAGGCAAGGTTGCTCAGCACGCGGTAGGTCTGCCACTTGCTGCGGACGTTGGGTGGCCAAGTACCATTGTAGTAGCTTTCCGTCACGTAGACGCAGGGCTCGTTGATGGTGATGACGTAGCGCACTGTGGCACCTATCTCATCCATCAGCTTATCAACGAAGCGCACGAAATACTTCACATTATCGCGCTTCGCAAAGCCCCCACGGGCGGCAAACCACACCGGCAGGGTGAAGTGAAACAGCGTCACGACGGGCTCTAGCCCAGCATCGGCTAGGGCAGCCAAGTACGCCTTGTAATATTTGATCGCCTCAGCATTCCATGCCCCCTCCTCCGGCTCGATGCGCGACCACTCCACACTAAAGCGCCACGAGGTCAAGCCCATCTTCTTGGCCAGGGCGAAGTCTTGCGTGTAGAGCTCGGCGTGGTTGGCGGCTTTGCCCGAGATATAATTGTTTGGATCTTTGGCGGCACTGGCAATGTGCGACCAGTTGGGCAAGTCGCCATATTGATATTGGCTCTGAGCAGCGAGGGTCTTGGCCTGAGCTTTTTCCCACTCCGACCACTGGTTGTGCATACCACCCTCGACCTGATGCGCGCTTGTAGCAGCGCCCCAGAGGAAATGTTTTGGAAATTGCACCGTAGATTGTTGCTTAGCCATAATGCTTATTGTACCATCAGCAGAGGATTAAGAAAAATAGAACATTGGGTGGATGCAGTTATCACGAGCGGCTACCTCAGAGGCTAGTATCATGCCATCGAACCGAAAATGTTCCGGCCAGATGATATAACAGAGCTCTCCCGCTTGCTTGGTCGCTGGCCTCCAGATATTTTCTTGTCCAATAGCATGATACTAGCTAGACACAGAGAATATCTCTTCTCTACTCCGGCAACTGCTCATTCTCGCGCAAGATTTTCTTGCCGCGCATTTCGTATTTGACGCCGGTCAGGTCGCTCGTGACGTAGTCGTCGTTGAGGAGATTGACGAAGACGGCCGCATCCTTGGCATCCATAATAATGATACTCCCTGCTGCGTCGTCCGTCATCAGGCCCAGGCCCATTTCGTCCGCGTGATCGATCAGTTGGTCTTGTGTCACCTGGGCAGGGTCGAGCTTTTGCAGCTTGGTCACCAGCGCTGGCGTGTCGCGCACTAGGCGGTCGAGCGTGAGCCCCTCAGGCAGGGTGAGCTTGAACTGCTGAGTGATGGCAGCGATCTTCTCCTCCGCCACAGCGTGCTTCTTGGCATCGTAGCCAAAGAGCCGGACGAATTTACTCTCGCTAAAGGCAAAGATATTATTGCCAGCGATCAACACCTGATTATCCGGCGTGATGCGCAAGCCCGCATCAGCCACAAATGGCTGAAACGACCCACCACTGTACATCCAGGCCGTTGCCCCCTTGAGCACCTGCGACTGGGGCAGCAGCTTGGCCACAAAGAATGGCTCGCCATTTGTGCCCATCCGGAAGCGCGCAATGATACCCTTAACCTTCTTGAATTCATGGTCGCCTTCGTTGAAGGTCTCAAGATCTGCCTCGCTGTAGGTGATCTGCTCGATCACTTCCTGAGCGTGCACCACCCGGTCGAGCGTAGTGCGTTCGAGGACATTTTCCTCAGCCTTGGCCGCCTCAAAGTCCCGCACCATCAAGCCAGTCGCTGCACCCGTCTGCACCGCCGTGATCATATCGTAGAGGAAGAGCACCTTGAGCTGTGCCTTGAGCTCAGCTGCATAGTTGGTGGCATACACCGTATAGCCCTTGGTAAAGAGAAAGAGATCCACCTCCAGCTGGTCTTTGTCGCGATCGGCTTGGTTGGCCCAGAGGAAGATGTCGGTAGTATCGCCAGCCGTGTCAGCAGTGGGCTGAGCAGCAGTGTTTGTTGGCTGAGTCTCGGCATGAGCAGCTACATCTGCATCACTCTGCGGCGCAGCAGCTAGCTCTGGTGGCGTTACTGGGGTGGTATCGGTAGTAGGGGTTTGTGTGTTTGGTTCGTTGTGCATGTAGCTATTCTACTACAACTATACCTTTATAACTAAACTTGTTCCTGTTTGTTAGCTGCCGTATCGCCAATATAGTCAGCAAAATCAATATAGACACCATCCCAAAATATCCCTTCTTTGCCATCAATACGGCCACTCGCAAGAGAGTGACCTTGTGAGTTAAGCTCATATGGCAAGAGGAGGACTTGTGCGTTGTTGCCCAGCTGCGTTACTGTAGTATTGATCTGATCCATATAATGCCATTCTCGAAACACTCCTCGTCGCTTACCATAATCCTGATCATAGCAACTCGATGCAGGATATGAAACAACATACAATGGCGTACTTTGGGTGTCGTCTTTTTCTACTTGGTAGCGAAAAGTATAGAGATCCCGATTAACCGGACTATCTTTTCCTGTTATGCGGCTATTCTGACTCAGAGCATCATAATGCGAAACAAACGATTGAATTTCCCCATCTCGATTTTTTGCAAAACCAGCCACACCAGTGCAGCCCATCAACCCGCTCGTCGCTATCACACCCATCTCGTTTTTTTCAAGAGATACCCTTCCAGACGAGTTCATCTCTACATAGGCAATATCATGTGAATTAAGCCGCATGGTCGCTTGAGATTCCTTTACATACCCCAACATAATGAAGCTGTCTTTCATCTTTTCTCGAGCGCTAAGGAAAACACTATTCTGTCGGATGGAGGCGGCACCTGTCGGTTGTTTTATGATGCTAGCTGTACCTGGTGATGTATTTTCTAGCGTGATTACACGATGGGTCGACAACTGGCCCAACGACTGGATGATCATGGAGTCTTCTATACTTCGGCGCTCAGCACTGCCTGTTAAGGCTCTCTCTCTCTCTGGATTTGCCATATTTTCTCCTTATTGTCTAGATTACTTTATTGTAAGAGATATCGAGTATATTTGTCAATTAGCAACCTATGGGAGCTACCGAGAAGTTTACAGCTCTAGCATAAAAAATGAACGTATTATAAGAACATTCATTTTTGTTTACTGTAATCTGTTGAGAAGCATGAGACGAGCCAAGGCTTTGGGATAGCGATGTGCTACTGCACCGCATCCTCACCAAAATGCTTTTGCAATCGCATTTTTATTGAGCCTTCGTGCCGGCCGAGCTCGCGGCTGAGCTGGCGGATGCTCACACCTTGGACGAAGCCTTGCTTGAGTGTCTCGTCGTCGACTTTTGTCCATGGTTTGTAGGCGTTGGGGTGGGTCTGGCGCATTGTGGCGATCTTGGCCGCCCAGCTAGTGCTGCTAGTTTTACTCGTCGGCTTCTTCTGCGGCATCGTAGCACGCTGAGCAGCCTGTTCGCGCAGATGGCCAAAGCGCTCGGCATCTTGGGCAGCCCGGGTGCGCAGCTGCGTGTCGATGATATACGCTTCATCGCTCATGGTAAGTGCCATGCGGTTGATACCGGTGAGATATATATTGTCGAGGCTCTTAACGCGGCTCAGTGCCACATAGCCCATGCCCGGGACGAAGGCTTTGCGTAGGTCGATGCGTGCACTATCGAGCGTCATCCCCTGGCTTTTGTGCACAGTAATCGCCCAAGCCAGGCGCAGTGGCAGCTGCGAGATACTGGCCCGCTTGCGCGTACCATCGCGCAGCTCCCAGGTATCGGGCTGCATTGTCACCACATGGCCATTACGAAACTCCACCACGGGATAGTCCGTGCCTGGCTCGAAGTCTGTTACCCGGCCAATGCTCCCATTAGCAAAGCGCCGTGCTTGGTCGTTCTTGATGGCCATCACCAGTGCACCCTGCTTGAGCACTAGCACCTCTGGCGCAAGAATACTCCGCTGGAGCGTATCAACATAATTTTGCCCACCAGTGCTGCTGCGTTGGTACGATACTTCGTCGCCAGGCAGCTCAGCGAGGCGAGCTTGGTTGATCCGATCGACGTCGATATTGACGGTATGAAGCTCAGTCAGGTCGCTCTCGTGAGGTGGTTCTACCTCTGTGCGGGCCAGTAATTGCTCGGCATGGCGTCGGCGCAGATCACCAGCTCGCATAGCCGTTAGGATATCGAGCAGAGCGTCGCCCTTTTGCTGGCGGTATTGCTGGTCGAGGTAGAGAATAGCTGGGTCGAGCTGGCGCCAAGCTTGCGACTGCACCACAAAGCCCCCCTGCCGCCCGCCATCGCGATTAATTGGCGGCAGCTGAAAGAAGTCCCCACTCATCACTACCTGCAATCCGCCAAAGGGCTGATTCGGCATCTCGCGCACGCGGCGACACACTTCGTCGATCATATCAAGGCGATAGTCGTGCAGCATACTAATCTCATCGATGATCAGCACATCTGTCTTGGCAATGATATCGCGCCGCGTCTTCGACAGGTGATCAAAAAAATTGTTCGGCAAGCTATCGTGGATGCCAATTCCCGCCCATGCGTGGATGGTGCTACCGCCCAGGTGTGTCGCCGCAAGCCCCGTCGTGGCAGTGACGGACACATACTTGCCATCCGCCTTACACTGGCGGATGAACTGCCCCAACACATGCGTCTTGCCTGTGCCTGCCGGCCCCGTCAGCAGCGCACTCTGGCTACTGAGCAAAATCTCCTGTGCAAGTGTCTGATCCATAGGCTCTAGTATACAAGGTTGTGGGGTGAGAGGCAAAGTATGCGTAGTCTATTGTGGTAATGTTGCACTACCAGGGATGAGCTGCGCGTAGTGCGTTTGCTCAAGTGCTTGCAGTTGCGCTGTATCGAATGACTGCATGGCTATTGCGTGCCGATGGCTGAGGTGAGCAAGGAATGCCTGCTGTGGATTATCCAGAAAATGTGCTACTACCAAGCCACCAATAGCCAATATACGCCGCGTTTCTTTGGGCGTCTGCATGCTTGTCTCGCGCAAATTATATGTATCGTACGCCACACTACCACCAAGCGTTTCATCAAACCACCCACGCGCCATGCCTTGGTCATATGCACAGCACGGTGGCAATGGTGCACGCAAATTATGCCTACCAGCCCGCCGAGCAAGCTGCGAGTGTGCTCCATAATTACCAATTGCTATATCAAACTCTGGTGTGCCTCTACTATCAAAGGTGAGATCGGTTACCATACCAAGCCGCGCTGCTGGGCGCTCTTCACCAACAAAAAACGCACTTACATAAACAGTTGCTGCTGATTCGGATGTCACAATTGTTTCGCGCATAGATTGTTATAGTAAAGCATAACAGGACAAAAAATGCAATAACAGGAAGCCGCACGTCAAGGCACCCTATCAGCCCACTGCAGCAAACTCACCTAACAAAATGTTAGCTCAGCCTCACCACTCTACCGATCCCACGCAAACCCCTCGCCAAAGTGCCCCCAGCGGGCGGTTGGCTCGTAGATGGGCTGAGCGAGCTGAAGTGTGGTGATGATGCCATGCGGGCTGAGGTCGCAGCCTGTGATGGGCCGCTCCACGCCATCGATAATAGCGGTCGCCTCGACGGGCTGGTCATGGCCAATCGCATACGCCAGGCGCACCAGCACCTCCTGCACGTGGTGCTGCCGCAGATAATCCACCGCAATGCGCCGCGCCATATACGCCGCCGAGCGATCCACCTTGGTGGCGTCCTTGCCGCTAAAGGCCCCACCACCGATCGGCACGCGTGGCCCATAATTATCGACGATGAGCTTGCGCCCCGTCAAGCCAGCATCAGCCGCAAAGCCACCAATCTGCCAATCCCCTGCTGGGTTGCAATGCAAGACTGGCACATCATATTGCTTATCCTTAAAAAATGTGTTCACATACGTCTGCTGTTGGAGCCACTCCTGTACCGCCTCTGTTAATTCGTCTTTTGGTGCGTGTTGGAAACTTGCAACAATTGCCGTTATCTGCCCACCACGCAGTGTTACTTGCGTTTTGCCATCGTAGGGCCAACGTTGATACAAAAATTGGTTCAATCGCCGCGCCAGCACTGTTTCGAGTGGGAGCAGCTCGGGCGTTTCGTTGCAGGCATAGCCAATCATCACGCCTTGGTCGCCCGCCCCGCCATCATCCACACCGCGAGCAATCTCCGGGCTCTGCTGCGCAATGTGCTCAATAATCTCTACCTCACTCCCCGCCAAACGCTGCACAATCGGCGCCACTGCCACCACTGCTCGGGACGTCACTTCGCCCGTCACAAACACCGTGCCGTGGCCGCCGCACACTTCCACCGCCACGCGTGCCTGTGGGTCGCGGGCTAGGTAGGCGTCGAGGATGGCATCGCTCATTTGGTCGCACAGCTTGTCGGGGTGGCCTGGGCTCACGCTCTCAGCGGTGCGAAACTGCGCTGATGTTATAGTCGTTGCTGTCATAAAAAACTCCCTTCTCTTATCCTGCACTGCCAGGCGAGAAAGGAGCTGCTCTCTTACGCGTCTCATATCTTCCCTGCGCACAGGCTGGAATTAGCACCTTGCTCGCTTCTTGAGCAGGTTGCTGGCGAGTCATTGGGCCAGTCCCTCGTCGCACTCTGGATATTAGTGATATTGGTAATAGTATAGCATATATTTATGCTAGGAATATCTACCTCGTTGATGTAGCACAACGCGACGAGAAAGATACAGCTAACTCAACATGAGAGGAAGAACGCATTGTTCAGCCGCTTGGCTACGAGCTTGAGCCTGGTACATAGAGTATACATTCTTTTATACAGAGTAAGCACTCCGCAGCCAGATTTTCCATAACTAAAAAACCGGTCGCTATGACCGGTTTCTTGCTGCTCATTCTCCTCCAAGCCGCTCCCCAGCTCGTGCTCGGTTGGCCCATTGGTCGGCGAGCTCGTTTTGCTCATGGCCGTTGTGGCCGCGCACCCAGATGAGCTTCGGCCGCACGGTGGTATAAAGCGCATAGGCTTCTTGCACGAGCTCGAGATTCTTGATGGGCCCGCTGCTCTTGCGCCAGCCCTTGGCTGCCCAGCCAGGTGCCCACTTGGTGAGGACATTAACCCAAAACTCACTATCGGTGTGGATCTCACACTCCTCAGCCCCAGCCAACTGCATAGCTGCGATGAGGGCCATCCCCTCCATGCGGATGTTCGTTGTGTTGCCTGGCTCGCTGCCCAGCGCCACGGGCTTGCCCTGCTCAATGACGGCATAGCCGCCCGGGCCAGGGTTGGGGCTGGCGCTGCCATCGGTGTAGAAGATGCGCGGAGTGGCTGCCATGCTAGTTACCACGATCCACGCGCTGAAACTCCATCCAGTCTGATGGCCGATACCACTTCGTGTCATTGTTATAGCGCTCGTCAAATTTCGCCTGGTGCCGCGCCAAGAAGTAATGCCTGCCACCATCGTGCTCGGCTTCGTAGCGGATATACATTTGGTCTGGATAATTCTTGGGTGCGCCGCTGTAGAGCATCACATCAACTGTGTTGCCCGGGTTGAGCGTGTGCGACTCGTTGCGCATATTCCCCAGATACTCCCAACTCACAACCTTCACCTGCCGGTCGGAATCATTCTTGATGCGTGCCCATACATCTATTTTCGACGCACTCTCATTCCGCACATCAACACGCTCGACGCGCACTACCGGAAAATTACTCATCTGCTTGTCTCCTTGTTTATGGGGTTATCGAGGTAATTATACCATATGGTGCGCCGGGGTGCGCTATATCCAGTATTGCGCTGGCATTTTGTGCTACCGCTACCCCTGTTGTTATCCAGCACTCTACCGCACCCACGCTATATATAGTGTGCCCATATCTAGTGTTTGTGGTGATGTGGAAAAGTCGTGGAGATTTTTTACTGGCACTAGACCACTGTGGGGTGGTCCTTTTTCGCTTTTACACTGCTATATAACTGCTCAACCCGCTGTGTCTTTTGTCCCGAGTGATGATAGGAAGTGAAAACAAGGTAGCACCCTCTCACGCAAAGCAACCATTTCATAAGCCCCGCAACACATATTTGCACACCAAGACGCCACTATCTTTATTAGGTGACTACACAGCACGCCGAGCTTGATATTCTACCGATAATACCTATACCCCTACTGTCTATATACCACTAACTTATCTAAAATCTGCTCTCATAAACATCTTTCTTTGTCATGACGAGCCATACATTGCTACAATAGTGGCATATAATTGCTATACGAATTATCTGGTAAGGTTATTATGAAACTCCAGCGCCTGCTCGCCATTCTATCGCTCCTCTGCGAGCGAGACAAAGCCACCGCTCAGGAACTAGCCGATCGCTTTGAGGTATCGAAACGCAGGGTGAGCTCAAAAAACACAAAAAACATTCAATACTGACACACTGTTGTCATCATTTGTAGCGTATACTTAAGAAACAATACACTAATCGGTATATCCTAAGGAGGTACCTCATGATCGACCACTTCGGCATCATCGTTAAAGATATTGAAGCAAGCAAGGCCTTTTATGAAGCGGTATTGGCACCACTGGGGTATGCCAAAACAATCGATGAATCATATGGCGTAGGCTTTAGTAATCCAGACCAGACGCAACACACCGGGATATTTTGGCTTGGGCAAGGCGAGCCATCATCGCCACTACACTTTGCTTTTGCTGCACCGTCGCGGGCAGCAGTTGATGCATTCTATGCAGCTGGCCTAGTAGCAGGAGCGCAGGACAATGGCGCACCAGGCGTGCGAGCGATCTATCATCCAAACTATTACGGTGCCTTCCTCATCGACCCAAACGGGCATAACATCGAGGCAGTGTGCCACGCTGCTGCATAAGGATACCCCTACCCTATGGGTGGGTGGTGGGGTATCTATACAAAGGTCATTTTTTCAATCAATAGTAGCTAAGCACAACAGTCTGATCTCTCCGCGAATAGCGGTTCTTCAGCCACTGCTAAAACATAAGAAGCTCGTATAAATAACCGAGCTTCTTATGTTTCCACAGGCTTGTAATATAGTGTACCTATACCCTTGCGAAGCATGAGCTTACGGCAGGAGTATTGCTACATCACCACGCTTTTTATGCTTGTTCATGGTTTTTTGCAGTGTCTTCGTGTCAAAAGTCATATCTGCATCGGCCTGCTCGCCAAGGAACAAGTGCTGGGCCATTGCCATAGCAGCGAGCTTACCAATACACCGTGCGCGCACTACCTCTGGGTTGTGCCGCTCATTAACCATACCTCTCTTTGCAACGTCAACCGGCCGAAAAAGTGCGAGGACATTTACCACTCCATCATCTTCGCCCATCCAGCCACACAGCTCGCTTGTCATACCGGGCAACGCAGTAGCTGCAAAATCACATGTTGGCACAATGCGCCGATCGACAAAATCCATATAACTGCCCTGCGTCGTATGGACGGTATCCACCACTAGGCGCTGCTCGGGCCCTTCACCTTCTAGACGTATGTCAGTTGCCAGGCTAACTGGTGCAGTATGTGCACCGTCGTAGCGCTTGATCGATGGTGGAACGATAGAATCAGTATGAATCCGTACGTGATTCGGAATTGAACTTTTTTCAAATAATTTCATAATGCTCCTTATCATATATGATATATTGATGATTTGCAAATTTTATTACCTCTGTTTCTATCAATACCCTATAGGCCACCTGCTATATAGGCTGCGCAATATGTTTTGATGTGATTGTGCTCAAGCAAGATACCGCAAGCATCTCACTGCCAGTATCGCATAGAGGTGTGTGCTATAGCCTACTACCTATGTAGGCTAAGGGGTGTGTTTTGCGCAAAAAGTAGACAAATAATACGCGTTCTTACATCAAAACCATTTTTGCCTATGCGAGCCTCTCATAGCTTGATGGAAGTATAGCAAGCGGAAGATGAGTAAAATCGAGCCTAGAGCTCTTATCGCTGATACCGCTGCACAAACCGGTGCAAGATCTTGACTGGCTCGGTGACGGTTTGCTGGCGGGCATTGGCGATGAGGGTATCGGCTTCGTCTGGAGCACAGTAGCCAGCGTGACGATAGATATCGATACGCAGAGCAAGGCTCTCCGGGTCGAGCTCGGGATGGAACTGCGTGGCATACACATTGCGCCCCACTCGCAGCATCTGCACGCACCTGCGCGAGCGCGCTAAGACGGTACAAGCAGCCGGTGGCTCAAGCACTCCTTCTTTATGCCCAACGAAGCCGTCGAAGGTAGTAGATACGTCAGCGAGGAGTGGGTCATCTCTAGCTGCTGGCGTGAGGGTGATTGGCACAGCACCAATTGCCTCACCATACGCAAAGCTAGGCGTACCACCCAGTGCCGACACCAGCGCGCCAACCCCCAGGCAGGCACCAAGAAATGGCACGTCGCGAGCAATAATCTCGCGCAGCAGTGGCATCATCACGGCTTCGAACTCGCGCTGCTCGGTGGGCTTCTCGGCCGGAGCGTAGGCAAAGTTGGCCGGGCCACCACCCATCAGCACACCACTATAGGCAGCAAGCGACTGCGCGGGGCGCTGCCCTGCCTCGATGCGCACTCGCTCAAGGTCGGTTGGCGCAAGGCCACCAAAATGCAGGAATGCCTGATATTCATTATCCGACGCCTCGTCCTCGGGGCGCGACTGCAGTAGTACAAATGGTTTCGTCATACTCCTTAGTGTAGCATGGCCTGGCGGTAGCTAATACCCCCTGCAGCCATGTGCTATGGGGCACGGGGTATTACTGTGCGGTATCGCCTGGATAGACATAATCCTTGAAGAAGTCTGCGTCAAAGTCGCTATCGACCCACAGTTCCAGCCAGCCAAGGAAGTCCTGGCGCTCGCAGCATGGGCCAGCCCCTACGTCGCAGAAGTTCCATACTTCACCAGCCCATTTGCCAGAGGTGATAAGCTGGTAAGTATCGCCACAGCCTTGGTCGAGGAGCAGCAGACCTTCATTACCCAGCCGCTCCTCAAATGCTTTGTTCGTAAGCAGTGCCTCATCCTCTTCTTCCTCCCAGAGCCAGTAGTCATCAATCGTCACACTGCGCGAGAGGTCTTTCACCTCGGTATCAGCCAGTCGTTTGAGGCCATAGATAGAGATGCCACTGGGCTGCCGAATATCTTGGCAACCATCGCCTACCTGCTGGAGGAAGAGTCGATAGGCCTCGGGCAGGCGCGTATTGCAGGCAGTCTCAAAGGCGGTAATGTCTGCCTCGCTCAGCGTTGGACCCATCACGACGCCCTTTTCGGCTAGCTTGGCTTTGAGGCGCGCGATGATGGCGGGATAGTCGGCGGGGTTATGGATGGGCATAATTTCTCCTTATATTTTTTCTCATCGTACCATGTACAGTGCCGCCTCGCAAATGCGTGCTCACACCAAAAGAGCTGCTCTAATGTGCAGAGCAGCTCTCGTAGCCATCAAGAGGCGGGGGGTTATTTATCCATCTTGCCTTTTACATAGCCCTTGGTTTCGTGAGCTTTGTTCTCGATGTCGTTTGCCTTGTCTTTTACAGTGTCGACGGCGTTTTGCGCAGCATCTTTGGCCTTCTCGGCTACTTCTTCGGCTTTGTCTTTTGCGTCACTGGCTGCTGCTTTGACTTTAGCTTGTGCGTCATCGGCTTTGGCTTTGATATCATCGGTAAGTCCCATGTGAGATCCTCCATGGTTAGTGTTGGTACAGTCTTATTATAGCAATGTTGGGCGATAATAGCGAGCCGTCCCAACTACGAAAAGATGGCTACTATTATCTTTTACTCACCGCGTCGCTTGGGCTGCTCAGATATTCCTCCGCGTCGTGAATAAGGAAGAGGCTCACGTCGTCGCGCGTTTTGCCGGCCTTGTGGAAGGGTGTGCCGATGACATGAATGAGGATGATCATATACACCAAGATGAAGCTAATCAGCCCCACCACCGTCAGGCTGGCGACAAATGGGTCGATATTAGTAATGAGCAAGAGGCCAAGCAACGCCATCACAATGGAGCGCGCCAAGATGGATGCCGAGGGAATAAAGCGGATCCGCTGGATGTAATCCACCCGGTGGCGATGGCGGAGCAGCACCGTCTGCTGCTGCTTGAGCTTGACGATGAAGGGGGGCGGTACATTGCCCTGCTCCATCGTGGCAAAATACGGCGTTAGGCCCCGGATGTCCTGCCGAGCATCGTAGGCCGAGTGGCGCACATCGCTCGAAAACCCTTGGGCCACAGCGTGGAGCTGGCGCCGAAAGCCATCGAGATCAAACACCGGATAGCTCTGATGAATCGCCGCGGCGTCATCATACATATCCTCTAGTAGCGCTGCAAACTCCGCTGGGATTCGCTCCGACTCTTTGTAGTCTGCGATCGTAGCCGAGAGCAAAAAACCAATCACAAAGGTCACGCTGGATATGACGCTATTATGCAATGAGCTCTGCTCAATCGGCTCCCACCCCAGGCGGTGCAGGACGAACTTCACGCTCACCACCACTGTCGCCACTGCCAGCGCCTGCCAAAAAATCCGCAGGAGCTTACCCTGTTGCTTGATCTGTTTTATCTGCTTGATAGGTCGATTCATAATTTTTCTATTATACCGTATGAAGCGTAGAAGGCAATTGTCTTGCCCCGTTAGTGTATACAATCGACTCGGTTTAGCCGTATCGCTGGATAGGAAATATGATATACCCACACCCCTACTGCCCTCATAGGTCACCCCTATGACGCGAAGCAAGCTCCTCCACCGAGGCAACATCGCGTAGCCATGGGAAATGCCGCAGCAGCACCGCTGATTGCACGAGTTCTTGCCAGGAGATTGCGCGAGTGGTTATCCGCTCGCCTGCATCACAGCACGGTGGCATGTGGCGCACGGGTTGCTGGGCCAGCACAAGGTGGATAAACCACTCCATCTTCGGCTCAGGCTGCACCACCTCCAGCAGCCGCCAGTCGGCGAACTCCCAGCCTGTCTCCTCGCGCAGCTCGCGCTGCGCCGCCGCGATGATGGTTGTATCCTCAGGGTCGACCCGCCCTGCTGGCAGGTGGCCACGCCGCACGATGCCGCCTGGCTGCTCCTCGTCATTCACCAGTACGTTGCCCGCATCATCCACTGCAATAACGAACACTGTATCGGGTCGGCGCACCATCTCGAAGGTCGCCACCGAGCCATCATACAGTCGCTGTGGCCACTGATAAACACTAAATATCTCGCCCACAAAGACACACTGTGCCTCGGGCGGAATCATACGAGCATGGGGTGGGATGATACGCTGTGTCATGATAGTATTGTAGCATTGTTCACGTCTCCACGCATTTCTCACTGCACATCATCTTCCAAAAATTCGCCCCCGCACCCCATATCTGCTACAATAATCCTTATGCATCATGATATCGAAACAATCCTCTTTACCAACGATGACATTGCGCGGGCGGTTGCGCGCCTGGGCCGGCAGCTGAGCCAGGAGTATGCCGACAAAGACCCGCTGGTGGTGGGGATTCTGCGCGGGGCAGCGCCGTTTATGATCGACCTAGTGCGGGCGATGGATTGCATGCTGGAAATCGACTTTATGGATGTCTCGAGCTATGGCGATGAACTTACCTCGACTGGCAATGTGCGCATCCTCAAGGATCTCGATACAGACGTAGCTGGCCGGCACGTGCTGCTGGTAGAAGACATCGTGGATACGGGCCACACCGCCCAGGCGCTATTTGATTTATTTGCAGAGCGCCACACCGCCAGTACTAAGCTCTGCACCCTGCTAGATAAGCCCGAGCGCCGCACGGTGGATGTGCAGGCAGACTACATTGGCATCCCCACCCCCAATGAATTCGTGGTGGGCTACGGCCTCGACTACCGCCAGCACTACCGCAACCTGCCGTACATTGGCGTGCTGAAGCCTGAGGTGTATCAGTAGGGGCGCCCGCCGACACCTAGCACCTAACACCCAACAACCCCACACAATGATAGCGTGGGGTTGCTTGTGTATACTGCGGGGCGCAGCTTAGTTGTCGAACGTCGCGACAATATTCATATGACCAGTTGAGGTGCCGTCAGGGTTATTTACCCAGTTACTGACAAACATCCAACCATAGGTTGCCGAAATGTAGCGCGGCTTGTTTGGGTTGTAGCCGGGCGCCCAATCCACTTCGTCGATATCATTCATGGTGCGATCAGCCACAGTCATCCGCATGCCACCTCTGTCTTGTGGCTTGGTCGTAACGCGGCGTGAGGCCTGGAACCACTCTGGTGCTGGCTGTGCCTTGGCGCGCTTGTCCCACCAGTGTTGGCCGGGCTGGTTGATCTTAGTACCGCGGCGTGGCAACGTCCAGTACCAGCTCGATGCCCACACAGCCTTGTTGTTCTTATCGTACACGACGATATTGCGGTCATTCTGGAAGGCCAGGCGCGTACCCTTGCCCTGGGTATTGGATGACCACTGGGCAGCACCGGTGTGGCTGTAGAGCACCAGGTTGCCATCCTTTTGGAAGGTGAGGATGAATTCGCGGCCACCGCTGGTTTTGCCCGTCGTCAGGCAGAAGTTGTTTGGCGTAAAGTTGACGGTCTTGTTACCCCAGTTGAAACTAGCCGTGCGTTCATACACAGCCTTCGTCTTTTTATCATAATACTCACCGCCACTCAGCTGCCAGTGGTAGGTGTCGAAAAATTCATTCTTGGGGCCGCCTGCAGCACCTAGGCCACGACCGTCCTCGGTTGTCTTCCAGTATTCGTATGAGTTCATGCTTTTGACCCGGCCGATCATTGCACTACACGTATTGCGAGCGTCGCTGATCTCGCGCTGGGTCGCACCAGCTTGTGCACCACCAAAGCACACCAATGCGGCCGCAACTGCTGCGCCAGCCAGCGTATACATTGCTAACTTTTTCATTGTTATCACTCCTTTATAGAGAAGAGTTAGGCTAATATATGTGTTGATTATAGCCGATGCATATAAAACAAAAAAGACACAAATGATGCATCATTGACAACTATCTGAGATAATCCGGCACTTACGGAGGCAACCATACTGTCCTCCCCCACCCCTCACCTCTGATGCTAGCTACTCTGCCCACCAAAAACCCCGCACCATCATCTGATGCGGGGTTGGAGCTGCTAAGCCGAGCGAGCTATTGGTCCACTGGCGACGGGCGTGACTTAGTTATCAAACGTCCCAACGATGTTGACGTGGTTTCGTATGCCATCGCCTCGTGCTTCGTTGGTCACCACTACCGAGCCATAGGTAGCGCGCTGTGGGTACTGTGGCGAGGCCCAGTTGGTCTCGGGGATACCCTCGATGGTGCGGTCGGTGGCGCGCAGGGTGAGCACGCCAGTGTCTTGTGGCTTGGTTGTGGTGCGACGCAACGCATGAAACCACTCTGGTGTTTGCTGCGCCTTGCCATAGCCGTGCCACCAGCGCTGGCCGGGCTGAGCAATCTTGGCACCGCGGCGTGGCGTGCTCCACTGCCAGCTCGATGCCCAGATGGCTTTGTTGTTCTTGTCGTACACGACGATATTGCGGTCACCCTGAAAGGCGAGGCGTGCACCCTTACCTTGAGTATTCGATGCCCACTGAGCTGTACCAGTGTGGCTATAAAGCACCAAGTTGCCATCCTTTTGGAAGGTAAGAAGAAGCTCGCGGCCACCCGTCGTCTTGCCACTACTCAGGCAAAAGTTCCCTGGTGCAAAGTTGACTGTCTTGCTACCCCAGACAAAGCGCCCGCTGTTGGCAAATGATTCGTTGGAGGCCCAGTCGTACACCTCTGTGCCGGCCACCACCCAGCCATGCTGCTGGCGAAAGTTGTTGGTTGCATCGGCGCTGTGGTCTTCTGGGTAGCCCTCCGGCATCTTCCAGTAGGCATATGCATTGGCTGCCTTGACCTGCCCTACCACTGTGCTACACGCCGCCCGCGCTGCACTGAGCTCTTGCTCGGTAGCATGAGCTGGCGCACCACTCAGGCACACCATGGCTGCGGCCACTGCCACGCCTGCCAGCGAATAGTTAATTAACTTCGTCATACACCCTCCTTTGTGTTAGGTTGTTGTGCCTCTAGTATACCCCACTACCCTCTGCTGCAATAGCCCAAAAGACCGCCCCTTATTACCCCATCTCTGTAGCGGTGTAAAAACCACATCGTGCTGTGGAAATCGCGTGGATAACTGCCCACACTGCGAGAATATACAGTGCTCTCTCGCCCTGGCAAAAATATGCATTATGCAGCGAGTCTTGCAAGATTATGGGCCTAACCCCTTGCAAAAAACTAACCATAAGCGTTATAATCATAGCCATAACGTTTTTAGACAAAAACAGGGGGGACAAAACGGTGATAAAAAAAGCAATTATTGTGCTTGCGGCACTTGGTAGTGTTGTGTTGCTTGCACTTCTCTATCATGGCACAACGCATGCCGACCAATGGGGTATGGTGTGGCACGACGAGTTTACTGGCTCGGCTGTGTCTGGCGAGTGGGACATACTGAAGCAAAATACTGATAATTTGCGCAATACCCACCTCGCCTACAGCCCAAATAATCTTAAGGTTGCCAACAGCCATCTTGAGATCACCACGCAGCGCCACTGCGTGAGCAACCTCAGCGAGCCACTCACCAGCGCCAACATGAGCGAGCAGCCATGCCCGAGCGGCACCACGACTCGTTACCTCAGTGGGCGAGTCAAGAACAAAGCCAAGGTTGTCGATGGCACTAAGCCATTCCGAGCAGAGATTCGGGCGAAGTTTAATTGGAATGGCAAGCGTGGCACGCGGCCATCGCTGTGGATGGTGAGCGGCAACACGCTACAAAACTGCAACGACAACCCCAAGGCCAACGACCCATACGGCGAGCTAGACATCATTGAGTGGTATTCATCCACACCAAATTACGCGTGGTCGACCACCCACATGTCGTGCTACCACCACGGCGTCGATGGCAAATGGAAGACCGGCTGGCGGACACGCTCCCTCTCGCACAGTGGTGAGCACTATGCTGGTGCGCGGCCAGGCTCGTTTGCCTACGAGTGGCACACCTGGGCCGTTGAGTACGACGGCACAATGGTGAAGTACTTTGTAGACGACCAGCCCATCAAGGTGTATCGCTACCATGTGAGCCCTACCAATGACGGTAATATCACTCCTCGGAAGGACTCTGAGCCACTCACGAAGGTTGCGAGCCAAGAGAATATCAATGGAGCATTCCACCGCGGCTGGCAATTCATCCTCAACGACTATGTAGAGATTAGCAAAAACCTCAGCCCTATCGACCCATCCGAGCCATTCCCCACCCAGACGATGCTGATCGACTATGTGCGCGTCTTCCAAAAGGGTGCGGGCACACAGCCACCTGCAACAGTAGTGCCCGAAACCGGCACAAAATGGGCCAAGCATGATGCTGCAGGCGACCGCAAGTGGTCGGCTCTTGCCAGCTCGGCCGATGGAAATAACCTAGCTGCCGCTGCCTGGGGTGGCACAATCCACACCTCTCGCGATGGTGGCGCGACGTGGACGGAGCAGCCAACGTCTGAGGTGCGCAACTGGGTGAGCATTGCCAGCTCGGCCGATGGGAGCAAGCTTGCAGCACTGTACGACTGGGGCGGCTACATCATCACATCACAAGACGGTGGTGCAACGTGGCGCAAGCACGCGATGAGCGGGTCGATCAACTGGATGTCGATCGCGAGCTCGGCTGATGGCAATAAGCTGGTGGCTGTCGCCAAAGACCACGCGATTTATACCTCTCGCGATGGTGGCGCGACGTGGACGGAGCAGCCAGGCTCGGGTAGCCGCAAATGGCGCGCCGTAACGAGCTCGGCTGATGGCAATAAACTAGCTGCAGTCGTCGAGGGCGGTGCTATCTACACCTCCTTAGACGGCGGCAAGACCTGGACAGAACGCGCCCAAGCTGGCACGCGCACCTGGACATCAATTGCCAGCTCGCCCGATGGCACAAAGCTGGTAGCAACAGCTGCTGGCGGTAACGTCTACATCTCGACCAATGGTGGCGCAACGTGGACGGAGCGCAGCGTGGACGGCCGGCACAACTGGACAGCAGCAACCATCTCGGCCGATGGCAGCACCCTCGCTGCAACAGCTGGCGGTGGTGGTTATATCTACGTATCGACCGACGGCGGTGCAACGTGGGTGGCTCAGACGTCGCCTGGCGTGCCCAACTGGTCAGCCCTTGCCAGCTCGACCGATGGGAGCAAGCTGATAGCTGCTGCCTACGGTGGCATGATATATACCACCACTCCACCGGTAGATGATCGCACACTGGCCGCTGCCGAAGCTGCTGTGGCCCGAGCCGAAGCCAGCAAGAACCCTGCAGATATTGCTGCTGCTCAAGCCCGCATTGCTGCCGTCAAGGATACACGCAAACAAGCCGCCCTCCAGGCTCGACTCAACGCCATCACATCAGCCCCATCCACACCAACACCCAAGAAGCCGAAGCAGCCAAATCAGCCAACCAACTCGACTACAATCCCTCAGCCACACGGCGGTGCGGTATCGCTCGCTACAGCCGGTACACCGTGCAGCCATATTGCTTCGGCCGAGCCGGCAACCGCCCCCGCACAGTACCAAGGCCGGGTTCTGCGCAACAGCGTACGCTTCACCATCACCTGTGCTGGGCAGACCGCTCACACTGGCTACACCACCCATGTAGCACTCACACTAAGCAAGCACTACCGCGACCCAAGCCGCCTCACCGTGCTCAAACTGGCCAAAGGTGGCTCAGTCATCGAAGACATCACAAACCGGATCAACTTTGGCACAAACCCGAGCGGCACACGCACAACAATTGCCTACGATGTGACCGACGGCGGCTTTGGTGACGAAGATGGCACTGCCAACGGCACGATCCTCGACCCCATCGCCATCTACGAAGATGCATCGCACACTGGCTCTACCAGCAACTCATCGCGCCCTAGTGGCCTCCTTGCCAACACTGGCGACAGCCTCCTCCCCATCGCCCTCGCTGCAATTACACTGGGCAGCGGCGGGGTGTGGATGCTCCGCAGGCGGCGCTCGTAGCGCACTACTATCCCGCACAGGTGCACCTCGGCTTGAATACTATGCTATCCAAGCCGATTTCTTTTGCCACCTCGCGTGTATTGGTGTGTAAAGCTTGCTGGTAAGAGCGAGATTTACACGTATTAGCAATGTGGGGTTGGCGCTCTAACCATCTCCCGCACTGCTTTGGGTAAGAATAAGAGCACGCTATACGTGCCTCTCCCCTCCCCAAAATCACAAACCATCCTCAATAGGTGGAGGACTAATCATCGGCTCAATGTGATCACCCACACTGCCATTGTGTAGATCACAAGGCCGATGCATTAGTGATTGACACCAAGATACATCGCACAGGAAGCAAGTTCCATCGGTCGCCATCATCTCTAGCACCTAGCATCACCGTGCAACACAAAGGCCGCGCCAACATGGCCGCGGCCCACCTATTCTCACCCAAGAGCCCCTAGCAGCGCGCTGGTGCTGACGTTCTATCTGTGTAAGGTGTCTCTTTGCTGCTTATACTCAAGTACTGTGACGGTGTATCACTGCTACATTAGCGCCCAAGCCGCTTTCATATAATGCAATTGCTCTATGATGACCCAGCACCCTACTCTACCAACCAAAAAAGAGAAAGGCATACGGTATGCCTTTCTCTTGGGTATAGAGACGCTGCAGTGCAGTGCTCTAGTTCTTGCGGCTCTTGACGAACCAGAAGCTCCCGGCGCCAAGACCACTGGCTGCGAGTGCAGCAACGAGCCATACGCTGTCACCGGTGTCGGCGAGAGCTGGACCTTCGTGCTTAGCAGGAGCGGCAGCCTCTGCTGCTGGTTTAGCTGCAGGTGCTGGGTTGGCTGCTGGTGCTTGCTCTGCAGCCGGAGCCGGCTCTTCTGCTGGTGCAGGTTCTACAGCTGGCTCAGCTGGGGCAGGTGTAGCTGGAGCTGGGTTGGCAGGCGCAGGATTTGCAGGCGCGGGCGTCGCAGGCGCAGGGGTAGCTGGAGCAGGATTTGCTGGGGTCGGAGTCGCAGGTGCGGGCGTCGCTGGAGCGGGTGTAGCTGGTGCTGGAGTGGCCGGAGCAGGTGTAGCGGGCGCAGGATTGGCCGGAGCTGGGTTAGCCGGTGCAGGATTTGCGGGCGCAGGGTTAGCTGGTGCTGGGTTGGCCGGAGCTGGCTGCACAACTGGCTTGTCCTTAGCTGTTGCTGTGTTGATGTTGCCACCGTTGAGTGCTGCAGCGAGGCGTGCACCGTCGTCTGACATAACAACAGCCGACCACGCACCGGTAGCAGCGCTATCATTTTCCATCCAGGTGACACCACCATCGTCTGAGGTGTAGACCTTACCACCGTTGACTGTCGCGGCGAGTTTCATACCATCGGCTGAGCTAGCGATCGATGTCCACTTCTGCGGGGTCGATGCAGCCTGCTCTTTCCAGGTGACGCCACCATCTGTCGAGGTATGAATCTTACCACCGTTGACTGTAGCAGCGAGCTTCATGCCATCGGCTGAGCTCGCGATCGATGTCCACTTCTGAGTGCCAGCGGCTGCTTGCTCTGTCCAGGTGACACCGCTGTCTGTCGAGGTGTAGACAACGCCGTCGGCAACAGTCGCAGCAAGCTTGGTGCCGTCAGATGAGCTAGCGATCGATGTCCACTTCTTCGCACCTGGGTTGGCTTGCTCCTTCCAGGTTGCACCAGAGTTTTCAGAGGTAAAAACCTTACTGCCACGCCCAACAACAGCAAGCTTGGTGCCGTCTGCCGAGCTCGTCACAGACACCCAGTCACCAGCAGCTCCTGGAAGACCATTTTTCGTCCAGGTAGCACCTGAGTCATTCGAGGTGTACATGTAGCCACCCCATTGGTAAAAGGCAGCGATCTTGCTACCATCAGCCGAGCTAGCAAGAGCCGTCCACTTTTGCGGAGTGGTAAGGCCAGTTATTGGTCGTTCCTCCCAAGTGACACCACTGTCTGTCGAGGTGTAGACATTCCCGACATTCACTGCTGCGACGAGCTTGGTGCCGTCTGCCGAGCCAGCCATTGCCGACCAGTTCTTTGTGCCAGAGCCAGCTTGGTCCTTCCAGGCTACCTCTTGGGCAGCACGTGTAGGCTGGGCAAACAATGCCACCATGGCAGCTACCGCCACCAGGCACCCAGCCTGAGATACACGCGTCAGTGTTCTCCATTTATTATGTTTTGCTTGCCTGAGTTCCCTCATGCAATAACCCTCCTTTTTGTTGTGAAACACAACACCTTAAATATAACGTTCGCATTATATCATTATTACGCTTATGGTAACAAGAGGGTAATTGGGCCTGAAATAAACAAGCCTTCTGCCCTAGACCCCAGGAATTCACCATCGTTATCTGTATGTAGAAAATACATCACTCTGTGGAAATATTGTGGAGAAGTATACTATATTTCCTCAGTATTTTCTTGCAACCACTGTGCGATGTGCACGATATCCCAATGATCGGTGGCAATCTGCACTGCTATATTCTCAAGTTCTTGGGGTGCCGCTCGCAACCAGACATCATTGCGTAATAAAAATACTCCAGTTAGTGTTACTGCAGTCCGTTTATTCCCATCTATAAACGGATGGTCAGCGATGCAATGACGGAGATACACTGCTGCTTTTTTATGCACCGATCCATAGAGCTCACGACCAAACAACACTGCCTGTGGTGTAACGACGAGTGACGCAAGTGCCTTCGCGTCGCGCAGACCATGCGAGCCACCATAGTCCGCAATCACCCAATAATGTAATGCTTGAATCTCATCCGTCGTTAGATAGCGCATCATCGGTCAGCCAAATTCTTCAGCGTTTCACCATACTGCTGCGTGAATGTTTCGTAGTCACGCCGCACTTGGTCAGTTGCTGGTTGCACTGGTGCATGAGCAGAACTCACCGTATCAACCACAATGCGCACTTCATCCCCCTCCTGCCAGCCAAGCGCCCGCAGCTGCTTAGCCGGCAGCGTCACGCCACGGCTCGAGCCGATTTTGATGATCTTTTGGATTGTGGTAATCGTCATAGGCTCATTATAACAAAATTGGAATAAGCATGTCACGCGACAATTAATCGTGTCGATCTCGTGCTATATACTTAATGTGTGGTTGATCTGAGTATTACTAGCAGTCCCCCAATATGGCGAAGCTTTACTGCTTGAATACGACGTGTTATATGCATGATTTTATTATACCTCTATAATAGTTTAGCGGAATCGACCCTCCTAGATGAGACAGTCCGCTTATGCTCGCTCCGTGACAGATGCAAAAGCAGTGCTTATATAGCAAGCCACAAGCACCACCAGCCACGCCACAAGCGAGACAACGCCTACTGCTGAGCTAGCCAACAGTGAACTCCCACCAACAACCAGAAGCAACATAACTTGCGAGAAACCATTAAACGTCCCATGCAGCACAGCAGCAAGCCACACACTTCGGGTTCGCTCAACGACAAAGCCAAGCACGAGCGACATCACCACACAAAATCCAATGAACAACACCGACCCCGGAAGCGCGTTCGCTGTGCCATAGTTATACCCGAGGGCAATCAGTGGAATATGCCACAGTCCCCATAACACACCAATCGTCACATATTTCTTGCAAAATGGCCGTCCAGCAAATGCCTGCGCAAGGTAACCACGCCACATAATCTCTTCCGCCATCGCAAAGATCGCATTTACCGTTAGCCCAGCCATCAATGCACCAAAGATACCAAGCGGCAGCATGGCAAGCGGTGTTGGTGGCATATTCATCGTACTAGTATCGATTGATGCGCCGATAAGCTTCTCGAGGTTGTGCACCAAATGCCCATTTGTCGTCGCTAGGTGACCAAACGTCTCTGGCCACAACCAGCCAAGAATCACAACAGAGCCCACCATCAATACCGCCCAGGCCAAAAACAGTCCAGCGACCAATGCATATTTCTTGGCTGTGATTTGTTTCAATGACAACAATGCACGAAATGGCACTGGCACGCGAAGCATAAATCGACTCAGCAAGAGTGTATACAGTGGTACCGGCATATACAAAACCGCGATGTACGCCAAGCGCAATGCTAGCGCTACTGGCGGCGCGCTACTGCTTGTCGCAGCTACAACTGCCCAGTAGCCGCCTCCGGCGAGTGCCGTCACGAGAAAGAGGGTGATGAGTACTTTGTTGCGATGCTCTTTTTTAATGAGAGGGAGTGAATTAGATGTTTTTTCTGTCGTGTTACTCATTGCGCGCACCTAGCCTTTTGTGATTTTGTTCGTATGAGGTGATTATACCACCTTGAAGCTTTTTTCGCTATTTACTTATATAGATAATTGTCCACCATAACTAGATTAGATCATTTGCTTTATTCTTCTATCGCCGCTACAATAGAGCTATTAAGACGAAAAGGTTCCGAACGGTTAATTGCCTAAGGACCCTTTTCTTTTTCTATATTTGCGCCAGACGGCTAACTTACTACCTCAAGCTATACAACCGCCATTTCCTTCCTCATTACCTGGATTTGCCACTGGCGTTCGTGGGTGATAGCGGCCCTATCGCCGGGATAAAGGAGATTGATGACCTTGATGGCGTAGTCGCTAGCCACCATGGCGTGCTCCGGCATGTGACCGGTGCCGATGTGATTCACTTACTGTAGTATATCTATCCAACACTCAATACCCTCTTGGCCACTCATTACTTTACTGATCTCAGCAGCTTTATATAAGAAGTTTTGGCAATCAATGATCATACCAAAAACCTCGACGGGGACTGACCCAAGTCGAGGTGCTATAAGGCTATAGTAGCAAAGAAACACATCTCAATCAAGGTTTATTGTGCAACTTTACTATACAGTTGTTGCCACTGCCTATGCGCCGCATATGCCCGATCAGTCGCATCATAACCGGTGCCTTGTAGGTTGTCAGGGCTGATGAACATCACGTCATCACCCTCCTCTCCTGGCGCAAAGTCGAAGTTCTCTGGCCAAACGCGACAATAAAAACAGATTTGATACGCATCAAGCCGCTCAATGTATATCTGGTCCGATGCGTCAAAAAGTTGATAGCGCACATCGCCCCGGTAGCCAACTTCTTCATGCAGCTCACGCTTTAGCGACGACTCAATCGTCTCATCATAATCCATCCCGCCACCAGGCAAATCCCAAAACGGCCGATCGATCTCTTTGACGACCAAGACCTGCCCAGCGTCGTTATATATTAATGCTTTGAAGGAGATGCGGTAGAGGTAATCGTGGCGGACTATTCCGTCTGCATTGTGCGTAATGAGGTGTCCGTTGGTATTTTTTGGCATGAGAGTAATTATAGCATCCTTATTTCTTTCTCGCTAAAAGTACCGAACGGTCAGTTATCTAGCTTGTGTTGCATCTATCAAGTACGTTGATGACTCATTGCCACCAGTTACACCCGAGGTGATTCAGACAGACACCGCGTGGCATGGCGAAAGCCGATCCGCCCATTACCCTTATTGATATCTTGGAGCGACAGTGTAACACAGCCGTTGTTACCCCATACAACATACGGAGCATACAGAGACTGCTCTGGTGCCTTGCAGTATACTCCATAGACTTGATAGCCCGGTGCTTGTGACTCTCCTTCGATAATCCGACTCAGCTCGGCAGTCAGGGCTTCTGCGATGGTTTGGCTGTCGTAACCATATCGCTTATAGAGATTCGGGTCTTTATCTAACGGAGATTGATCTTGCCCTTCTGTAGCTACTACATCAAGACTTTTCGCATACATCTGATCGGGGTTTTGCTTCTGCTCAAGCTTACGAAGAAAAGGAAACGGAATCCCTCCAACCGAAAGGCCTGGAATAATAGTCACGTTCAGTGTTGGATCGGGCTTTCTATTATTTTCCGGTGACTGCTGACCGCTCTGGCTTATGAGCGCAGCCGCCATCTGCGATAGCGCCTGCTCGATCGACAGCTCAGGCTCTTTTATATCCTCCACCCAATCTAGCTTGTGGACTTTTTGGTAGCTCATCCCTCGAAATCGAGGCTCTTGCCTACCAACAATAACACTTGCTGTACAGGGGATGCCATCAGGGCTATAAAAAACCGCTGTACCCTTTGGAACTGTATTAAATTTTGGCCACGCATCATGGGATAGACTCCTGCGGACATACAGGCCATATATCGTTCGCTTCATATCGTGTGTTGTATCAATTTGCTGCCGCAACGGGTTGTTCTCGATGCTATCATCTTCCATCGCTCGCCGAAAGGCTTGCTCCCACAGATTGCGGCTGAGATTATACGGCGTTACAACAACACGTGGGTCATCCTCCCGCTCTTTGAGTTTTTCATACCGCTGAGCTAAGCGCAAAAGCCCTCTGGTGGCACTTGTGCCGAGCGGCGCGCAGCTTTTTAGCCCCATCTCATGATACGGTTGGCCCGTCGCATAGCTAATGATGCGAGACGTCGACCGCAGCGCCTGAAAGAAAGACTTGCCGAATTCCCGATACTCTTTCTTGTCGAAGATCTCACTCTTTGCTTCCTCAACAAATGAGATCTCACCGCGCCGATCTAAAGACAGCAGTCTCTCTTGGGGCTGCTTTGACACCTCAATAGACACACCCTTTTTTGGAATGATAAATTCCGTCTCTTCACCTGTTACTGGGTCTGTGTATGGCTCCCAGCCACTCGGGATAGATTCCTTCCCATTCATCGGTCGCTCCTTCTATGTATAATTCAATTACCGTTTTTGCATAGTATATTGCAATTGTAGTGTTTCGGCAATAAGCGGACGTACTACCGCTATACTAGCTTATCGACGACTACCCGCCTCTGCTCCGTGGTGTCGCGGTCGCGCACGGTGACCGTGTCGTCTTCCAACGTTTGGAAGTCGATCACCACGCAGTACGGCGTGCCGATTTCATCCTGACGGCGGTAGCGTTTGCCGATGTTGCCGTTGTCGTCCCACATTACTCGGCCGGGGTTGGCTTTGACGAGGCTCGCGTAGACTTCGCGGGCTTTTTCCACCAATTCTGGCTTATTCTTCAGCAGTGGCGATACAGCAAACTTGACTGGTGCTAAGTGCTCTGGCAGTGCCAGGTACACTCGCTTTTCGCCATTTTGCTCGTCCTCGCGGTAGCTACTGGCCAGCACTGCCATCAGCGCCCGCTCAACGCCAAAGCTGGGCTCAATGACATGTGGCACAAATTTCGTGTTCGTCCCCTTGATGGTATATTCCATGCTCTTACCACTGGCTCGCTGGATGTTCATCAGGTCAAAATCGGTCCGGTAGGCGATGCCCATCAGCTCCTCGCGGCCGATCGGATAGTCGTATTCGATGTCAATCGTCTTTTTGCTGTAATGTGCCCGATCCTCTGCCGGCACATCGAGCTCGTGAATGTACTCTTGTTTCAGGCCCAGTTCTGCCAAGAACGCATGCGTGCTGGCGAGCAGCTCATCAAACGCCTCCTGCCAATGCTCAGGATTTACGAAATATTCAATCTCCATCTGCTCAAACTCGCGGCTGCGAAAGACGAAGTCGCGCGGCGCAATTTCATTACGAAACGCCTTGCCCTGCTGAGCGATACCAAACGGCAGATTAGGATAGAAACTATCGACGACGTTTTTAAAATTGGTAAAGATGCCTTGAGCGGTTTCCGGGCGCAGGTAGCTGATACTATCCTCACTCTCGGTGGCACCAACATGGGTTTTGAACATCATATTGAAGGTGCGCGACTTACTCAGCGGATTACCATCCGGGCTTTTGATGCCTTGTTCGGCAATCGCCGCGTCCATCTGCTCCATGGTCATACCGTCTGCATCAACGCCATTGTCTTTAAGAATATGATCAGTGCGGTAGCGGCGGTGATTAACTGTATCTTCACATAGCGGATCGACGAAGGTATCCACATGCCCACTCGCCTTCCACACCTTCTGATTCATCAAAATCGCCGCATCCACGCCGTACATGTCATCACGCTCATCGACGAATCTGCGCCACCATAAGTTCATAATATTACGCTTGAGTTGCACACCTAACGGGCCATAATCCCACGTGCCACTCAGGCCGCCGTACACGTCCGACCCCTGATAAATAAAGCCGCGGCGCTTGCACAGGCTAATAATTGCTTCCATTGTTACATTACTCGTTGTGCTACTCACACGCGTCCTTTCTCCGCGTTGGCAACGCGGCAGCTTCATGATTGGTTCTTTGGTATTATTATAGCATTTTCCTAAAGTGGAGTATGTCTTATGGCCAAGCACGGCATTGATACCTCCATCTCAATAATCTCACGCTCTGCCCCAAGCAATTCACCGAACAAGAAAGTATATGGAGGCCAGCAGCTCAAGTTATAGCATTACACCCCAGCATGCTGCCGCGCGACAAGCCAGCATTCGGGCAGGATGGTCAGCACGCCACCGACCTGTGCTACTACTGTGGGTGGGCGCGTGACGAGTAGGCGGAGCAGCTTGATGTGCGCTGCGGTGATGTCGCCTTGGTCGCTGAGGCGCAGGCCACGCTCTGACCCGTCATACATATACCGCCGCTCGGGCTGGAGGGGTTGGCCTACGACGTCGCGCAGCAGGTTAAGCTCGTAGCCCTGCAGCGCTGCATAGTGGATGGCTAGCCAGGCTTGAGTAAGCATGACGGGTACGCTAGGCTGATTGAGCCCCTCATATACCAGGCGCAGCACCTCATACCAGGCTGGCTCGTCTAGCATGCGGCTGGCCTGCGCCACCAGCTGGATAGCGGCATAGCCAGCTTGCAGGCGGTCATAATCAGCCACGATGGTTTGATAATACTTCGTCAGGCGGGCTTGCGTTAGCACGCCCAGCTCACTGCGCCCCTGGCGGATGACGACATCGCTGATCGCAAAGAGCTCAACCGCCCCAGCTAGCCGACTCTTTTCGCGCCGGACGCCCTTGGCGATCACTGCCCGCTGCCCCTCTAGCGTGAGCAATTGCAGTACGCGGTCGGCCTCACCATAGTTGGTGCGGCGCAGGACAATCGCTGTGGTGCGCTGCATACTCATGTCACTACCTCGCTTGGGATGTACCTACCTAGTACGTTCGTCACGTCGCTTGGGCGCATCGTTGTTTTGTCCAGCAAGGCAACAACGCCGTAGGGCGCAAGATCGGCGAGCGTCATGTCGCTCGCATTATTACTACAGATGATAATGGGGATGCGCGCCGTATCGCTATACGATTGCAGCTCGTGGAGCAGCACTAGGCCATTACCCCCGGGCATGAACATATCGAGGATGATCACCGCTGGGAGTGCCTCGTCGAGCGCTGCCATGCCAGCCAATACATCGGCCGCATAGACGGGCGCCGCACCAGCCCGCCGCACCGCCGCAAGCTGCAGCTCAGCAAACCATTGATCATCGTCGATGACCAACACCCGCGGCGGTGATTGCGTCATAATAACCTCTGTTGATACACCGCCTGAAGATCGATGTAGAAGGTCGCACCATCGCGGTGCCGCACTGCCCCAATCTGCGCCTCCATCGCGCTGGCAAATTGCCCTGCAATGTAGAGCCCCAGGCCACTGCTGCCTGGCCGGCTGTGCAATGGCTGTGCGCTGACGCCAAGGCGTTGCTCCAATTGCTGCCAGAGCGATGGCGCAATAGCTGGGCCATAGTCGCGTACCGCCAGGCGGATCACCCGGCCGCCAGCCCGCCGAGAGAGCCGCACCACCACGGGTGCGTCGCCTTCGCCACTGTAGTGGAGTGCGTTGTCGGCGAAGTTGCACAGGACGCGCCGCAAGAGATCGCGGTTGCCGAGGCCCACCACTGCCCGCCGCGGCACGCGAACCGCCAAGCACCGCCCCTTGGCGGCGTAGAGTGGCTGGAGCTCGGCCACGACGTCGCGCGCCACCAGAGCCAAGTTGAGCGGCTCGATGCCAAATAACTCCTCGTGGAGACGGGTGGATTGCGTCAAGTCGGTGGTGAGGCGCAAGGCCCGCTCGCTGGTGAGTGCCATCCGTCGGGCTAGCTCGGCCACCTCGACGGGCGACAGCCCCCCAGCCTCCAAGCTCAGCGCCAATTGCCGCAGCAGCGCCAGTGGCGACTTGAGGTCGTGTGCCGCCGCAACAAAGAGCGACGCCTCCCCCCAGGAAGCGCCGCTCATCATAACCGCATTCCCCTCCGTGCTCATACCAGCTGCATTGTAGCACAGATCGTCGCAATGTTCTATATTTATTCGTTAAATTTAATGGTTTTTATCAGGGCTTCGTAGTCGTTATTAAATACGTCGGCATCTGTCCGCACCGTGAGCGTCCGGTCGCGCATCTTGATCACCACTGCGGTGCCACGGATATCTTTGCTAAAGTTCCCTTCTAGGCGCGTACCCGTCAGGCCTTTGTCGTTGCTCCAGGCGCTCGACTTCAGCTCACCTTTTTTGATCTGGCTGTCGTAGTCGGCCACTGCTTTGTCGTAGATCTTTTGCTCGATGCTAATCCGAATGGCAATCTTCTGCGTATCTGTTATTGGTGGCACGACGCGGGGGTTGAGGTACGCCTCATACGTCTTGCCACCACCCTCGCTCACATCAGTGGCTTGGTAGGCGCTCCAGGTCTTGGGATAATCAAAAGTTAGGCGGCCATAGTCATCTGGCCCAACGAACTGCAACATGGGCTGCTTTTCGCGCTCGGCAAACTTCTTTTCGTCTTCGTCTGCTTGCGTCTTCTTGGCCTCAGCTTGCGCTGCGGTAATCTTGCTGTCGAGGTTGCTCTTGGCCTCGGTATAGTTGGTGTAGGCCCAGGCCGAAAACCCACCAAAGAGCACCACCAGCAGTGCTAGTCCGATAATGGCAAAGGTGCTGCCACTAAGAAAACTTCGTCGTTTGTAAGATTGCTTCGTCATATCCCTATTATACTTATGCCTGGGGCGATAGACAAGAGCGGGATGAGGATTTGTCTATGAGCCAGAATCTCTTCGCTCGCGTAGGCTCCTCTCCTTACCACTTCATCCGATGGAGTGTGCAAACAGATTGCAATAATCTGTTTGCAGCCCAGCGCAAGAGGTCGACACCTGGGAGGTGTCGACCCTTATAGTGTTCCGGAGGAGGGAGTGGTAAGTAGAGAAACAAAAATAGTGCATATTTGCCATTACTGGCACTATGTGCTATTCATAAATATATGAAACGACGCTATCTCCCGACAACACCACGCAGTATTAGTCTCACCATTATCGCCGTGCTCCTCTTGGGTATACTTGGCTATGGGGTATATCGCTGGCGAGCGACGCGGATCGACTTTACCTACTTCGAGCCATCTTCCTTGCCGGCCAATGCAACGCTTGCCCAGCGGCGTCTTATCAAGGACGAGCGCAATAACGGCACATTTGTTCGCACGAAGCAGAGCTTCCGAGCAAAAGATGGCTGGTACTATACCATCACGCAGTGGTCAGGCCAGCACGCATCAGCGGGTGGTGGTCTCACGAAGGACCCACGCGTCGCCTCTTGCAACTGGGTCGAGACCCCGCATAAGCAAACCTACCGCCTGTGCTATCGCTATGCTGGAGATATGATGACTACGTATGTTGAGCTCAATCGAGGCACCACTTACCTCGAGCTCTCCTTCTCTCATCGCGTTGAGCAAGCAGCTATTACCACGATGATCGACTCTCTCAAGCCAGCCAGCACCCTGTGGCTGCCTGTGACGCATTCATCAAGCGAGGATTAGCAGCTAGCAGCGCCTTTAATCGCGCTCTGCTCGCACTTGATACAGCTTATGCGCACCTTGCTCGCGCACTGGCGTCCAGCCAGGCACAGCAAAGGCGTAGGAGATAAACCATAGGTCTGTGCCGAGGCGGGTGGCTTGCTGCTGTACATGAGCGGCCATCCGAGCGATGTCGCGCGAGTCACCAAAGGTGTAGGCGACTGTAGTGCCAGTTGGAAAGTTCGTGCGGTAGAGGTTGCCACACACCACCATCGCTTTGGTATCGCCGCGCAAACGCCAGCGCGAGAGCAAGACGAGGAGTGGGTTGAGCTCCACACCAAAGGCTCGTGCCCCCTGCTGGCGGGCAATCTTTAAGACGATGCCATCGCCCGAGCCCATATCCACCAAGTAATCCTCCGGTCCGAGGCTATAGAGCTGAGTCAGCGCCCGCTGCACATCTCGGCGGTGTGACGGCACATAGGGTGCCCCCGTTAGCGCTGTCACGCAAAACAGTAGGATAATGACGAGGAGTGCCCACCACATCATGAGGTAGCCGCGTCCTCTGTGATAATAGTTACCTTATTTTTGATCTCTCTCAAGCGCTGGTCGATCTGCTCGGCAACGCGTGCTGCCTGCTGGTAGCGCTCTACCGCTGCCTCAAGCTCAAACTCATCACTGTCAAACCACGCCAAGATCTCTTCCAGCTGCTCCATTTGCTCACGTAGTGAACGGTTATCTGCATTGCTCTGCTGGTCAGGCTGCGGCGGCGCTGATGAGCTTGCTGGTGTATTATTGGGCTGGCTATAATCCGGCGTGATTCCTTCTGCTGCAAGGGCCATTGCCAGTTGGTCGTCATCACTCAGCGTGGTGCGCTTGGCCCGAGTGCTGGGCGTGGTGGATTTCGCCTGTTTCGTTGGTTGTTTTGCGTTCGACATGGGTTACCTCCGCTGTTATCATATCGCTATACCGCTCAATGGTGATCGTCTGGCCGACGGTGGCCTGGCCACGCACCAGGGCGTAGCCACGCGCTAGGGTTGCTGCAGGGTTATACAGCCGGAGTCGGGCCTGCAGCGCTGCGCATTGCTGCTCGAGTACCTGCTGCCGCCTGACTAGCTTCACTCGAGCCTCGGCCAGCTGATGCTGCACCGCTACTTGCTCATCATCTGCTGTGGCAATAATCGTTCGCTTCATTGACTGCAACTGTTCGGCCAGCCGCGTTCGCACTGCTGTGGCATCAGGTGTGATGAGCTGAGCAGCGTTAGTCGGCGTCACAGCCCGGACGTCGGCGGCGAGATCGGCTAGTGTTTCATCGGTGTCGTGCCCCACCCCAACCACTGTTGGTACCCGGCTTGCAGCGATCGCCCGCACCAGCGCTTCGTCGTTAAAGACTTGCAAATCATCGGCGCTGCCACCACCACGTACAATCGCCAGTACCTGCGGCACGGTTGCACGGCGGTTACAGCGCTCAATGGCGCGGATGATCCGATCGGCCGCACCAGCACCCTGGACTGGCACTGCATAGACATCGATCTGCATGCCGCCCCAGCGCTGGCCGATGATCGTCATAAAGTCGGCATAGCCTGCCGCCTGGGGGCTACTCACCACGGCAATGTGCTCAGGCCACTCGGGCACTGGCCGCTTACGCTCTGGAGCAAAGAGTCCTTCTGCATTCAGGCGCTGGCGTAACAGCTCGAAGTTTTTCTTAATGCTCCCCTGCCCAACTGGTCGCACCTGCTGCACGGTCAAGCTGAATTTACCGCGCGCTGTGAGCTTCGGTACGGCTTGCACTGCTACCTGCATACCATCTTCTAGCGCCGCTCGGAGCTGCCACACCATCATAAAGCAGCTCACACTGCCCGTCTCGTCCTTGAGGTCAAAAAAGACAAACTTCCCCTGGCGCACCGCCATACTGGCTACCTCGCCCTCCACCGTCAGTACCGGAAACGCCCCCTCCAGCACCTGGCTCGCATAGGCGAGGAAATCGCTAACGCTCAGCGGTGGGAGGTTTGTCGCGTCCATAGCGCATGATGGTTAGTTGATAAAATGCATAACCAAATACCAGTGTAGTCACGATGGCGATCACACGGTAGAGCATCGTCCCAGCAATGGCTTGGCCTTGGCTCACACCCGAGAGCGCCAAGATCCCCACCATGACCGCCTCATACGCACCAGCCCCACCAGGGGTAGCAACCACCACCGCCATCGTTGTGGCCACGCCATAGGCGATCAGGATCGATGCTGGATTGACCGACACCCCCAGCGATTGGAAGGTCATCCAGAAGGGCAAGATCTCCATAATCGTAAAGACAATACTCCAGACAAAGGGCTGCCACAGCAGCTTCTTGTCGCGCCGCAGCTCGAGGAAATCGGTGTGAAGATCATCGCAGTAGCGCCGCACCGCAGCTTCGTCCATCACTGGCTTTGTGCGCCGCAGGATGCGCCGCGCGAAGCCGTTGATTGTCAGCGTAATCTGATGTGCCGCCTTGTGTAGCCGCTGCTGGCTCGTCAGCAAATATACTCCCAGTAGTGTGATCATCGTCAGGCAAAATACCAGCCCCCCACTCATCAAGATAATCCAGCGGTTCACTCCGCTATCGATCGTCACTATTACCACCGCCACTGCCAAGAACAGTACCACCGCCACAAAGCCCATGACATAGCGCACCATCTGGGCCATTGTCGCACGCCCCGTCGAGACACCGTATTTGCGTAAGCGCCAGTTAGCGTATGATATACCGCTCAGGCCGCCACTGGGAAAGGCGTGGTTGACGAAGTTCAGCTCCAGCGACAAGCGCATCAAGGCAAAGGGGCTCACATCGCGCACGAAGCCCTTTTGCCGCAGATACGAGAAGATCATCTCACCCGCTGCTAAATACCCTAACGCCGCCACTGGGAAGACGGCAATCAAGACCCATATATTGACCTGCTGCAGCAAGTGCCACGCCTGGAGAAGTTCGTGCCGCGACAAGAATAGAATCAAGGCGATCAGCACAAACGTCATAATACTCAGCCAGGTGCGGAAGGACAGCTGCTTTATTTTTTTGATATATCTCTGCATAGCTACGGTATATTATACCACGAGGCTAACTGTAGCTACTCAAGCATACTCGCCGGACAGGCAATCGTCGCCTCATAGGCCGTCCACTCGTCGTACTCGGTGTCGTACAGCCAGTCTTTCGTCGCTTCATAGAATGCTCTATCGGTGCCGAATGGGTCATCAACCGTTGGAACATGCCGGTATGCTGCAAGCTTCGCCTCGACAAACTCCGTTATCTCGACGAAATCAAGCTGGGGCATGACTAGTGGTGTAACTGGGTCACCATCAAAATACTCTGCGCCAGCAGGGTCATCCAAGAATGACTGGGAGCACACGGTGAGGATATAGCGCCCTGGCTCGGTCGTGCCCACGCCAACGTCCTGGCTGTGAGACACACCGAGTGACTGGCGGATTGCTTTATCGCGCGGGGTAATGCAGACACCAACCTCAATCGCCCACGGGCAGCGCGCATCACCAAATGACAGGTAGAGGCTCTTTGGGTTGTTGGGCTGATGAATCCATGGCCAATCAATCTCCCACCCCTTACCGACAAAACGCCTGTCATCATAGGTGAGAAGGCGAGCTATTGTATAATATGATGTCATAGGCGTATGATATGCCTCCTGGTCGCTTCTGTCAATTCTCGGGCTGGTTGCTTATTCCCTCCATTCTCACCCGCTTTTGCGCTATACTAGGCATATGTATATTGCAATTCTTGGCCGGCAGCCGGCCCTGGGCGTGGCGGAGCTGGAGTGTTTGTATGGCGCAGCGGCGGTGCGTTGGTTTGGCGCGCAGGCTGCTACTATTACCTCTGACATATTCGATTTTGAGCGCCTAGGTGGCAGCCAAAAGGCGGGCCGGGTGGTGCTAGAGCTGCGCGGCACCTGGCTGGCGGTGAGCCGGCAGATCGTCCGCCACTATAGCGCGCAGTGGCAGGGCGCGCCGCACAAAATTACGCTTGGCATCAGTACCTATGGCTTCTCTGCCACCGCCCGCGAGGTGCAAAAGACTGGCCTTATTCTCAAGGCAAAGCTGCGTGCTTCTGGCGCGAGCCTGCGCCTTATTCCTAATGCCGCTCCAGCGCTCAATACCGCCACCAGCCACCACAACAAGCTTGGTCGCTCGCCCCACCACATTGAGCTGCTGGTAGTGCGAGCTCAGGATGGACGGGTTATTGTGGCAGAGAGTGTTGGCGCGCAAAACATTTCTGCCCTGGCCGCACGCGACCAAGCCCGTCCGCGCACCGATGCCTTCGTCGGTATGCTGCCGCCCAAGCTTGCCCGCATGATGGTCAATATGGCTGGGCCATTGGTGCAATCCTCACCTACTACCGAGCACTCAGCGCCGCACCCCGTGCTGCTCGACCCATTCTGCGGCACCGGCACCGTCTTGCAAGAGGCGCTCCTCCTGGGCTACGATGTGTGCGGCAGCGATCTGAGCTCCAAGATGGTCAGCTACACCAGCGAGAACCTCACCTGGCTGCAGCACCGCTCTGCCAAGGCCACTCCTGGCGCGGTGCATAGCGTTACTCAAGCAGATGCCACCACTCATCAGTGGCCACTTGCCCAGCAGCTCAGCGCCGTCGTCTGCGAGACATACCTTGGCCAGCCCTTCTCTGCCCCACCCGCTCCTGCTAAGCTTAGCGCTGTGCGCACCACGTGCAACCATATCATCAGCCACTTCCTCACCAACCTCCATCCCCAGCTGCACCCCGGCACACCACTAGTCATCGCGGTGCCTGCTTGGCGCGGCAGCGACGGGCAGTTTACTCACCTGCCACTCATCTCCCAGCTCGAGCACCTGGGCTACCGGCGCCGCCTACTTCAACACGTTCGCCCTACCGACCTCTGTTATTACCGCGAGAACCAGGTAGTAGCGCGAGAATTGTTGGTGATGGAAGTAATGAAATAACCTTGTGGAGTAAAACCTCATTCTGGTCATCGAGCAGTGTATGTATTTCCTTCTGCATGCTAACGTCTATAAAAAGCAAAGAACCTCAGCTATGTCATGCTGAGGTTCTTTATATCACTCTAGTAGCGAGAAACTTATTGATAGTTATTTATTGTGGAGTGATTGCATCCTTTGTGTCTTGCAGCTTGTCGGCAGCTGCTTTAAATTGAGGTATTACACTTTGCTGAAGCATTGCTTGCTGCTCAGGAGGCAGCGTGTACATAAGGTTGTTTAAGGCATCAAGCCCCTGATGAAAATATCCTCGAGCCGCTTCTAGGGTCTGACCCGCCTGAGCAAGCTGCTCAGGTGAAAGCCCTGCAAGCCCTGCTCCCCGCTCTGCAGTGGAGCCACCAGCTTTTTGTAGTTCTCTTCCTATCTGCTCAGAATTTACTTCCAGGCCCAAGCTATCGACTGGGGATGCATCCTCCCACCCCATTCCTCCATATCGTCCTTCCATCATCACTCCCTTCTTCATATCGTTATTGTATTTGGTAGTGCGCCTATTATACCACCATAGCGCCAGCTGGCCAATATCTGCCTGGCCGGCGCGGCCGCCAAAGCAAGCGCCACGCAGCGAGATGGTGCGATCTCATCTTCTCGCCGCTTGACTTCGCCCACGCCCTCACGTATAATCGTATAGATTGTTTATATTAGCTAAAGGAGTGATATGTCAAAAGTCAAAGCAGGTGGCTCAAGCAAGAACGTCCACAATAACGCTGGGGCACGCCTTGGCGTCAAGCGCTTCGGTGGCCAGCAGGTCAACGCTGGTGAAGTCCTCGTTCGCCAGACAGGTGCTACGAAGATCGCCGGCCCTGGCACATACATGAGCCGCAACTACACCATCCACGCCGCTCACAGTGGTGTTGTCAGCTTCAAGAAGGTCAAGAAGTCCACCTTCACCGGCAAGACCCAGCCACGCACCCAGGTGTGCGTCAGCGCAGCGTAGGTGTTTTATAGTGCACGCAAGACCACCTTACAACTGAGGTGGTTTTCTTGTTTTTGATGATAACCCGAGCGAACTCGATACTTAATATCAATAGGCAGCCCCATGCTATTTAGCAACGAGACGCTTTGTATTACAGCTATGATTGACACATACTCATCATTTTCAGCCAGTCTCTCGCCCGAGAAGCAAGGGTTTGACACCAGTGATTCCAGTTATTGCTGCCCTTTGGAATAAGCTGCGTATTATCTTATACGCTCAAGCGCCCGCTGCACCAGTGGGCTATTATCCATCTCTCCGCCACTCGCTTTTGCTGCCACGCTCCCAACTAATTGGCGCGCACTACCCCCACTGAGATGCTCATACGTATCGCCTCTTTGGGCGAGCAATACCTCTGTTTCTTGCTCATCAGTTGAGTCATTCTGGTGAGCAGTATGAGCGGTATCAGCAACGGGCTGCAGCTTGCCATCCTCCATCATCACACCATAGGCTCTTTGCAGGTATGCATTAGTGAAGTCAATGTTTTGCTCCTGCAGCACCGCGAGCGGTACACATTTCTCGAGCTGGTGGATATTGCTTCGGTTGACTAGCTTAGTCATCCGCACTAGCACCGTGCCATCCTTGTCGATAATCTCTCTATCAATCCACCCTTCGTCGAGCTGACCGCTGCTGCGCAAGACATTCCACAGATGCTGCGGCACATCGTCGCGCTTGGGAATACTGTGCGTATCGGGATGAGTTGCACACTCTTTTGGCGTGCCGTCCGTCGTGATTGGCTGGGTCAAGAGGTACTCAGGCTGCCGTGGTGGGAGTGATGCCGAATATTTTTCCGTCATCTTTTTATCATACCATGAAACAATGCTGAAGAAAAATCACTCAGAAGCAAGGGCTCGCTGCACGCTTTGTTCGACAGCCCTCTAGTCTCTGTTATTCTTGGCTCATGCCCAGGTGATACTTAATGCGGGCCACTACGTCACCAATCATCACTTGCGACTTGACGAGATAGTCATCCACTCCCAGCTGCTTGGCCCGCTCTTTGTCCTTGGGCTGGCTCAGCGCCGTTAGCATGATGACGCGGACATTGGTAGTGTCTGGGGTGTTACGCAAGATATCGAGCACGTCGAAGCCGCTGATCTTAGGGATCATTACATCGAGCAAGATGAGATCGGGCCGAACATCGACCACCGCCGAGAGTGCATCCTCGCCATTGTGCACTTCGCTCACCGCAAAGCCCTCCAGCTCGAGCCGCGAGCGATACACTGCCAGCAGCGCGGTGTCGTCTTCTACCAAGAGAATTTTCTTTCGTCTGTCCATATGCTTTTATGGTAGCGTAGATTTAGAACAAATACAATACTTTTGGCGAACATCGTTTGCATTTTGTTGGATATATGTCTATTCTGCGAGCTTTTGCAGGGCGCTATCGAGCTGGGGGTCGCGGCCAGCATTGCGGTCGTCTGCGCTCATCTTGACCTCAGTATCTGGCGCAATGCCGCCCTGCGAGATGTTGCGGCCATTTGGGGTATACCAACGCGCTACGGTAATTTTGAGTTTACGGCCGTCAGGTAGGTCAAATAGCTGCTGCACGGTGCCCTTACCAAAGGTCTTTTCGCCGAGTAATGTCGCTGCCTTATGGTCGTGCAGTGCCCCCGCTACAATCTCGCTGGCACTGGCGCTGTTGCCATTGACGAGGACGATTGTCTTCATTCCTTTGAGCAGCGCCTGGCCACTGCTGTGCACCGTGTCACGCACGACGTCGCCAGACTTCTCTACCACCACGACTTTGTTCTCAAGCCACAGGCTTGCGACCTCGCGAGCAGCCGTTACATAGCCGCCACCGTTGTCGCGTAGGTCGAGCACCACTGCCCGCACCCCCTGCTGAACGAACTGCTCTGCCGCTTGGCGGGCCAGTCGGCCAGTTTGGTCATCAAACCGGGTGATGGTAAGGATACCCACGCCGTCGCGAATCTGGCTACGCACGCTGGCGTCATTTACCTTGGCCCGGACGATGGTGTACTCCTCGGTCGATTCCTCACGCTGCATCACGAGCTTGACGGTTGTGCCAGCCTCGCCCCGCACTTTGCCAGCCACTACCTCAGAGTTCTGCCCCACTACCGATTGACCATTAATACTACGGAAGATATCGCCAGCCCGCAGGCCTGCCTTGGCTGCTGGTGAGTCATCGACGACGCGCACTACCGTTGGATGGTTGCCCCGTGATGCGATCTCCACGCCAATACCGCTCACTTCGCCATTGAGGCTACGGTCGAACTGCTCGGTCTCTTGCTTGTCCATGTAGGTGGTGTAGGGGTCGCCGGTAGCTGCAGCTAGGCCACGATTAGCGCCATCGATCAGCTTCGTGTCGTCCAATTTACCATCATATTCTGCTTTGAGTTTGCGATAGGTCTGCTGCACACTACTGAGGTCAATGCTATCAGCCGATACCTTGAGGCCAAAGACTGGCGCAATCGCTGCATAGAGCTTGTCGGCATACATCCCTGCCACAAAGCCAGCCCCCAGCAGCAGCACCGCCACGAGCAGGGCTGTGAGCTGCGAGATAGTCAGCTTTTTTGGTTCATCATACTCATATTTCGAGCGGTTCGCGCTCGCCGTGTCACTCTGTACCATACTATGGTATTATACTACGCCAAGCGACGCGGCAAAAGAGTACGAAGATAACCATTGACCTACCGCTCTATTCTATCCTTCACATTCAGTTATTTCTTTTATATCTATCTTCATATATTCTCCTTTTCTATCTCTATGCATCTCTTTCTCTATATTTCTCTATCTCTATCTATATCTATATCTATTTCTATACTCATATCTATCTCTTTATCTTTCTCTATCTCTATTTATCCATTTCCTTATCTTTATATTTCTTTATCTATTTATCTTTATTTTTATCTCTATTTACTTATTCTTTCTATTTCTCTATTTATCTCTATCCTCTATCTTTATATATCCATATCCATCCATATCGATTTCTCTCCTATTATATATAAATATATAAAAGAAGAGAAAAAAGAACCCACGCTAACAGGGAAAAAACAGGGTAAACCAGGCGAATTTCGAAATTCGCCTTTTTGAAGGAAGAAAATGAGAGAAATAGAGGGGAGGAAGGGGGAGAGAAGGTAGCAGAACAAACAATGAACAGAAGAGCTTATGTTTTTATTGGTCACAATAATGCGATACTTCGAACCCCTTGCATTTTTGCCTCATCCTCGTATAATAGACAATTACCATTTTCTAACAAAATAAGCGAGGTTACCTAATGTCTCTTGCTGTTGTCAGCTCAGAAGCAGCGCCTGTTTTCCCGTTACCATCCACTGTTGAAGGTAGCTCACAGCTGCTTACTAAGCCTACCCCTCAGACTTGCCAGGTTGGGCGTCTTGCGCTTGTTGCTGAATTGCCGACTATTCCGCGCCATAGCAGCGAGGAGCTCGATGCGATGCGCATTATCGACGACGAACGCCACCAGCGCGAGCAAATCCTCCACGATGTCATCGACAGCCTCACAAACATCATTACCAAGATGAAAGGGAGCGCCCATGGTGGCCAGCCGCCCATCACCATCGCACATAGCGAGATTACCTACTCAGTGCATTATTTCTATGAGCGCTGTCTAGACTGCCGCGATTGCGGCCACGGTTTTAATCAAGACCTCTTAGCGCAGGAGCAGCACGGCTTTACCTACGGTGGTGAGAAGCCGCCCAGCACAAGCGAAGCAATCAGCAACGTCAAAGAGCTCTTTGTCCTACTGGCCCATATGGCCCAGGCCGATACACGCGCCGCCTTTAGCAACAGCTACATTGCCCAGCTGCCCACTGATATTGAACCCCTCCGGCGCTGCGAGAGGGATGATCCAATTGGCACAGAGTACAACCAGTATGGGTACCGAGTTGGTCCGCCTGAGGTGAGTACTACCACTGATACAACCATCACCCAAACCGAAGCCCCGCACCAACCTACCCTATCTGCAGCGTAGGTCCCAAGAGTTCCACCCACCAAAAAACGACCACCGCTACCTGGGTGGTCGTTTGCGCTATATATTCTCTCCTACAGATAAATATACGTATCGTACGTACT
>ERZ773062.81-NODE-81-length-77333-cov-8.753034_pt1 | contig 77333 bp, 85 predicted proteins | sample MGYA00580626_ERZ773062 | MGnify/ENA primary metagenome ERZ773062 (study PRJEB29015, sample SAMEA2738003) | human oral metagenome | biome: human oral; feature: human-associated habitat; material: dental | place: China | collected 2058 ... | reverse complement strand
TGATAACTTCAAATTTCATTGGTGGGTGGGGTGTTGTGTGTGCCTGTGGGGCGCACCGGCACCCCACCCACCCCTTTTTTTTCTGTTACGCGGCGGTTTCGGCAATTTCTTTGATACGAACCAAAGTAGCGGGGATACCTGCTAGTGCCGCTGCTCGGCGGTCGGCGAGTTGGTTTTCAGCGTCGTCGCCGTATTTTTCGCGGAAAAAGTCGAGTCCTTGCTGGGTCAACTCCCAGGTTTCGGTGAGTTCACACCCGGTATCGGTGGGGGCGATGGTGTATCCCCAGCGGACAACGCCACCGGCGACAGCCCATTGGAATGCGATGGGTCGCTGAGCTTCGGTGACGAGGGATTCGGTTTCCCATGTGCGTTCGGGAGTGACGTTGCGTCCAATGAACCACGCCCCGACTTCGGCGTGGTCGGAAGGTTCTTTCCACCAGCAGGTTTCTACGATGGGGCTCCATTCGCCGGTACGGGTGACATCAGTGACGAGATCGTAGACGTGGTGTGCGGGGGCGTCGATAAGTATTGATTCTGAATATTGGAAGTCTTTAAGATCCATGACCTGAACTATACGGATAAGCCGATAAGAATCGCGGCATATCCGCACAGCGTGGTGGCGCAGATACTTCGGACAAACCGTGCGCGGGAAGTGCGAAGGAGCGGTCCGAGATGTGCGGCAAGGCTTGACCACGTGGAAAGGGCTCCGGCGATGCCGACGGCAAGGAAGGGACTGTGCTGGGATAGCCCGAGGAGGAAGCAGGCGATGGTGTTGGCGAGGAGAAGTCCGTGGGGGAGCCGACAGAGGAGGTAGCGGAGGCTGCCTCCGAGGAATCCTCCAAAAGCTATCTGAAGGATGGTCGTCATGCCGCAGCCTCTGGTCTCGAAGAATGGATCCAATCGCCAAGTATCCAGGCGCCAATGCAGGAAGCGCTGGTGACAAGAAGGTAGGTTGCGGCTTGGAGGGGAGGGGCGTCGATAAGCAGGTGATGGGCGAAGAGCATGTAGGTGCTGAAGCTGGTGAACCCACCGAGGAAACCTGTGCCCCAGAACAACCCTGGGCGGATGAGGCCCATGAGGAAGCAGCCTGCGATGTTGATGGCTAAGAGCGACCAGAGGCCGCCCACCGGTATGGCGCTTGTGATCAGGAAGCGTGTGATCGCCCCGAGTGCGGCACCGATGCCAACGGTAAGGATGTCGCGAATGCTAGGTGGAATGATGCCCATTCTTTGGAATGTAGTGGAAAACGTGCTGTTGGGGAGGGAGATGCGTCACGTATCATGCGGGCAGGCGAAAATCAGAGCAAGATAGACGTTAACTAGCGTCATTTATAGTTCGAGTTTTGTTAAGGAGACAATTATGGCACATGAACGTGCAGGTCTTGTGGCGGAAGATCGGGACCTCATCGACATCGCCGAGGTGGTCACCGCCTATTACACACGCATTCCCGATGTAGAAAACCCCGACCAGCAGGTCGCTTTTGGAACATCCGGGCACCGCGGTTCCTCCCTTGATTCCGCGTTCAATGAAAACCACATTCACGCCACCACCCAAGCGATTGTGGATTACCGCACGCAGCAAGGCATCAACGGCCCCATCTTCATCGGTCGCGACACCCATGCGCTTTCCGAACCCGCGATGGTATCTGCGCTTGAGGTGTTGCTGGCTAACGATGTTCCTGTGCTTGTCGACGACCGCGGGCGCTACACCCCAACCCCGGCAGTGTCGCACGCCATCCTTGCCCACAACGCCAAACTCCCTGGTGGTGTCACCGGTACCGACCCAAAACGTGCCGACGGCATTGTTATCACTCCCTCACATAATCCGCCCCGCGACGGTGGCTTTAAATACAACCCACCCAACGGCGGCCCGGCCGACACCGATGCCACCGATTGGATTGCGAACCGCGCCAACGAACTGCTGCGCGCAGGATTGACCGGGGTGAAACGCGTACCCGTTTCCGGCGTACTGGATTCCCGCTGTACCCCCTACAACTACCTGGACACCTACATTGCCGACCTGCCCAATGTGGTGAATATTGAGGCAATCCGCAGCTCTGGACTGAGCATTGGTGCCGACCCTATGGGCGGCGCATCCGTGGATTACTGGGGTGCGATTGCCGACGCCCACCGACTCAACCTCACCGTGGTCAACCCCAAGGTGGACGCAACCTGGCGTTTCATGACATTAGACACCGATGGCAAGATCCGCATGGACTGCTCCTCGCCCAACTCCATGGCGTCCCTGGTGCACAACCGCTCCAAGTTCGACATCGCAACTGGTAACGACGCCGATTCCGACCGCCACGGCATTGTCACGCCCGACTTTGGCCTGATGAACCCCAACCACTACCTGGCTGTGGCCATTGAGTATTTGTTTGGCAATCGCCCCGGCTGGTCGCCTGAGACGGCTGTGGGTAAAACCTTGGTTTCTTCCTCCATGATCGACCGCGTGGTCGGCGCACTGGGACGCCGCCTTGAGGAAGTTCCTGTTGGCTTCAAGTGGTTTGTGCCAGGGCTTATCGACGGCACCATCGGCTTCGGTGGTGAGGAATCCGCAGGTGCCTCCTTCCTCCGGCACGATGGGACCGTGTGGTCCACTGATAAAGACGGCATCATCCTTGACCTGCTGGCCTCTGAAATCACCGCAGTGACCGGAAAAACCCCGTCGCAGCGTTACGCCGAACTTGCGGAACAATACGGTGCGCCCGTCTATGCCCGCACCGACGCCAACGCTACACGCGAGCAAAAGGCCGTGTTGAAAGCCTTGTCACCCGAACAGGTGACGGCAACCACGTTGGCCGGGGAAGAGATCACCGCGAAGCTCACCCACGCTCCAGGAAACGGCGCACCCATCGGTGGACTCAAAGTCTGCACTGAAAACGCGTGGTTTGCTGCGCGGCCGTCCGGTACCGAGGACAAATACAAGATCTACGCTGAGTCCTTCCTCGGTGAGGAACACCTGGCGAAAGTGCAGTCTGAGGCCGCCGAGCTCGTAGACGACGTGCTCGGTGGGTAATGTGTCTGTGACGTTTGGGCGGGGTGCTGCGTGGTAGTTATTTCCGCCCAAACCCACTAAAGTTGGGTGCTGTGTCTACGACGTTAACTCCCAACAACGCCGACGCGGGCGGTGTCGAATCCGCGCACGCTGAGTCGGGTAAAAATAACAAGACGGCGATGGTCACCACCGCCATCGGGTTCATCGCCCGATTCGGACTTGCTGTCGTCTGGCTTGTCAGCGGTTGGCAGAAACTGGCCGACCCCGTGACCACCAAACAATCCGTGGCCGCGTACGAGCTATTCAGCAGAGACGTCTCAGACCTCATCGGCACCGCACTGCCTGTCATCGAAATCGCGCTCGGGGTCATGCTGCTCGCGGGCATTTTCCTCCGGGCCACAGCTGCGGTATCCGGCGTCATCTTCGCTGTGTTCATCGCAGGCATCATCTCCGCGTGGGCGCGGGGGTTGACCATCGATTGCGGATGCTTCGGCGGAGGTGGCTACAACGCCAACGTCACAGCATGGACATACTTGTCAGAAATACTCCGCGACCTGGTATTTGCTGCGGGAGCCGTGTGGGTAGTGAAGTGGCCTTTCAAGAAATGGGCCCTTTACGTGTAGCTATACGTAGCAGCTATGTAGTAGCCGCGAACAATCGCTGACAGTGCATTTAAGGCGCATGGCGCATAAACTCTTACGGAGTTAAGTTCGTAAGAGTTTATGAGAGCCCTGCGCTTTCCTTCTCTAGTTGTTTCACGAGGATTAAATTCATGAGTTCCAAAATCAAGTCCCCCAACGAAAGCAGCAACGGGTTCCTCTGGGCGCTGCTCGCCGTGATCGTCATTGCTGCCGTTGTGGTGGGCTACATTGTGATCAACGGCCAAAAGTCACACGGCGGTGGGGGTGGTTCTAACGACATCGCAGCACAGTGGGAGAAGCAAAACGTCTCCTTCACTGAAACCTTTGCCGATGACGCTGTGACGCTGAAAAGCGCCTCCGCAACCGCCGAGACGCCCACAGTAGACCTCTACGAAGACTTCTCTTGCCCCCACTGCTCTGAACTGGCCATCGCCAGCGACGATGCCATGAAAGACGCGATCGACCAAGGCAAGCTCGTGGTGAACGTCCGCCCCCTCAACTTCTTGGACCGCGGCCAGGACGCCGACAAAGGCCACTCCACTCGCGCGGGCACTGCGGCGCTTGCCGTAGCCAAGAGCGGCGATGCAAACCTCTACTGGAACTTCCGCGCCATGCTGATGAACAACCAGAAAGACGTGTACAACAAGTGGGACAACGAACAGTTCGCCAAAGCCGCTGAAACACTTGGTGCCTCCGAGGATGTCACCAAGGCCATCAAGGATGAGAAAGAAAAGGATGCCTTCCTGAAGATGAAGGACACCAACACCTCCAAGCTGGAAGGGCTCGGCCGTGGCGTTTCTTCGCCCCGTGTGATCAACAAAGATGGTCAAGATGTCTCTGTTGTGGACAGCAGCCAGCAAGTCAGCGACGCCTGGGTTGCTCAAGTAACAGGAAGCTAACACTGAGTTCTGTAGCGACTCCTCGACATGACGCATTATGCCTTGTGCCTGCTGATTTGTGGCAACATGAGTGCAGCGTGTACATTTGAGGAGTCCACCAAGGGGCTATGGCGCAGCTGGTAGCGCACCACACTGGCAGTGTGGGGGTCACGGGTTCGAGTCCCGTTAGCTCCACAGATAAAACCCGGTCGCAGTAGAGATGCTGTGACCGGGTTTTTTAGTTCTGGTTGGTGCGGGTGACGGCCTTGTTGTAGCTCATGGCCGTGTCGACCCAGAAACTCAGGCATTCATCGTCAGCGATAGCTTCGGAGCTGACGGTAATCCAACCTGGCCCCATGCGTCGCCCCGCACCCATTTCGGCTTGAGCGGCACCGCGTTCTGAAAGGAGTGTGTCATGCTGGGCTGCGTCAACGCGAACTAGGAGGTCAGCGGCTTTTCCTGCGCTGACGATCATCTTGTCGTTGACCATGATCGCGCGTCCGCCGAACATCGAAACCTCTCTCACATTTGACTGGTCAGTCACCAACGCCTGAATGCGCTGAACAAGTGCCTGCTGTTCGGGTGTCATGGCTGCCATGGGTTTAGCCTTTTTCCTGCGGAGCATAGGAGAGCCGGTCGAAAATTAAGACGCTTTCAGTGATCACGCCGTTGTGCACCGTGAAGAGTTCTGCAGCGGGGGCGGTATCCGTGACGGCGGTCTTTGGGTAGTAAAACAACGCAACCTTGTCGCCGTCAGCGAACTCCGCGATTTCGCCGATCCCGGTGAGACGTGGGGCGAATCCCGCAATGAAGTCCCGATAATCCTGCTTGGTAGTCAGGTCAACACCGGGCGCCCGGCATGTCATGTTGTTGGCGATGTAGGACATAGCCAACTCAATGTCACCTGTCGTCCACGCCTGGTGGTAGTTTTTCACGATCTCGTAGGCGGTCATGAAACCTATTCCTTTCAGTCGGGGAGGGGCTGCCAGTGATCTGGTCCGGCGTCGTGCCCTGCGCCCGCAGTTTTCAAACGAGGTAGGAAATGAGTCCAACCGTGCTTGTGGCCTGCGACTTCGGTTTCTGGAAGGTTGAAGTGGCGCAGCTCAACACGGGTGCCGCCGTTGAGGGGAGTCAAGAGAAATTCGACCGTAGACGCTCCGGCAGGCAAGTGGTGGCTGCCTGTAAACCCCCATGTGAACACCACACGTCTGTAGGGCTCGACCACCAGGTATTCGCCTCGCACGGGGTGGCCACCGATGTCAACGGCAAACTGCCCACCTGGTGTCGGGTCGAGGTCAGCGTATTGCCCCATCCACGCCGTCATGCCTTCGTTGGTGGTCAGGTAGTCGAATACGGTTTCGGGTGGTGTGGCGATGTCGATGAAGTCCTGGAACTCAGCCATTCTTCGCCTCCCGCTGCTCGATGACAGATTTCAGGGCGGCGAGCTTGTCAGGCCAGAATTCGTCAAGGTAGGAGCGCACCGCAGCAAGTCCATCGGTGTCGACCGCATACAAATGACGCGTGCGGTCTGTGCTGAGGGTTGCCAGACCCGCTTTGTGAAGGGTGCGTAGGTGGTGCGATGTCGTTTGCTGCGATAGTCCAACCGTTTCCGCCACCGCGCCGACGGGCTGTGGCCCCGAACGTATCACCCGCAAGATTGCCCGACGGTTTTGGTCAGCCAGCGCACGCAATGCGGCGTCGATATTCTCTGCTGCTTCCACATGTCACCTCTTTAATCACTGGTGACCTCACCCTAACACAAATAAAAGTTTGTACTCAAGATCGTTTGAATAAGCGCTTATCGACGCCCAGCGCACCAGGTGGTAGGCATCTCTTAGCCCTCCACCTCCCGTTTGGAAATGTTCACGATCGTGTTGAATAACTCGCCAGTGAGTAGTGTTCCCCAGTTTTGTTGGTTGGTGCCGCTGGTGTGGATGCCGTAGATGATTGCGGTGTCGTCAACTATGGATGCGCCAGACTCGCCGTCGGAGGTATCGGCGGAGTAATACGCCTGTAGTTTGTTTGTTTTCAGGATCTTGTTGCGACCCTTCCACATGGTGCCGAATGGTTTGTCGCCGGGATATCCGATGACGGTGGCAAAGCTGCCGTTGAGGGATCCAGGTTCGGGCGTGCGCATGCCGAACCAGCCGACGTCGGAACCAATGGGTGTTTCCAGTTTGATCACGCCCCAATCGTGGCCAGCGGCACTGCCAGTTTTGTCGTACCAGACTTGGCTTGCTTTGGCCGTGCGAAAGCGCTTGTCTGCGCCGTTTTGGCCCGGTGTGAAGGTGATGTTGCTGCCGTTTTTATTGAGGCAATGTCCTGCGGTGACCACGGTATCGGCGGCGACAAGTGAACCTGTGCATCGACCAGTTCCACCAGCTTGCGTGGTGTAGGTGATGAGCCCCACCCAACGGAATGGTGCTTCGGTGGTCGTGGTGACTTGGGTACGGGAATCGCCCTCAATGATTTTTTCTTCAACGTTGCCCTGCTCCAGGATGGGGTGCGTACCCAGGGATGAGGGTGTGCTGCTGCTGCCGGTGTCTTTGGTGATATCGGCGACAGTAATCGGATGCTCTTGGTCTTGCACACCGTTGACAATGTTGTATCCCACCGGGTCAATGGTGGGATTGTCGACGGGAGCGGCCACGGCGGGAGCTGTCGCTGTTATGGCTAGCGCCCCTGCGGTCAGGATCATTGTGGCACATGCACTACTAATACGTTGAGAAAATTTTGGCATACTGAAAAATATTACTAGCAAAATAATAAAAATGAAGGGAAATATTCATATAACAAATGCTAACGATAGTCAGTGTGATATTACTACTTGTGATGATCTGTTCTTTGCCCGCCAAGGGAATAAGGAATATTACCGTGTCGGACAAGAAAGAAATACGTTTCACCTTCAATGACAGGCCGATTGTTATTGACATTAGTCTGCGTAGTTTGGTGTTGCGATGGTTGACGCTGGCCATAGGCGCTGCCGCTTACTTCTGGGTACGGGATCTGCTGGGTGTGGATGACACCTATAACTGGGGTTCGTTTATTTATGTGACCTCCGGCGCCGCACTTTTCCTATTCATTGTGGCGGTGTATGGGTGGCCGCGTAAGAGTAAATAACCAGGTAGTCTGGGCTTTATGCACTACTCACAACTCCCAGCGGAACTAACTGACGGCCTCACTATCACCGGTGTAACACCTCTTTCGGGCGGTGATATTTCCCAGGCTTTTCGCGTTGATACTCCAGATACATCATATTTCCTAAAAGCGCATCAGAAACCCAAAAAGCAGATGTTTGAGCGGGAGGCGCGTGGCTTAAAAGCCCTGCGGGATACAGCGCCGGAAACATTGGGAGTGCCGGAGGTTGTCAGGGCGTCGTCACGCGGGTTGATGTTGGAGTGGATTGAGGAGGGCGGCCGCACGTTCACCTCGGAAGCTGATCTTGGCACCAGCTTGGCGGAACTACACCAGGTTCCGCAGCCACATTTCGGCGGGATTGATGGGGACGACTCGGGTTTTCTTGGCTCGGTAGAGGTCGATCTGACGCCGACGCAGTCGTGGCCGGAGTTTTATGTGTATAGGCGTGTCCAGCCGCTCATTACGCAGGCCACGGCGATGGGTGCTGTTCCGAGTGGGGTGCAGCGTCTTTTTGACGAGCTTCTGCCCAAAGCAGTGGATTTGTGTGGGCCGGATGAGCCACCAGCATTGGTGCACGGTGATCTGTGGGGTGGGAATCGTCTGGTGGATGTGGAGGGGCGGAACTGGTTGATTGATCCGGCGGCGTACTATGCACATCGCGAAGTGGATCTGGCCATGATGCTCTTGTTTGGCGGGTTCGGTAAGGATGCGTTCATCGCCTACAACAACACCTATCCGCTGGCTGACGGATGGCACGAGCGGGTGTCCTGGTACCAGTTGCCGCCCCTGCTGGTCCACGCGATTTTATTTGGTGGGGGTTACGGGGCGTCGGTCGTACGGGTACTCACCGACCTCGCTGGGTAGAACACTCAGCCAGGTCGGTGCTGCGGTCAGCGCGTTCCCGCCCGATCAGCGACGCGCGCCGCAAGCTCCTCCAACACATGCACATAGGTGTGTCCCGTGGTGCGGGTCATGCCGAGTTCGCAGGTGCGGTTGCAGGACAGGAACAAGTCGGCATCAAGGTGCTTGACGGAGCGTGCCTCGTCGTGGGTAGCGGTGGCGGTGAGTTCCTCGTGGAGCAGGCCGCGGTCACCGGCAAAGGCGCAGCAGCGCCAGCCGTCGGGAATGATGGCCTCGTCCGCGACCAGTCCGGCCAGCATCATGAGCGCATCGTTGACGCCCAGGTGCGTGGAGGAACAGGTCGGGTGCACCGCAGCTTTGTGAGCCTTGGCCAGCGGCGGAAGCACCGGCGCGACATAGGTGGCCACCCATTCCGTGGCATCCATGACGGTAATGCCCTCAACCCCGGCGTTCTTCAACGCCACAATAATGCCTTCCGTGCAGGACACGTTGTCGCACACCAGTGGAATCCGCCCGTGGTGGGTGTGCTGGACAATCCAGGAGGTGAGCTTGTCCTTCATCACCTCATAGCCCTTGGCCAGGCCCTTCGACTTCCAGGGGGTACCACAGCAGAGTTCCTGAACACCCGCCGGCGTGCTGAGTCGCAGGCCCGCGTAGGCCGCGAGTTCCCGCACCGCGCCGCCCACGCCGGTGCCGCAAGCATGCTCGGTGCCAAACATGGTGCCCACACATGCGGGCATGAAAATGGCATCCGGGTTGGGTACCGTTTGCGGCTTGCGCACCTTGCCGCCGCCGGGAAGTTCACTGGTCAGGGTAGGTACGATGTCTTCACTCAGGGCTTTACGTGCCAACCCCAGGGCCCCACGCAGCGGTGTTGTCGGCAACGCATGGGTCGTGGTCATGCCTAACGACGCCCCGCGCAGCACCATGTCCCAGTGCTCTGCCGCAACTTTCCAGCCCTTGTCCAGAGTCTCGTTCTGGGTTTCCCGCCGCTTTGCGCGAATCAGATCACCAGTGTTGATTTTCACGGGGCAGGCCGTCAGGCACATACCATCCACGGCGCAGGTTTGGACGACATCGTACACCTCCTGCTCTTTCAGGCGTTCCGCCAGGTCATAGGCACCGGTGGCCTCACAAGCAGCGATGGCGCGCTGGATCACAATGCGTTGGCGGGGTGTCGTGGTCAGGTGCTGGGATGGGCACACGGGCTCGCAGTAGCCACATTCCACACAGTCATCAATGATCTGACGAACCGGGTCGGTGGGCTTGATGTGCTTGAGATGCAGCTGCGGATCGTCAGTGATGATCGTGCCAGGGTTGAGAATCCGCTTCGGATCGCAGGCGTTCTTCACGTCCACCATGGCCTGATACAGATCATCACCATATTGACGGTGCACAAACGGGGACATGATGCGTCCAGTGCCGTGCTCGGCCTTCAACGTGCCCTGCTCGCGCAGCACCAACTCCACCATGTCCTCGGTGAACTGGTCGTAACGGTTCAAGGATTCAGGGCCAGCAAAATCCTCCGTGACCAGGAAGTGAATATTGCCGTTCTTCGCGTGCCCGAAAATCACCGCGCCATCATAGTTGTGCTTATCAAACAGCACCTGCAGTTCAGTACACACACCGCCGAGCTGCTCCATGGGCACAGCAATGTCCTCCAGCAGCGCCATCGTGCCCTTCGGACGGCTACGCATGATCTTTGTGTACAGGCCGTTGCGCATCACCCACATTTGGGCGCGCCGGGATGCCTCGTTGGTCATTTCCGGGGGAGTGGAGAGGCCATCGAGTTGTTCAAATGTGGCCTCACCAGTGGCGATGTGCTCGGCGATGCCTTCATCATCCATAGCCTGGTACTCCACCAGCAGCGAAGCATGCTGATCCACGTTGAAGCCCTTCGGCAGCACGGACGAGGCATCGGGACCCATGGCGCGGATGGAGGCGGCGTCGATAAGCTCCACCACATCGGCACCCGAGTAGACGAGCTTGGGCAGGGCCTCAGTGGCGGCGTCGAGTGAATCAAACATGAGCAGCCCGGTGGCGGTGCGCTTGGGCACGGGTACGGTATTGAACACGGCCTCCGCGACGAACCCCAGGGTGCCTTCTGAGCCGATCATCAGGTGCTCAAGAATCTTGGCGGGTGTATCGAAATCAAGGAAGGAATTGATGCCGTAGCCCATGGTGTTCTTGATGGCGTAGCGACGTTCAATATCCGCACGGTACTTGTCGCCGCGCAGCGTGTCGCGCAGCCGCTCCAGCACCTCCACCAGCGCGGGCTCGTGGGTGCGCAGAATGTCGTCTGCCTGCGGCGATGCCGTATCCACCACCGTTCCGCTGGGGAGGGCGATGGTCATGGAATCGATGGTGCGGTAGGCGTTCGCCGTGGTTCCGCAGGTCATGCCCGAGGAATTGTTGGCGATCATGCCGCCGATGGTGCAAGCAATTGACGACGCCGGGTCCGGCCCCAGCTTCCTGCCATGACGCGCCAGCGCCCCATTGACCTGCGCAATGGTTAGCCCCGGCTGGACGCGCACACGCAGGCCGCCATCCAGAATCTCCATGCCGCGGAAATGCCTGCGGACATCCACCGTCAAACCCTCCGACAGTGCCTGACCAGACAGGCTCGTGCCGCCGCCACGGAACGTCAGTGGCCAGCCCATCTCGGCAGCAACGCGCATAGCGACGCCCACGTCGGTCGGGGACTTCGCACGCATCACCGCGTCCGGGGCGTGCAGGTAGTGGGAGGCATCCACGGCTAGGGCCATGCGGTCCAGTTCGCGGGTGCTTACGGAAGAATCGCCGCCCAATGCGGTGCGCAGGGCAGCCAACGCGGCTGCGTTGCCTTCGGACAAGATGGATCGGGATGTGGTGACGGACATGGCAGTACTCCGTTCAGATGAGTCAGAAATAGTTGTGGAGAGCTAATTCCACGGTACTCGCCTAACGGGGGTGCCGTATGGGGACGTGCTGCACGTTATGGGGCGAAAAATGTGGTTTTTGATTGAGGTTAGGTTAACCTATTTTTAGAATAATGCCTGGAAGATTCGGTTCAGATGATGCTCAAAGTTCACGGTGCGTGGGGAAGTTCACCCCTGGTGTGGGGGTTGGGTTCTCGTCTATCTTCCCGCATACTCCCGAAAGAAATCCGCAATATGGTGAGTGCCCGTTGTGGGTGCAACGCAATCATGCTGCATACTCCAGGTAGCAAAGCGGATGGTGTCGGCAAGCCGCGAGTTGAATAGGCCGACAAAACCCAAGACTGGCGGCAGTGTCCAGCCGGGTACTTTCACAATGCGTGGTTTCTTACCCACCGCCTGAAATGCGGTGGTGGCAAGTTCCTTCCATGTCAAAATATCCGGCCCGCCGATGTCGAAGGAGCCGACAGCGCCTTGTTCTAGCTGTTCCACGGTGTAAGCCGCGAGGTCCGCACCATGAATGGGGTTGAGGCGTATGTCCGGTTCGAACAGCGGGATTAAACCGCGCTTAGCCATGGTGAGCAGTTCCGCCGCGTCAGAGAAATATGCGGACGGGTTGATCACAGTAGACCTGATGTCCGCAGATTCTAAAGCCCGCGCGAAGGCCGTTTTGGCGCGGGTGAGTTCGGCGGGGCAGGTCTCGGCACCAAGCGCATTGATGTAGGTGAAGGAGCTGGCCCCATGCCTCAGCGCGGAGGCGAGGATGCTCTGGTTGGCGCGATTGTCGATGTTCCACGGGTCTGCCTTTTGGCGCGTCACCCCCAGTGCGGACACCACATGATCCACTCCCGCCGCCACGTCCTGAGTGAACGCTGAGTCGGTGACGTTTCCTACGGCCCAGTCGTCGACAAGACCGTCAAGGCTCGGCGTGCCGTAGGCACCTTCAACGGCTGCGCGGCCGCGGTCGCGGACAATGGCGCGAACCGTGTGCCCGCGGCGGTGGAGTTCTGCAACAATATAGCGTCCGAGGTATCCGGTTGCCCCGGCGACCAGTGTGGTGGGCATGGCTGTTGCTCCTTCAGTATGTGTAGCTTCCAGCGTACGTACCTGCGCTGTTCCGGGGCGTCGATAAGGGTGTAATAGCGGTGCTGTACCGGTTTTTCTTTTAGGGTAGATAGGTATGACAAGTCGGAAAGCATGGCATCGCGGGGTGTTGTGGGAACGGCTGGCGAAATAATGGTGCATATTGTTACAGCAACAGATGAGCATATTCCGCAGGTGTCGGAACTCTTTGCCGACGCCTTCATGGACGACCCTGTGTGGAAGGCCATTGCCCCCAGCCCCCGCATACGCAGGCACGTGATCAAAGCCGAATGTGAATGGGGAGTCGGCCTGCGGGGGAGTGACAGCGTGGATGTGGTCCTTGATGGCTCTGCAGACGGCCGTGTACTCGGGGCGCTCACTTTTGAAACCCCCGACATGCTCGATATCGACGACGAATACGGCTGGAAGGAAACCCTGCGCGGCCTGGTTCGAGGCCGTCTGCCCGCCGAACTCCGCGGGGCCAAGCATCAGAAAGCCGTTGACCTGCATCAACCCGACTGCCCGCACTGGTACCTCCACGACATCGCCACCTCGCCAGAAGTGCGCGGGCAAGGCATTGGCTCCGCGTTGCTGCGGCACCGCCTCGCGCTTATCGATGCCCAGCCCATCCCCGTTTTCCTCGAAGCAACCACCGATGCCAGCCGCCGACTCTACGAGCGCTACGGCTTTAGCGTGGTTGCCGAGGTGTCAACGCTGCCAGAAACGCTCTCCTACGCGATGATTCGGGAAGCGGTGTAGGGGGATGGCGGGACGGTTAACAAGGTTCACTGCTGTCTGGGCATAAACTTTGCACGGTGGCCTGGGATGGCAGTTTGATAGGCCGCAACCTCGCCGCGTCAAGGCTTGAACGGTGCCATTGTGATCCTCTGTAAAATCTGCTTACGCTCAAGCTCGAAAAAGCCCCATTTTTGTGCCTGGGCATAAGCAAACTTCCATGCAAACATTGTGCACTAACGTTGTTCAAGGCTGTGGTGGTGCCGGATTCAGGTCTCGCTGCTCTTGTTGTCTGGACGCAGGCAGCCAAAAACTGCTTCGGTGTCTTCTTGGAAAATGCCGTGGATGAGTTTGTACACTTCGTCTTCACTTTTGAGTCCACCGGCGCTGCTTACTTCCACCAGTCGGATGCCGAGCAGTACGTTGATGAGCATCCCCAGCGCGAGGAAGTCCTTTGCGGCTTCCGTTCCCATGTTCAACGCATCGTTGATTACGCGATAAATCTCAAGAAACCCGGTACGCGCAATGGGGCCGAAGCGGGGATGCTGCCCCATGGTGAACAGGTGCATGACGATCAGTAGGTTAGAGCGGTCGGCCATGAGCTCGATGTAGGCGTGCCCCATGCTTTCTTTAGTATCGGCCTCTTTTGTCTTCTGTGCTGCTCGGATGAAGGTGTCTTTGATGAGGTTGATCGCGCGTTCCGACGCCTCGGCAAACAGGTTTTCTTTCGATCCAAAGGTTCGTACCACGTAGGCTTGGCTCACTCCGGCGGCTTTGGCTATGGCATCGGTGGTTGCACCTGCGTAGCCAAGGTTGCCAAATACCTTGCTGGCGGCAATGAGCATGTTTTCGCGGCGCTCAGCTGCGGGAAGGCGTTCTGTTTTGGTGGGGATTTCTTGCGATGCGTCTTTCGGGGCCACGCTGCCACAGTAGCATTACCTGCGTTTTAGCTGCGGTGGCGTTGTTGTTGACGCATCCAAGCGCACACGCTAAGGTCTGGTTGTAATCAATTGATTACAACCATTTAAGCAGTAGGAATCCCAAGGAGAAACAACCCGTGGAAACCCTCAACGCCCCCAACACAGAAATGCACGACGCAGCAGCGCCGCAGCCTGCCCGTCCGATCTGGCTCATTATCCTCACAGTCTCGCTACCTATGTTCATGGCATCGCTTGACAACCTCATTGTCACCAACGCCCTTCCCGTCATAGGCTGGGAACTCGGGGCAACATTCGAGCAGCTCAGCTGGTTTGTCAATGCCTACACCCTCGCCTTCGCATCCCTGGTCCTGACGTCATCTGGGGTGGCCGATCGTTGTGGCAGGCGTTGCATCTTTGCCGGGGGACTCGCGTTATTTACCGTCGCGTCTCTGCTGTGTGGACTCAGCACCGAACCCTGGATGCTCATCGCTGCGCGAGCACTCCAAGGTGTGGGCGGGGCGGCCCTTCTGCCGCTTTCCCTCACGTTGCTCAGTACCTCAGTCCCAGAACGCCTTCGTGCAGCGGTCATCGGAATCTGGGGAGGTATTTCCGGTTTGGGGGTCGCCCTTGGCCCGCTTATCGGTGGGATTGTTGTTGAGGGCGTGAACTGGGAAGCAGCCTTCTGGATCAATGTCCCTGTAGGTATTGCCTGCCTCGCGCTAATTTACTGGGTAATTCCGGAAAGCTATGGCAAGGCACAGAAACTTGACTTGCTTGGTGTCATACTCGCTGTCATTGGTGTTTTTGCTCTTACCTACGGCATTTCCCGCGGTAACGACAAAGGCTGGACCAGCACTGAGATCCTTGCCAGCATCATCGGTGGCTCCGTCTTTCTCCTAGCATTTCTCATCTGGGAGGCACGCACGTCGCACCCAGTTCTACCTCTGAGTATGTTTAAAAACAGCAGTTTCAGCATTGCGAATGCGGTGAGTTTCTTCTTCACTTTTGGAACCTTTGGTGCGGTGTTCCTCCTCTCTCAATTCTTGCAAGTTGTGCTAGGTAACAATCCACTCGAAGCTGGGGTGATGACAATGCCGTGGACGCTCGCCCCGCTTTTTGTTGCGCCCATTTCTGGGTGGTTGGCCGGCCGTATCGGCAACCGTCCCGTTATTTTCGTAGGACTTATTCTTCTTGCTAGCGGACTAACATGGATCGCCGCCATACTCGCCCCTGACATGTCTTATCGCAGCATGATCCCAGCCATGGTTATCGCTGGTGTGGGCATGGGTCTTGTCTTCTCTCCGATTGTCAACGCGGTACTCGTCGGCATGGCTCCTGAAGAGCAAGCGACTGCCTCGGGCACAAACGCCACCATTCGCGAGGTGGGCGTTGTGTTTGGTGTCGCCGGACTCACCGCTATTTTCCTTGCCTACGACGGCCAGCTCACCCCGACCGCGTTTACCGACGCCGCGATTCCCGCCATCTTCTTCGGCGCTGCTGCTGTGGGAGTATCCGCCCTTATGACTCTCCGGCTGCCAAGCTAAGAGCTCACGCACCGTTGATGTGCGCGCGAGCTAGGTCCGCGAACAGCGCGTACTCGGCACCATCAAACGCGGCAGCGAAGTCATCGAGTGAGCCGATCCAGTCGCCGTGGGTGACGGTGTAGGAGCCATTGGGGCAACGGATGAGCTGGGCGTTCTCGCCAGCAACTCCAAGCGGGGTGACAATAAGGAAGTGAGAGGGGTGGGAGAGGTCAGCGTCTTCGATCCAAGCGCGGCCGTCGATGGTGATGTCGCCGTGGACGTGAGCGCCGTATCCAACGCAGGCGTGACCGCAGATTGCGGCATTGCCGCTGATGCGAGCGGTTTCGTCGATGGTGGCGGATTCGTAAATTCGGGCGTTTCCGCTGACCAGTGCGGCCCCTGTGATGGTCGCGTCATCGTAGGCTTGGGCATCGTCAGTAATCCAGCCGTTGAGGGTAAGCCGGTCGGGGGAATCCACCCAACCGCCAATGTCCCCGGCGCGCACCCCGTGGGCGGGAATGTCGTAGGCAGCGCGGACGCGGTGAAGGAGCACGCCGAGGTCGTTGAGCATGGTGTCGTCAGTAAGGTGATGTTTCATTGTTGTTACTGTACTCGGCGCTGATGTCGCTTCTGCGTTTATAGTGGGGGCCATGAGTATCCCCGCTTGGATGTTGCTTGGTTTTCTGTCTGGTGCGATTGCAAAGATGGTGATGCCTGGAGAACAGCGCGGTGGGATCATTCTCACCATGCTGTTGGGTATTATCGGCTCGATGGTCGGCGGCTACCTCGGCTCGATGTTTTTCAATGTAGACCTCAACCAGGGGTTCTTTGATCTCAGCACGTGGGCCAGCGCTGTGGGTGGAGCGTTGGTGGTGCTGACGGTATACGGCTTTATTACGGGGTCGCGGCGTCGTTAAGCGCGCCACCACGTGTCGAAGGGCCTGATGGGCAGGTGGCGTTTGTGCTCACCGGCCCGCCACAGGTGTTCGAGGCGGGTGCGGGCGGCGTCGGTAAGCGGTTGGTCGGTTTCCAGGTAGGTGTCAATGTCGGTGTAGCTGACGCCCAGGGCTTCTTCGTCGGGTAACGACGGCCGCGTGTCCTCAAGGTCAGCGGTGGGCACCTTCGCCCAGGTGGATTCGGGTGCGCCGAGTTCGCGGAGTAGTGCAGCCCCCTGGCGTTTGGTTAGGCCCGCGAGCGGCAGGATGTCGGCACCGCCGTCGCCGTACTTGGTGAAAAAGCCGGTGATGTTTTCGGCCGCGTGGTCGGTACCAATGACTGCCAGGCCGTACTCACCGGCGACGGCGTACTGCGCGATCATGCGCTGGCGGGCCTTGACATTCCCGCGGTTGAAATCGGTGAGGTCGTCACGCCCGAGCGCGGCGGCAACGGCGTTGTCCATGGCGTCGGTGGCTTGCTTGATGTTAATAACGATGCTGTGGTCGGGCTGGATGAAGCGGAGCGCGGTTTGGGCGTCGTCTTCGTCTACTTGGGTTCCATAGGGGAGGCGCACGGCCCAGAACTCCGCGTTGACCTGCTGTGCGCGTACTTTTTCTGCGGCGAGTTGTGCGAGGCGGCCCGCAAGGGTGGAGTCTTGGCCGCCGGAAATGCCCAGCACATATCCCTTGAGTCCGGTGTGGAGCAAGTAGTCCGCGAGGAAGTCCACACGCGTGGCTATCTCGTGCTGCGGATTGATGGTGGGGGAGACGTTGAGGCTGCTCTGGATGTGGGTGCGGAGGTCCGTGCTGTGCTGTTTATCCATGACAATTATGGTAATGGAGTGCGCCAATCTGGTTTGTTAAAACGGGGTCGATACGATAACATGGTCCCTCGTGTCATAGCTGGGCTATGCGTTAAGGAACTGTAAGCGAAAAATTACACGCGGCGTGTGGTGATGTGCGCCGCTGTACGCGCATGAGAGAAAGGAGCGCCCGATGAAGGTCCGTAAGTCCCTTCGGTCGCTGAAGAATAAGCCGGGCGCCCAGATCGTGCGTCGTCGTGGCAAGGTCTACGTGATCAATAAGAAGGAGCCCCGGTTCAAGGCTCGTCAGGGCTAAACCACCGGGAGTTGGAAGCCGCTCGCCGTTATGGTGGGCGGTTTTTTGTTGCGGCTGTGGGGGTTTTCTTCGGGTGGTTTTATGTGCTCTTTAGGTGAAGAAAGCGCTGCTCAGGGTGGGTGTAGTGGCTGCTTGAATGCGATTTGACAAAAGCGGATTCTTTTGAATTACACGTGTGGAACTTCTTCGGAGCGCACCGCGCTGCGAGTGTGCTTTTTTGGGGTGAAGTACGGGTTGAGGGTTTGGCGACCTGCGCACTTGTCATCAAAAATGTGTCAAACGACACATTTTGGCCGTATGGTGGAGCGATGGAGGCGATGTGGGTGAGCAGGGATATTAGGGGGTGTGAAGCGGGCAAATTTCATCGTTGTAATCACATGGCACGCAAAACCAGGCTAGATATAGTGGCCAGATTGCGCGGTTTGCTGGGAATACTCACGATGTAACTACTATATGTAGTGCTAGTTGAATTAGGTAGGCACAAAGTATAGTGTTTCTTCATGTGATCCGGTCGGGCCGCAGGGAACGGCTACCGGACAACACGCAAGAAGAGCAAACCGCAAACAGATGAGGGAAGAACATGGCTATCACCGTCTACAGCAAGCCCGCCTGCATGCAGTGCACCGCAACCAAAAAGGCCCTGGACCGTGCTGGCTTGGACTACACCCTCGTAGACATCAGCATGGACGATGAAGCCCGCGACTATGTTCTGGCCCTCGGATACCTTCAGGCGCCCGTTGTTGAAGCCAACGGCGAGCACTGGTCCGGCTTCCGCCCCGAGCGCATCCGCAGCCTTGTTGCGGCTGTTGCCTAACTAACGCGGCTTCACGACGCCTCGTCAAAAAGGCGTTTCCAGTCGCCCATACCGTTGCATGCGTGGGCGGCTTTTTTCATGCCACACAGACGAATGGACGATACAAGATGCTTGTGGTGTATTTTTCCTCGGCAACGGGAAACACCCATCGCTTTATGACCAAGCTGGGACTGCCCTCCGCGCGCATTCCGCTGCATCGGAACGATCCTCCGCTCGTCGTGGATGAACCCTACGTGCTGGTCTGTCCCACCTACGGGGGAGGGGCCTCCATATCTGGCAACGAACCCCGTCCGGTACCAGGGCAAGTTATTCGTTTCCTCAACAATGAACACAACCGCAGCCTCATCCGCGCGGTCGTGTCCTCGGGGAATACCAACTTTGGCACCGATTACGGCAAAGCAGGCGACGTGATAGCCGCCAAAACGGGAGTCCCGTACGTGTACCGTTTTGAACTTCTCGGAACCGACGAAGACGTGCGCATCCTGCGCGCCGGACTGCTGGACAACGCAGAAAAACTAGGATTAAACCGTAACCCACATGACGACGCCGCGGGAGACGCGGGCGTCGATACGCGCGGATAGCGCACACATACTTCTATTGGAAAGGCTGCAGACGTTGAGCGAGACCATGGCAGAGCGTGAAGAACTGGACTACCACGCACTGAATGCCCTGTTAAACCTGTGGGATGACAACGGCAACATCCAATTTGATAAGGATCGTCAAGCGGCCAACCAATTCTTCCTCCAGCACGTCAACCAAAACACCGTGTTCTTCCACGACCTGGAGGAAAAATTCCACTACCTGCTGAGCAACAACTACTACGAACAAGAGGTTGTTGACCAGTACTCCTTCGACTTCATCAAATCTCTGTTCAAGCGCGCCTACGCCAAGAAATTCCGGTTCCCCACCTTCCTTGGGGCCTACAAGTACTACACCTCGTACACCCTGCAAACCTTCGACGGCCGACGCTACCTCGAACGCTACGAAGATCGCGTCTGCATGGTTGCCCTCACGCTCGCGGCGGGTGACACCAAGCTTGCCGAGAGCCTTGTCGACGAAATCATGAGCGGACGCTTCCAGCCCGCCACGCCCACCTTCCTCAACTCCGGCAAGGCCCAGCGCGGCGAACCCGTCTCCTGCTTCCTGCTGCGCATTGAGGACAACATGGAGTCCATCGGGCGCGCCATCAACTCCGCACTACAGCTTTCCAAACGTGGCGGCGGTGTGGCTCTGCTGCTCAGCAACCTCCGCGAAGCCGGAGCACCCATCAAACGCATTGAAAACCAGTCGTCCGGCGTCATCCCCGTGATGAAACTTCTCGAAGACTCCTTCTCCTACGCCAACCAACTCGGCGCGCGCCAGGGTGCGGGGGCCGTCTACCTCAGCGCCCACCACCCGGACATCATGAAGTTCCTGGATACCAAGCGCGAAAACGCGGACGAAAAAATCCGCATCAAAACCCTGTCATTGGGCGTGGTCATCCCCGACATCACCTTCGAGCTGGCCAAACGCAACGACGACATGTACCTGTTCTCCCCCTACGATGTCGAACGCGTCTACGGCAAACCCTTCGCTGACATCTCCGTCACCGAACACTACAACGAGATGGTGGAAGACGACCGCATCCGCAAAACCAAGATCAACGCGCGCCAATTCTTCCAAACCCTCGCCGAGATCCAATTTGAATCCGGCTACCCCTACATCATGTTTGAAGACACGGTGAACAAAGCCAACCCCATCGCAGGCCGCATCACCCACTCCAATCTCTGCTCCGAGATCCTGCAAATCTCCACCCCCTCAGAGTTCAACGCGGACCTCACCTACGCCAAAGTCGGCGAAGACATCTCCTGCAACCTTGGCTCCCTCAACATCGCTAAAGCCGTCGACTCCCCAGACTTCTCCCGCACCATCGAAACCTCCATCCGCGGGCTCACCGCCGTATCCGAACAAACCTCGCTCGACTCGGTGCCCTCCATCCGCAAGGGTAACGACGCCGCGCACGCCATCGGGCTCGGCCAAATGAACCTGCACGGATTCTTCGGGCGCGAACACATCCACTACGGATCAGAAGAAGGACTCGACTTCACCAACGCCTACTTTGCGGCCGTCATGTACGAATGCATCAAAGCATCCTGCGCAATCGCCCAGGAACGCGGCGCTGTTTTCGAAGGATTCGAAGACTCCGACTATGCCAACGGGACATTCTTCGACCGTTACGACCCCGCCGAGTTTGTGCCCCGCACCGACAAGGTCAAAGAAATCTTCGCGCGGTCCAGTATCCACACGCCCACCGCAGAAGAATGGGCAGAACTCAAAGAAAAGGTGGCCAAACATGGCATGTTTAACCGCTACCTTCAGGCGGTGCCACCAACCGGGTCGATCTCCTACATCAACAATTCGACCTCATCCATCCACCCCATCGCCTCCCGGATAGAAATCCGCAAGGAAGGCAAAATCGGGCGCGTCTACTACCCGGCGCCCTACATGACCAACGACAATCTCGACTATTACCAAGATGCCTACGACATCGGGTACGAGAAAATCATTGACACCTACGCCGTGGCCACTCGCTACGTCGACCAGGGGCTATCCCTCACCCTGTTCTTCAAAGACACCGCCACCACTCGCGACATCAACCGCGCTCAAATCTACGCCTGGCGCAAAGGCATCAAAACCATCTACTACATCCGCCTCCGGCAAACTGCCCTGGAGGGGACTGAGGTAGAAGGCTGCGTGAGCTGCACATTGTAGGTTTTTTTGGGGGGGGGGCTGGGGTGCGGCTGGAAAATGTATAGTGCTGGCTCACCACACTGTCGCTTGTGGTGAGCCAGCACTATTGGTCGACTCTAGGAGGCGGGAGTGAGTACTGCGAGGCTTTCGCGGGCTTCGCTGACAAGCATGCGAGCATAGTCCTCGGCGGCGAGACTCTCGCCAGAAGCGATGGCGGCTGCGAGGCGTTCGTGGTGGTCGAGTGCTTCGTCAGCGGGATGGTTGGGTTGCAGTCCCAATTGCGCGCGTCCGGTCAGCACCGTTGCCACGGTGGAGGCGAGGGATGCGAACATCTCGTTGCGAGATGAGGTCAAGATGAGGGTGTGGAATTCGATGTCGGCGTCGAGGAAGTCGGGGGAGTTGCCCATGCCACTGCGGCCGAGGTCGCAAATCAGGGTGGAGAGTTCCACGAGCCGTGTGCGTTCCTCAGGGTTGGCGTTGTTGGCGGCTGCGCGGGCTGCGATGGGTTCGACGGCTATGCGTAGTTGGGTGAGTGAATGGAGCTGGAGATCGCGTTCTTGGGGCGTCTCTAGGCGCCACGCGATGACGGATTTATCGAATACAGCCCAGTCTTTCTTCTCCAGCACTGTGATGCCAACGCGTCGGGAAGCATGAACAAGGTTAAGTTGTTCAAGGGCTCGCATTACTTCGCGGGCAACGGTGCGTGAGATTCCAAACCGGGTACACAGGTCCTGCAGGGTGAAACGTTGCCCTGCGGGAATTTTCCCGCTGATGATCTCGGTGCCGAGTTCCTTCAGGACTGGGTCGAGAAGCGGGGTGGGGGAAGTCGGAGTGTAGGTCACTGTAGTTCCTTGCGATCCAGATGTACGGTTGGAAGTGCTCACTGCTATTTCTAGCATATCTTTACCCTAATTCTCAGTATTGTGTAAGGAAAGTATCGCAGTCTTGAACAGTAGTTATGGAAAAGTGGGGGTGCCCGCGCCGTTGACCTGCAGCTTTTCTGAAGCTCTGGGGTAGCGAGTATTCTAAAAAAGATCACACCTAGTAAAAAGTGTGATGTATATCATTTAAAATAGGTATGTGTCGTGCCGAGAAAGGGTGGCATGAAACCAGTGCATTATGTGGTCATGGGGGTATCGGGCAGCGGGAAAAGTGCTGTTGCGGCGCGGTTGGGCGCGCATTTAGATCTAGCAGCTGTAGACGCGGATGATCTTCACCCGGAAACTAACATAACCAAAATGGCTGCATGTGTGCCGCTGACCGATGCGGACCGTGTGCCGTGGCTCGAATCCTTGGTGCGGTGGATGGATGCAGCGGGCAGCTCTGTGGTGGCTTGCTCTGCTCTCAAGCGCAGTTATCGCGATATTCTGCGCCGTGCACAGGGGGATGTGGTGTTTATTCATCTTGTTGCGCCGCGCGCACTCATTGCGAGCCGAATGGAAGCGCGTATCGGGCATTTCATGCCCCCGCTCTTGTTGGATTCTCAACTGAATGCACTCGAACCATTAGAGGCGGATGAGTGGGGGATAGTAGTGGAGAATACGGCCGCCATCCAGCATGTTGTGGACGCGATACTGGCCTGGATAGGCAAAAACCCGGCTTAAGATGATAAGCCGGGTTAGATCGGATTAGATAAAGGGGGACAAATTAGTCGTCGGAATCCTCGCGTGCGCCGAGTTCTGCGTCCATGCGAAGCAGGCCGGAGCCATCGTTTGCGACCATGCGCAGGCGGTCAAGAATTTCCTTGACGGTGGATTCTTCCTCGATCTGCTCTTGAAGGAAGGTGTCCAGAAGTGGGCGGGAATCAAAGTCGCTCTCGTTCTGGGCGGCGGCAGCCAGGTCGCGGATCATGCCGGAGATCTTCTGCTCGTGAGCCAGGGAGGCCTCGAAAGCTTCGATGGCGTTGGTGACCTTCAGTGCGGGGGAGTTGATGGTGCCAATCTGGGGAGTGGCATCGCGGTCCAGCATGTGATCAGCGAACTGCTGTGCGTGGGTCAGCTCCTCTTCGGACTGGGTTTTCATCCAGTCGCGCATGCCCACCAGGCCGAGGTCGTCGAGGATGTAGGAGAGCTGGAGGTAAACCAGGGAGGCTTCGAGTTCTGCGGTTACTTGCTTGTTGAACGCTTCTGCGAGTGTGTCACTGAGTTTCATAGCCATGAGTCTACAATGCCATCAATCGACTTATGCTTGCCTAACTCGCTGCTAGGAGGCCATTTTGGTCGTATTTTTCGGTATGGTTTGGCTTGCGTTACTTGACAAAATGAACGTCGCTCACCCGCAGAATGCATCTCTGCGCGATTAATGCGATGAGCGTCTAAATAAACTGCTTGTAACAGGTTTAGGTTATGGACGTGGGTGCGGAAGACGGGGCGTCGATAAGCATCGGGGAGAATGGCGGGAAGCAGCGGCAGCGGACGAAGGGGTGTGTTGAATATCACGGTAAAAAATGGTGGTAGTGTGGCGGATTGAATGTTTTGCACACGAGGAGACAAAGACTGTGACGGCAAAAAAGCTCACTGCTGCAACCCCTGCGCATCGCGAAAGCCATCCTGAATCGCGCAACAGCCCCATCAGCGCCATCAACTGGAATACCATTCCAGACGAAAAAGACCTTGAGGTCTGGGACCGACTCACCGGAAACTTCTGGCTCCCCGAAAAAGTGCCGCTGTCCAACGACATCAAAAGCTGGAACACCCTCAACGCCCTCGAACAAGAAACAACCATGCGGGTGTTCACGGGTCTGACCATGCTCGACACCATTCAGGGAACCGTCGGCGCGGTGTCGCTGATTCCCGACGCCCTGACACCTCATGAAGAAGCCGTGCTCACCAACATTGCCTTCATGGAATCCGTGCACGCGAAAAGTTACTCCTCTATATTTATGACGCTCGCGTCCACACCCGAGATCAACGACGCGTTCCGCTGGTCCGAAGAAAACGAGAATCTGCAGAAAAAAGCCGAGATTATCCTCAGCTACTACGAAGGCGACGCCCCGCTCAAGCGCAAAGTCGCCTCCACGCTGCTCGAATCCTTCCTCTTCTACTCCGGCTTCTACCTGCCCATGCACTGGTCAAGCCACGCGAAGCTCACCAACACCGCCGATGTGATCCGTCTGATCATCCGCGACGAAGCCGTCCACGGCTACTACATCGGCTACAAGTACCAAAAAGGGCTCGAAGCGCTCACGGAGGCCGAGCGCGAGGAAATGAAGGAATACACCTTTGAACTCCTCTACGACCTCTACGAAAACGAAACCCAATACACCGAAGACCTCTACGACGAGCTGGGGTGGACCGAAGACGTTAAACGCTTCCTCCGCTACAACGCCAACAAGGCTCTGAACAACCTTGGCTACGAAGGGCTGTTCCCCGCCGACGACACCCGAGTCTCCCCGGCAATCCTCTCCGCGCTGTCACCCAGCTCTGATGAAAACCATGACTTCTTCTCCGGCTCCGGCTCCTCCTATGTGATCGGCAAAGCCGAAGCCACCGAAGACGACGACTGGGATTTCTAGGGGGAGTAAATACGGATGAAGATTCTTGTACCTGGCGCTACGGGGACTGTCGGGCGTTCGGTTGTTGAGCAAGCGCTATCACGTGGTCATAATGTGATTGCTGTGGCTAGAACTCCAGAAAAACTGGAGATAAGCCACGAGCGACTAACAAAGGCCGCAGTGGACATTCTTGATGTCGATGCGTTAACTCCCTGGCTTGAAGGGGTGGATGCGGTTGTGAGCACCGTTGGTGTTGGAACAGCTAACACTCCCACGCAGCTGTACTCCGCTGGTACTAAGAATCTTCTTGCGGCAATGGGGCAACATGGTGTTGAACGGCTGGTTGTCATTTCGTCTGAAGTGGCTGAACACTGGGCGCGCCAAGGGCTGTTAAAGCTATGGATTGTTCTGCCCTTACTGCAGCACTTTCTCGGTGCTACTTATGACGACATGCGGCGTATGGATATTGTGCTCTGGGAAAGTGATGCTAGGTGGACCGCAATAAGGGCGCCTCGAATTCAGCCCGTTCGGCCTGGAAAAGCGAAAAATCGGTACCGCCTGAGCACCTCAGCGCCCGTACCTCGCGGGTGGATGATTACTGCCCCAGATATGGCTACTGCGCTCCTTGATATTGCGGAGCGCAACGACCTTAATCGCTGCCACGTTTACGTAGCCAACTAGGGTGACCCTGGAATCTTCATCTGCACATCTCGTGCCCTGCGCCCTGTCGCTTCGCGCTTTTCAGGGGAGAGATGCTAGCGACGGTGCGCAGGGGGCAACCTTGGGTTTAACCCGTGTGGGGGGAGCGGGATTAGTGGAATGATCATCTTCTCACCCCTGCAGTGCCAGCCTCGAAAGTGTTTCCTGTCACAGATAGGGAGGAAATATGAAGCTCAATCATGCACAACACCCCCAAGAACGGCTAGTGGCGGGCATTCGTTACGAAAAAACAACAATGTAGAAGGTGGGCTTTCCCGCCGTAAAGATGGAAAAACGCAGTACGGTTCCACTAACATCAATACAGCATAAAACTTGGGTAACTCTGCGCACACAGTGTCTGTGCATGTGCAGCGTTATCGCGTAGTCAGGAGGAACCTATGACAGCTGTAGTGCCTAAGGGCGACCACGAGGTCGCACCTGCACGGCCTGCACCTACCGGGTCAGGCCGCAAGGGTAGCCTGGCCTGGAAAATGCTCACCACAACTGACCATAAGATGCTGGGCCTGATGTACATCATTATGGCCTTCTGCTTCTTCTTCCTTGGTGGCTTCATGGCGCTACTCATCCGCGCCGAACTGTTCAGCCCCGGCTTGCAGTACCTGTCCAACGAGCAGTTCAACCAGCTATTTACCATGCACGGCACCGTGATGCTGCTGCTGTACGGCACTCCCGTGGTGTGGGGCTTTGCTAACTACGTCATGCCGTTGCAGATCGGCGCACCCGACGTTGCCTTCCCCCGACTGAACGCATTTGGCTTCTGGCTCACCGCAGTGGGTGGCATTTTGATGCTGTCGGGCTTCTTCACCCCTGGTGGTGCCGCCGACTTCGGCTGGACCATGTACTCGCCGCTCTCGGACTCCATCCACTCCCCAGGCGTTGGCTCTGACATGTGGATTCTCGGCGTGGGTGTCGGTGGTATCGGTACCATCGTCTCCGCCATCAACATGATCACGACCATCCTGTGCCTCCGCGCGCCGGGCATGACCATGTTCCGCCTGCCGATCTTCACCTGGAACATCTTTGTTACCTCTATCCTGGCGCTGCTGATCTTCCCAATGCTCACCGCCGCCGCTCTGGGCGTGCTGTACGACCGCAAGCTGGGCGGCCACATCTACGACCCCGCCAATGGTGGTGCCGTCCTGTGGCAGCACCTGTTCTGGTTCTTCGGACATCCCGAGGTATACGTTCTGGCTCTGCCGTTCTTCGGCATTGTGTCTGAGATTGTCCCCGTGTTCTCCCGTAAGCCGATGTTCGGCTACGCGGGCCTGGTGTTTGCAACCCTGTCCATCGCTACGCTGTCCATGGCAGTGTGGGCGCACCACATGTTCGTCACCGGCGCTATCCTGCTGCCGTTCTTCTCCTTCATGACGTTCCTGATTTCGGTTCCCACTGGCGTGAAGTTCTTCAACTGGCTTGGCACGATGTGGCGCGGACACCTCACATGGGAAACCCCCATGATTTTCGCCTTCGGTTTCATGGTGTCCTTCCTGTTCGGTGGCCTGACCGGCGTCATGATGGCCTCCCCGCCGCTGGACTTCCACATCTCTGACACCTACTTCATTGTTGCTCACTTCCACTACACCCTGTTTGGCACCATCGTGTTCGCCTCCTACGGTGGCGTGTACTTCTGGTTCCCGAAGATGACGGGCCGTATGCTGGACGAGCGCCTGGGCAAGATCCACTTCTGGATGACCTTCCTGGGCTTCCACGGCACCTTCCTGATCCAGCACTGGCTGGGCAACATGGGTATGCCGCGTCGTTATGCCGACTACCTTGAATCCGATGGGTTCACCCTGTTCAACCAGATTTCCACTATCGCCGCCTTCATTTTGGGCGCGTCTGTGATCCCGTTCATCTGGAACATCTTCAAGTCCTGGCGCTATGGCGAGGTCGTCACTGTGGACGATCCGTGGGGTTACGGCAACTCCTTGGAATGGGCAACATCCTGCCCGCCGCCGCGCCACAACTTCGTGTCGCTGCCGCGTATCCGTTCCGAGCGTCCCGCCTTCGAGCTGCACTATCCGCACATGGTGGAGCGCATGCGCGCTGAGGCGCACGTCGGCAGGCACTAGGTTTAGGTTCGCCCACAAGGGTTTGCCTGCTCTTGCTACGCACACATCACCCCCGGTTGGTTGGTCCGACCGGGGGTGATGTCGTATCTGCCGTGATGATCGTGAGACAATGACGCTCGTGACCGAAACGACCGACACCATGCACGACATTACGGTAAACCTCACCCCGGGCCTTAGCCCAGCGGTGATCACAGTGGCGGGTGCGGACCGCCCAGGCGTCTCCGGCGCATTCTTCCGCGTGTTATCCGCGTACCGCGTCCAGCTTTTGGACGTGGAACAGTCACTGTTTAGGGGGCGACTCAATCTAGCTGCCCTGGTGGGCATCAATGCCGACCGCGCTGACACCCTTACCGAAGGGCTGACCGAAACTCTCAAAGCATATGGTCAGAAAGTCACCGTGCAACTTAAAGGTGACCTGCACTTTGCACGCCCCTTATCGACGCACGCGGTGGTTGTTCTCGGTGCCCCAGTCACTGCCTCACACATCTCCCGTATCGGCCAAACACTGGCCGACTACGGTGCCAACATTGACACCATCCGTGGTATTGCCGACTATCCAGTGACCGGCCTGGAACTGAAAGTTACCGTCGCTGACCCCAAACCGGGCGGTGGTGTGGCGCTGCGTAAAGCATTGGCGGAACTCACCCGTGAGATTGGGGTGGATATTGCGATTGAGCGCGCGGGGCTGGTGCGCCGCTCAAAGCGCCTGATCTGCTTTGACTGCGATTCCACGCTGATCACCGGTGAAGTGATTGAAATGCTCGCCTCCTATGCGGGCAAAGAAGCCGAGGTGGCTGCGGTGACCGAACGTGCTATGCGTGGCGAACTGGATTTTGAGCAGTCGTTGCGGGAGCGTGTCGCCACATTGAAAGGCTTGGATGTATCCGTTATTGACCAGGTTGCTAATGCCATTCAGCTGACCCCCGGCGCACGCACCACCATCCGTACGTTGAAGCGTATGGGGTATAAGACGGCAGTGGTATCTGGGGGTTTTATCCAGGTCCTAGAGGGATTGTCCCAGGAGCTGGAATTGGATTACACTCGCGCCAACACGCTGGAAATTGTGGACGGGAAACTCACAGGCCGGGTGATCGGCAAGGTTGTGGACCGCGCGGCGAAGGCGGAGTTTTTGACGGAGTTTGCTGAGGATTCCGGCATGCAGCTGCATCAGACCGTGGCCGTGGGCGATGGTGCCAATGACATTGACATGCTTTCTGCGGCGGGGCTGGGTATCGCGTTTAACGCCAAGCCTGCGCTTCAGGAGGTCGCGGACGCCTCGGTGAACCATCCTTTCTTGGACGAAGTGCTATACATCCTGGGTATTTCCCGCGATGAGATTGACGAGGCGGACCTGGACGATGGGTCGTTCCGTCGCGTGCCGCTGGAGCAGTGATGGACCCCACGTTGCTGCTGAAAGCCCACGAGCGCCTGCAACGCTGCATGGCAGACGATCGTGACGGAGAAAATCCGGATGACCCGTCAACCGTGCAGTCCATGCCGATCATCCTGAACATTCCCAAGGTGAATCCACCAGTGAAAACGGACCTGCTAGAGGCTGCGGCCAAGGCCACAGTGGCGTGCTGTTTAGACGACCGTGCGGGCGGCGACACTGCCTACGCTGAGGCGTTACAAAGTTGGTATGGTGCGCGGATCCGCAAAATCGCTCGCCGTGCCCGCAATACCGCCTGGGATAATGTGCATGACGTGCCGGGGGTGACGGTGGAAAGCGGGACGGCGAAGGCGCGTGCATGCGTGCCCACGGCGGTCGTCGATACGCATCCGCTGGTGTCCCGACTGCAGATCGGTGGCACGGACCTGCCTGACGACGCCCCGGGTCCGCTGCGGCTGGACGTACCTACAGTATTTGCGCAGCGCGACCTGGGTATGACGCTGGGGAAGGCGGCGGCGCAGGTGGGGCATGGTGCGATGCTGCTGGCTGCGGCGATGCCGCCCGAGTGGGTGTTGCAGTGGGCTGAGCGCGGGTTTGACCTGCAGGTTCGTGAGATTTCTGCGGAGGAGTTTGACAAGCAGTGTGCGCGTGCTGACGCTGTGCCAGTCCGTGATGCCGGGTATACAGAGGTTGATCCGGGGTCGTTGACAGTGGTTGCTGTTCCCACTCCATAAATATAGCTATTGTGCAGCAAATTAATTGCGGTGTGTGGTCATATAAGCAGCGCGGTTTTTGACCTGCTGTTTTAGCTTTGAAACTGCCTAAATAGAGGGTTGGGGAGCGCTGTGGGAATCGCTGATTTTTAGTAAAAAAGTGTCATAGTGTTATAAGTTAAAATTTATGAACCCTCAAAGTTTTCCAACGCTAAATGCTTCAGATGCGATAAGTGTTGCATGGCAGCACTTCTCACGCCAGTGGGTGCCGTGGGTGCTGTCAATGCTTGCTCTGATGGCGTCCATCTTTGTGCTTTTCGCCGTGATGATGGTGATTGTTTTGGCAACGGCTACGACAAAGACCGAGACCACGACATTCAGCACGACGCAAACGACGGAACCCAGCGGTGTGGGCCTTGTGGCAATGGCGATCTTCTACATCCTTATGTGGGTTGTTGCCGTTGTCTACTCGATTAATAGCTATCGAAATGCCTTCCGCGTAACCCAAGGCGAGACCATTGCGGTGAGGGATTTCTTCAAGTTCTCAGGTCTGGCGACTCCGCTTATTGTGAGTATTCTCTGTGGAATCATTATCTATATAGGTATGTTGCTATTCGTCATCCCTGGTATCATCGCCATGTTTGCGCTGATGTATGTTCCTGTAGCGGCTGTCATCAATAACTCTACCGTGGGTAGGGCATTTTCTGAGGGGTTCGCGGCGTTCAAAAACAACATTGGGCAATCAATTCTCCTTGCTGTGCTCCTTGGCCTGATTGGCCTTGCAGGTTCTCTGGTATTGGGCTTAGGTGGCCTGGTGACGATTCCCCTAGCAAACATTGCATTGGTTGTTGGCTACCTCATGGTGACAGGGCGTAACCTTGTCGTAGCGAATTAGCATCTAAGGTTGTATGACTGTGAATAATCCTCAACCTTATCCTCAGCCCTATGGGCAACAGCCATCTGGCCAGCAGCAGATGGGTCAGATGGGCACCAAAACGCTGAACACGGGGGACGCGATAAGTATTGCGTGGCGGCACTTCTCACGGCAGTGGGTGCCGTGGGTGCTGTCGATGCTTGCCATGATGGCGATCGTCATTGCGCTCTACGTTTCAGTGTGGGTGATTATTTCTGAAACGGCCACGACAAGGACGTCCACCAGTATATATGATGCAACGCAAACGTCAGAACCTAGTGGTGTCGGTATTCTGGCATTTATGTTTGCGTATTTTTTCGGAGCGCTTTCTATGGTTTTCTACATTCTTAATAGCTATCGAAATGCCTTCCGCATGACTCAAGGCGAGACCATTGCGGTGAGGGATTTCTTTAAGCTCTCAGGCTTGTCGAATCCGCTTGTTGTAAAGATCCTCTGTGGAATTATTACCTCTATAGGTATATCGCTCTGCATCATTCCCGGTTTCTTTGCCATGTTTATATTGATGTATGTTCCTGTCGCAGCTGCCATCAACCCAAATGCTACTGTCGGTAATGCGTTTTCTGAGGGGCTCGCGGCATTCAAAAACAACATTGGGCAGGCGATTCTTTTTATCATTCTCAGCTGCGTGATCGATCTTGCAGGATTTCTAACGTTGGGCATGGGCGCCCTGGCTGCTGTGTCCCCCGAGACGGACATCGCGATCGTCCTAGTTGGTAGCTTTTTTATGTCGGGCATGGGCAGCCTGGTTACTGTGCCCCTCGTGGCGAACATCCTAGTTGTTGGCTTTCTCGTGGCGACGGGGCGTAACCTCGTCGTGCTGGACTAGCATATAAGGTTATATAACTGTGAATAATCCGCAATCTTATCCTCAGCCCTATGGGCAACAGCCGTTTGGTCAGCAGCAGACTGGTCAGATAGGCATCGAAACGCTGAACATGTCGGATGCACTGAGCATCGCATGGAATCACTTCACTAGGCAGTGGGTGCCATGGGTGCTGTCCTCGGTGATCGTTGCTATTGCCTTTGGTGTTCCTTTTGTCATCATGTACCTCGCACTGGTGGGGTGGATCATCTCAATGGAGGAATCCGCAACCAGCTCTTCATACTCAAGTTATGACAGCTACGACAGTTATAACAGCTACAACAGCACCACCACCGAGCCTGCCTTCAACCCATTCGCACTGGGTGGGATCTCTATAGCTTTCATGCTCATCATCGTCGTGGGCATCGTGTTAAGCGTGATCTTCACACTGAACTGCTATCGAAATGCCCTCCGCATGACTCAAGGCGAAGTAATTAAAACCACAGATTTCTTTAGGATCTCAGGTCTGGGCAAACCCTTCCTCGTACAGATTGTGATGGGTATTGCTATTCTGCCAGTGGGACTGCTTACGTTCGGATTAGGGGCCATTGTCTTGGCCGTCATGTGGATGTACGTGACGGTTGCTGCCTTTGCCAACCCCAACGCCAGTATCGGCGAGATTTTTGGTGACGGTTTCAGGGCGTTTAAGAACAATATGGGACAGTCGATCCTGCTGCTTCTTGTGCTCGTCCTCATTAACGCTGTTATCAGCTGGACGGGCCTAGCTATGTTAGTGACTGTGCCTCTTCAGTACATCACCCTTGCTGTCGCTTACTGTATGTGCAAGCAAATGCCCATCGTCTTGCCACAGGGTGTGACAACAAGTCAGGACACACACGCAGGTGGATATGGCCCGGGTGCGCCTGGTTCGCAAGCTCCTGGCACACAGCCTTGGTACGACCCGACTGGTGGTAGCCAGGGTGGATACAGCCAGCCTGGGTATGGTCAGCCAGGCTATGACCAAACAGGCTATGGTCAGACCGGTTATCCGCAGCCTGGCTCTGCTAACCCCGGCTACTACCAACCTGGTGGAAATCCGCAGCAAGGCGGCCAGCAACCCCCGAACCAGGGCTATGGTTATGGTGGTCAGCAGGGTGGCAACAATCAAGGTGGAGGTCAACCTGGTACTGGTTGGCAACCATGGAATCAGCAGTAGGGGGAAAGCCAACACTGAATGTCGCTGATGCCATAAGCATCGGAGTGAGGCATGTTGGTCAGCAGTGGATTCCGTGGGCTGCGGCCATGGGAGCGGTGCTGTTTTTATCGCTGGTTCCCTTCATCACCCTGATTCCAATGTTCGGTGTTGTAGCTGCTGAGGACTTTTTTGACGTCCGCATACAAGAAGGCACGATACTTGGCTCGGCTTTTGCCTGGATCTTTTTCCTCCTGCTGTGCGCTAGCGCGGCTGCGGCCCTGGTTCTTTGGCTGAATTCCGTGCGTAATGCGTACCGACAGTGTCAGGGCGAGGTGATCACCATTGGGTCGTTTTTCGCCCTGCGTGACCTGCTCACCCCGTTTTTCACTCTGCTGTCTGTGGTTGTGATTGTTGGCGTGGGTTTGGTGATGTTCGTGATCCCGGGCCTGATCGTTATGGTGCTGCTCATGTACGTCCCGTTCGCAGCAGCTGAGCCTGGCAGCACGATAGCGGAAGCGTTTGTTCGTGGCTGGCAGGCGTTTGTGGATAATCCAGGGAAGTCCATTGGCCTGTGGTTGCTCGTCGCCGTCGTGTATTGTGTTGCTAACTTTACCTATTTTGCCTTGTTACTGGTCTTTCCTGTCATCCAAGTCATCATGATGGTGGCGTACCTGATGTGTGTGCGACGCCCCATCGCGTTGGGTGTGATTCCGGCGGGGACCTAAGGCAGCCCTAACGCTACTGCGGCTACACTGAAACCGGCTACGGGTAACACGCTACTCTGGCCGGTTTTTCATGTGATGTGAGGAGCGACAATGACGACGGAAGCGCCCAAGACTCAGAAGAAGCCTCGGAAGAAGCGCAAAAACACTGGTTGGGTTCCCGACCAGCATGGTGCGTGGGTAATGGTGACGGTTCCGCTGCTGCTGGGCGTGGGTCTGGCTGGCCCGTCGTGGATTCATCTTCCGCTGGCCGTTGCGTGGATGACCGGCTATTTTGCGTTCTTCGCCCTGGGGCTGTGGGTGAAGGCGAGGGGTCCGCGTAAGGCCGCTTTTCGACGTCCCCTTGCCACTTACGGCGGTGTGTCTGCCGCGGCGTCGATAATCGTCGTGGCGATGCACCCGGCTGTGGTGCTGTGGGGTGTGGTGTTTGCTCCGCTGGTGGGGGTTGCTGTGTGGGAGATGTATCGGCGCAGGCCACGGTCGCTGCTGTCCGGGGAGGCGACGGTGCTGGCGAGTTGCGTGATGGTTCCGCTGGCGTCCAGCGTAGTGGGGGCGACCCTAGATGCGCGCCTGTGGACGATCACGGCGTTGGTGGCGTTGTATTTTGTGGGGACGATTCCCTACGTGAAAACGTTGATTCGTGAGCGCGGTGACCATGTGTGGTTTGTCGGCTCGGTGGTCTACCACTGCGTCGTTACGGCGGTTGCTGCAGCCCTATCGGCTGTTGGGTACGCGTCGTGGTGGAGCGTTGTGGTCTTCGCGGTGCTCGCTATCAGGGCATGGTGGATGCCGTGGTCGGTGGCGCATCGCGGCAAAAAATGGACACCTAAGGTTGTGGGCCTGTGGGAAGGCGCGTCAACACTTGCCGTCGTCATTGTGGCATTGTTGAACAATTAAAAACGGAAATTGCGTACAGGCACCGGGGAGCCTTGAGTGAAAGCAGATTGCAATTGCGGAGAATGATAAGCCTTCGGTGGCATTAACTGGTGGTCACTGGCGATCTTGGCGTATACCACAACATCGTGAAAATCGCCACGAATATATTCACTATCGCGGGCCACACCTTCAAATACGAAGCCATTTCTTTCCGCGACAGTGCGCGATGGTGTGTTATCCAGAGTAGCGCGAAGTTCAACCCGGTGAATATAGTTGTTAAATGCGTGATCCAGCACAAGTTGCAGCGCTTGTGTCATGGTGCCGCGCCGCCGCGCCCAGGGGGCTGTGCTGTAATCGGCAAGCACGTTGCGGTTCTTTTCCGATTGCAGCTTCAGCATAATATTCCCAGCGTAACGGCCTGGGTTGTCAGCAAGTTCAATCGCCCAGACCAGGCTTGATTGTGGCCTGCTGTGCTTGTTAATGAACTCCACCGCCATGGAACGGCTGTATTCAAGAGGGATGGGAGTAAAACGCTGCATTTGCGGATCTATTGCTGCCTCATAAACAGCATCTGCGTCCTCTATACGCAAGGCGCGGAGCGCAACTCTCTCGTTGGATAGTGGTGTGAACGGTATTGGCCAGGAAAAATCACTCATTGGCTCACCGTACAACAGAAAACCGGGCAAAAACAGACCTTGGTGGGGATAAATAAATCACCAGGGAATGACCGGGAAATTAGTGCATAAAAAGGTTTTATGCCACATTTTCAGTACCCCCAAAAGGGGGAATGAGCTTCTCACTTGCGGCTAGAATTTTGGTCGGTATCAATCTAGCTAGTGACCAATCTACGTAACGCCGCCGTCACAACAGCGATATCACTTGTTTGCCACAATGCTGGCATAGAACTGCGCAAAAAACCACCATAACGTTTCGTGGCAAAACGGCTATCCAACACAGCCACCACACCACGATCCGTCACATGCCGCAGCAAACGCCCTGCGCCCTGCGCCATCAACAACGCCGCATGTGTGGCGGCAACCTCCATGAAACCATTCCGGCCCTCCGCGTCGGCAGCCTCCTTCCGGGCTTGCAGCAACGGATCATCAGGGCGCGGAAAAGGAATCCGGTCGATCACCACAAGGGAACACGAACTCCCCGGTACATCCACGCCCTGCCACAGCGACAACGTGCCAAACAGACAGGAATTCTCATCCTTGGCAAACTTTTCCACCAACACCCCAGTCGAATCATCACCCTGGCAGAAAATATCAAAAGGCAACCGCGCCCGCATCGCCTCCGTGGCCTGCACCGCCGCGCGTCGGGAGGAAAACAACCCCAGCGTGCGTCCACCGGCGGCAGTGATCAAGCTGGCCAGTTCGTCCAAGAACTCCTCCGACAGACCATCCCGTCCCGGCTGGGGAAGGTGGCGGGTGGAATACAAAATCCCCGACTTCGCCGGGTCAAACGGGGTGCCCGCATCCAGGCTGTCCCAACTGCCCTTCGGCAAGCCCCAGCTGGCGGCCATGGCGTTGAAATTGCCGCCGATGGTAAGGGTCGCGCTGGCCAACACTACCGTGTTGTCGAGAAACAGTTGGCTGTGCAGCAGCCCAGCCACTGACAGTGGCGCCACCTTGAGGGAGTCCCCGCGACGGTCATCACGGGTCAGCCACACGACATCCCGCTGTTTGGCGGGATCATCCTCCGCGAACACTTCCAGCATGCGAATAATCGAATCGTGCAGTTCCTGCAGGTGTGCCGAGAGGGAAGTGCGTTCCGCGTTCTTCTCGGGATCATTGGTTGCCTCGCAATCCGGGGCGGTGGCAATGGCGAACCGCAGGGACGTCAGGGCGTCGGTAAGGGCGCGCAGCGGGGGTTGCACCTGCTCGGGGAGGGTTGTCCAGCGGCCGTCATTGCAGGTACCCAGGGCGTCGTCGAGTTCCTTGGCAAGGTCGGTCACCTTCACGTCGTGATCCTTGGTGCCACCCAGCTTCCCGGCGCGCTTGGCGGCCAGGGTGAGGGCGGTGACGGACAGGTCGGCGGTGGCGACGGCGGTGATACGGCCGTCGAGTTCGTGGGCCTCGTCGATGATCACAACATCATGCTCCGGGAGGATACTCACCTCGGAAAGGGCGTCAATGGCGAGCATGGCGTGATTGGTTACCACCACATCCACCTTTTGGGCTTTGCGGCGGGCCTGCTCGGCGAAGCAATCCTCACCCTGCGGGCAGCGGGAAGACCCCAGGCATTCCCGAGAGGTGACGCTGACCTGCCGCCACGCGAGATCCGGCACGCCCGGGTTGAGGGTATCGCGGTCGCCGGTGTCGGTGTCATTCGCCCAGTCCGCTAGGCGCGCGACCTGTTTGCCTACCCAGGAGAGGTCTTCCTCTTCGATGAGGGCATCAGGGTCCTCGTCGCGGGCGAGTTTGTTGAGGCACAGGTAGTTGGACCGGCCTTTAAGAATGGCGAAGGTGGGGGCGCGCTCCAGCAGGGGTTCCAGGGCCTCGGCAAGCCGTGGGAGGTCGCGTTCCACCAGCTGGGTTTGCAAGGCGATGGTAGCGGTGGACACCACAACCGTGGTGCCGGTGGCCTGAGCGTGCCGAATAGCGGGGACCAGGTACGCCAAGGACTTGCCGGTGCCAGTTCCGGCTTGCACGGCCAGGTGTCGCTGAACATCCAGGGCGTGGGTCACTGCCTCCGCCATGCGCTGCTGGCCCGTGCGGGGGCTGCCGCCGAGGGCTGCGACGGCGGCTTCCAGAAGCTCGGCGGTGGTGGGAAGTGCACTGAGTAGGCGGGTAGATTGGGATGAGCTCAACGCTGCGATAACCGCCTAAAACCCAACAAAACGCGTGGCCAGTGCAGGCTCGTCACGGGAGAGTGCCAGTCCTTCCCAGGGCAGGGTGACCAGCTGCGCGGCCAGATACTCGCGGGATTCCTGCAAGCTGGGCAGGCCCTCCAGTACGGAGCCATTGCGCATGAGCGGCACCGTCAATTCGGTGGCCGTCAACGTGCCGATGGTGGGGATATCGTTGGCAAAGGGGTATACGACCTCTTCCACGGCGGTGCCAGTGTTGCGGCTGGTACGCACAGCGCGCTTTGCGCCGCCGTAGCTGGCCTTGTTGCGGGAGCGCTTAGCCACTGGGCGGCCTTCCACCTCCACCAGCTTGTACACCATGCCCGCCGTCGGCGCGCCAGAACCGGTGACCAGTGACGTGCCCACACCGAACACATCGACCGGGTCGCCACGCAAACCGGCGATGGCAAATTCATCCAGATCAGACGACACCACAATCTTGGTGTTGTGCGCGCCCAAATCATCAAGCTGTTTGCGAACCTGCCTGGTCAGCACGCCCAAATCGCCCGAGTCGATGCGCACGCCCCCAAGCTCGGGTCCTGCCACCTTAATGGCCGTCTCCACGCCCTTGGTGATGTCATATGTATCCACCAGCAGTGTCGTAGAAACCCCTAGGGACTCTACCTGCGCGCGGAACGCCGCCTCCTCATTCGGGGTGCCGTCCTCGTTGACGTGCACCAACGTCCACGCATGCGCGGCCGTCCCCGCCGCAGGAATGCCGTAGCGGTGCGCCGCCTCCAGGTTCGACGTCGCGTCAAAACCAGCCAGGTACGCCGCCCGCGACGCCGACACCGCCGCATACTCATGCGTGCGACGCGACCCCATCTCAATCAACGTGCGGCCATCGGCAGCCGTCACCATACGGGCAGCCGCCGAGGCTATCGCCGAATCCGAATTCATGATGGACAAAATCACCGTCTCCAGAATCACGCACTCGGCAAACGTGCCGCGCACCGTCAGGATCGGCGAATGCGGAAAATATAAATCCCCCTCGCGGTAACCATCAATATGGCCCGAAAAATGGTAATTCCGCAGGTAATCCAGCGTCGTGTCATCCAGGAACGACAAGTTGGCCAGTTGTTCTTCCGTAAACACGAAGTCCTGCACCGCGCGCAACACACGCGCCGTGCCCGCCACCACGCCGTATCGACGCTCGTTAGGCAACCGGCGGGCAAAAACCTCAAACGTACACGGGCGATGCGCCGTCCCATCCGCCAACGATGCCTGCAACATGGTCAACTCGTACTTATCCGTCAACAACGCACTTGACCGGTGCGGCACGTGCGGACTTTCGGCAGTCGAGGCGTCGATAAGCGAAGCGTCAAATGTGGTATCAGTGTTTTTTTTCGAAACGCCCTTCGGGGGGTGCGTCGTGGAATTCTCGGTGTTCACAAACACAAAGTCTAGCGAGATTTCCCCTCAGAGGGAGGCAACCAGGTACCCCAGAACCCAACAAACCACTACTGTTGGGGCTATGAGTTCACCCGCAGCTGTACCCGTTGAATCACAACAGGTCGAGGTAGTCACGAGCGAAAACCTCCCCTGGATGTGTATCGTCTGGGACGACCCAGTCAACCTGATGAGCTACGTCACCTACGTCTTCCACACCATCCTCGGCTACGACAAAAAACGCGCCCACGAGCTCATGATGCAAGTACACACTGAAGGAAAAGCTGTGGTCAGCACCGGCGAAAAAGACAAAGTTGAAGGCGATGTGAAAAAACTCCACACCGCCGGCCTCTGGGCAACCATGCAACAAGCAGGGTAGTCAATGTAGTAAGGTACAACAGTGCAAGCCTGGAAACGCAAGAAAGCCCTCATGCGGGCACCCAAATACACCACCACCTTCGAGCCCATGGAACGCGAAGTCCTGGGGGAACTTGCCGCCACCGTCGCCGAAGCCCTGATCCACCGCTGCCAATCCGTACCCAAGGATGAACTCGAAGAACTCACTGGCATTCGCAGCGGCCACAAAGAAGCCCCCATGGACCCCTCCCTCGCGCGGCTTCTCCCAGACTTCGAGCGCGCCGGGGACGAAGAATACGAGGGCGACAACTCCCTCCTGCGCTCCATCCACGAAAACGACATTTGCCGCAACAAGCTAGAAAACCTGCAAGTAATCACCGAAGCGCTCGGGCCGGACGGCAACGTGCAGGTGGTATTGGATGAAACGCAAGTGCACGCCTGGCTCGCCGCCATCAACGATATTCGCCTGTATATCGCCTCGGGAGAGATCCACAGCGGCATCGATGGTGGGGTAGCGGCGCGCGAGGATCAGGAAATGCTCGTACAATGGCTCGCTTATAACCAGGAGTCCTTATTGGAAGCACTAACACAGGAGAAGTATTCCGGGTGAACTACCAATACCAACAGCCCTACGCGAGCCAGCCTGGGGATGGTTACAGTCCCTTCGGTGGCGCTGGCGTGAACAGTGCCAGTGGATTCGGCGGTCTCGGCGGCAACCCGGGTGTTCCAGGCACCCCTGGCGCGCAACCAACGCAACGATGGCGGCAAGTCCAGGAGAACGGCCACACCAGGCTTTTTACTGGTGTGACCTTGGCCATCGGTTACGTCGTGTCCATCTGGCTCGTGTTCTTTATCAACACCGGCCTGGGCAACAGCCTCAGCTACTACGGCATCCACCCCCTGGACCTGTCCTCAGTGTGGCACGTGGTCACCGCGCCGCTGTTGCACCTGAACCTGCAACACATCATGTCCAACACCGTGCCCGGCGCGATTTTCGTGTTCCTGATCGGGTTGTCCGGAAAGCGGACGTTTTGGGAGGTGACGCTGTTCTCGCTGGTTGTAGGCGGCGCAGGCACGTGGCTGTTCGGCGGTGTGGGCACCAACCACATTGGTGCCTCTGGGCTGATCTACGGCTGGTTGGGCTACCTGGTTATCCGGGGTTTTGCTAACCGCAGCGTGTGGCAGATTGTTATGGGGCTGTTCCTGGCGTTTTCCTACTCAGGTTTGATTTGGGGCGTTCTGCCCACGGACACTGGCGTGAGCTGGCAGGGCCACCTATTCGGCGGAATTGGGGGAGTGCTCGCCGGGTTGGTTATTACCTCTGATGACCCACCGCAGACGCAGCAGCGCCGTGCTCAGGGGCTTACCGGGAGGTAGGGCAGTGTTAGTTACCTCTCGCTGGCAATAGGTATAATCATTTTTCCGAGTTTTTTCCTGAGTTGCCGAGCGGGAGGAGATGGCTGTGCACTCAAGACTAGGCTTGCTGGGGTTGGCCGCAGGAGCACTCGTCGTCATCGTCCTCATCAGCGTGGTCACCATCGCCCTCCGCATCTCAGCGTCGCACAGCGCCAGCCCAGGAATCGCCGCATCCACAGCGGTCCTATCCACCCGCCCTGCCCCCAGCACCCCGCCGCAACCGGGAACCAATGGAACCGGACAATCGGCGCGAACCCGCGCCACTGAGACGTCGACACGCGCCCCCAGCTCCGTGCCCAACACCGCCCTGCTTGTCGACGGCGTGCGAGCGCCGGCAGGTGCCGACTACACCAAGGCGTACGTCAACGGCCCCACCAGCGCCGAATTTGGGCGGAACGTGCTGGAAAAATACGGACCCATCGCCCGCGGGCAGGGCGAAAGCACTGTCGAACTGGACGTTCACAGCCCCGTCACCGGCAAAAACTATCGCATGACCTGTACCAATGGTGGGAAAATCGTCTCCTGCACGGGAGGCAACAACGCGCAGGTATTCCTCACTAGGTAGCGCAGGTGAGTAGCATTGGTGAGCATGGCGGAACGAAACGCACCCATCGGCATCTTCGACTCCGGCGTCGGCGGGCTCACCGTCGCTCGGGCCATTGTCGACCAGCTGCCTGACGAATCCATCATCTACATCGGCGACACCGCCAACGGCCCCTACGGCCCCCAACCCATCAGCCGCGTGCGCGAACACGCCACCCGCATCGCCGACGAACTTGTCGCCCGCGGCTGCAAAATGCTCGTCATCGCCTGCAACACCGCCTCCGCAGCCTTCCTCCGAGATGCCCGCGAGCGTTACGACATCCCCGTGGTTGAAGTCATTCTTCCCGCCGTCCGGCGCGCCGTGGCCACCACCCGTAACGGGAAAATCGGCGTGATAGGAACCCAAGGAACCGTCAACTCCGGTGCCTACCAAGACCTCTTCGCAGCGTCCCCCCACGTCACCGCCTACGCGCAAGCCTGCCCACGATTCGTGGACTTTGTGGAACGCGGCATCACCTCTGGGCGGCAAATCCTAGGAATCGCCCAAGCCTATGTGGAGCCCCTGCAAGCCGCAGGTGTGGACACGCTGGTACTCGGCTGCACCCACTACCCGCTGCTCTCTGGCGTTATCCAGCTTGCCATGGGTGAGCACGTGACACTCGTCTCCAGCGCCGAAGAAACCGCCAAAGACGTTGTGCGCATTCTTAGTGAGAATGACATGCTGGCGGAGCGTGACGGTGACGGGGCCGAACCAGTGGTGCGGAGCTTTGAGTCCACCGGGGACCCAGCTTTGTTTGCCCAGCTAGCCGACCGATTCCTCGGGCCTCATGTGACACAAGTCAGCCAATTGGGAACTGTGTAATATTCCTTGCAAGAAACCGTCTGAGAAGGGAAAAAAGTTCCCCAAACCATATGCGGCATGGCACAGTAGCCCTTATGAAGTTGACGATCCTCGGATGCACCGGAAGCCTTGGCGGTCCCGACGGACCCGCCTCAGGCTACCTCCTCACGGTGGACCGCATGCCCGCGCTCCTCATGGACATCGGACCCGGCGTACTGGCGAAAATGCAGACAGTGCACCAGCCGGAGGATGCCCACGTTGCCTTCAGCCACCTTCACCCTGACCACTGCCTCGACTTCCCCTCACTCATGGTCTGGCGGCGATTCAGCCCCTCAGCCACCACCGACCGCCGGCACATGTGCCTCGGGCCGCGTGACACCCCAGTGCGCTTAGGGCGACTCTCCGCCGACACGCCCGACGGCATCGACGACATGTCCGACACCTTCGCATTCAATGCCTGGACTGATGGTGTGAGCGAAATGGTCGACCGACTCACCATCACCCCCTACGCCACCGTCCATCCCATCGAATCCTACGCGCTCCGCGTCGAAGAATCCGGCGTCAACGGCGGTGTGATCGCTTATTCCGGCGACTCAGGCTGGACTGACAACCTCATCGACTGCGCCCGCGGTGCCGACATCTTCCTCTGCGAAGCCACCTGGGGCGCAACTAGCGAAGGAAAAACACCCGACATGCACCTCTCCGGTGCCGAGGCTGGGCGCATCGCCCGCGAAGCGGGCGTGGACAAGTTGGTTTTGGTGCACATTCCGCCGTGGGGCGATCCCCTGGGGGCTTTGAAGGCCACCCGCTCCGAGTTTTCCGGCGAGGTGATTGTGGGGGCGAGCGGAATGGAGTTTGAGGTGTAGGTTGGCAGAGCGCTGGGGAATTACCCCTGCGGAAATTACCCCCGCGCGGAAACTCGCAGCCGGTGGTGGGCGTCGAAAAGCTTGAGGTAGGCGAGGTAGAGCACGGCGAAGCAAGCAGCGGTGGTGGCGGCAGCGATGACAAACATGATGACTATCTGGTAGCGCACGGCCGTATCGGGGGAGGAGCCGCCGAGGATCTGGCCGGTCATCATGCCGGGGAGGCTGACCACGCCCATCACCGCCATGCTGTTGAGCGTGGGGATCAGCGCGGTGCGCAATGCGCTGGTGAAGGCGCTGTGGCTGGCTTCCCAACGCGTGGCACCCATGGCTAGGAGTGCGTCTATACGTTCGCGACTGTGGTGGAGTTCCGAGGTGTAGCGATCCACAGCCAGGGAGACACCGGTCAGACCATTACCCAGAACCATGCCCAACATGGGAATGAAGTACTGCGGGTCATACCACGGGTGCACGTCCACAATAATGTGCAGCGCCAGGGCGGTGAGGAGAAAAGAACTGCACATGATGGCAAGGAAACAGTCGAGAAGCAGGCGCGGGTAGGGGTATTCAGGGCGTTTGCTGGCGGCCTGCGAGGCGAGGAACGCCATCAACACCCCAATCGCCAGCACCACCACCGGATTGTGCAGGGAAAACACCCATCTCAGGATCAAGCCGACCAGCAGCAGCTGCACCGTCATGCGCAGGCCGGAGATGAGGATGTCTCGACCCAGACCCAGGCGAAGCCGCCACGACAACCCGAGGGTGAGCAGCATCAACCCCGCCGCCATGGCGAGATGAAGGGTACTAATCTGTTGAGCCACTGCCGCCTCCCAATGAATACTGATCCGTGGCGATGCGCTTCTTCGCCTCATCATCATGCCCGACCCACAGCAACGCCCGCTCACCCGATGCGGACCACACCACCACATAATCTTCCGTGAGCCTCGCCAACTGGTGGTCCAGAGCCGCCGTCACCTCATCCAACAACAACACCTGCGGATCCAGCTGCAACGCCCGCGCCAGCGCCACCGACTGCTGCTGACCACCCGATAGCGTATCGACGTCCTGACGCAACAGCGCCGCATCCCTCCCCAACGCCTCCAACAATTCCGCCGCCCTGCCTTCATCCCACACTCGGTGCTGATGCACCCCAAACCCAAACGGCTGTGCCATTGCATCCGAAACCGTGCCCGGTGTGAAACTCGGGCGCTGCGGTACATACATCACGCGGGAACGATACCGGGGCACACCCCACTCGGCAGGGGTTTTACCGTGGAGCCGACACTCACCGTCGCTGGGATCCAAACCCGCGACGGCGCGGAGGAGAAGGGACTTACCGGAACCGGAGGGGCCGTCGATAAGCAGGCGGGAACCAGGGGAAACAGTGAAGTTAACGTCCCTCCACACGGGAACCATGCAGGTAAGGTGCGAAACAGTCAACACGCCACTGATAGTAGGCTAAAACGCATGACTTCATTCAAACGAGCCGACGGCCGCGCCCAAGACGAGATGCGACCCATCCGCATCACCCGAGGATTCACCAACAACCCCGCAGGCAGCGTGCTTGTGGAATTCGGCAACACCCGCGTCATGTGCACCGCCAGCGTGGAAGAACGCATCCCGCGCTTCAAATACGGCTCCGGGGAGGGCTGGCTCACCGCCGAATACTCCATGCTTCCCGCCGCCACCCACGAACGCATGCCCCGCGAATCCATGAAAGGCAAAGTCAAAGGCCGCACCCATGAAATCTCGCGATTGGTTGGCAGGTCCCTTCGGGCGGCCATTGACCTGCGGGAACTCGGGGAAAACACCATCGCCATCGACTGCGACGTCCTGCAAGCCGACGGCGGCACTCGCACCGCCTCCATCACCGGCGCGTATGTTGCCCTCGCCGACGCCATCGCCGAACTGAAACGACGCGGCGTGGTCACCGGAAACCCCCTGCTCCCGCCCGTTGCAGCCGTCTCCGTTGGGCTTATCGACGGTCACGTCTGCCTTGACCTGCCCTACGAGGAAGACTCCCGCGCCGATGTGGACATGAACGTCATCATGACTGAATCCGGGGAATTCGTGGAAATCCAAGGCACCGGCGAACACTCCACCTTCACCCGCGAACAACTGAACCAGCTTCTCGACGCCGCAGAAAAAGGCTGCCGCGAAATCATTGCTGCGCAGAAAGCGGCGCTGGAGGGGGAGCTTGGTGTTGCGGGCGGCGCTGCGGGGGATGGCGCTGTGGGTGGTGGCATTGCGGGTGGTGGCGCTGTGGGTGATGGCGCATGAAAATCCATGTAGCCTCACGCAATACCAAGAAACTACAGGAACTCGCGCGTGTATTAGATGCCGCGGGGATCAACGGGGTGGAACTTGTTTCCACAGCTGACGTTGCGCCCTACGAAGAACCCGTGGAAAACGGCCGCACCTTCACCGACAACGCCCTGATCAAAGCACGCGCCGGGGCATCTGCGACCGGGCTTGTCACGCTGGCGGACGATTCTGGGCTGACTGTCGACGAGCTCGGCGGCATGCCCGGGGTGCTTTCCGCGCGCTGGTCAGGCCAGCATGGTGACGACGCCGCGAACAACGCACTGCTGCTTGCACAAATGGCGGATGTACCCAACGACCGCAGGGTAGCCGCCTTTGTGTCCGTCTGCGCGCTGGTCACCCCGGATGGTGCGGAGTATGTCTCTGAAGGTGTGTGGCCCGGGCTTTTGCTGAGGAGTGTTGTTGGGGAAGGCGGTTTCGGGTACGACCCGATCTTCGCTCCCCTGGACGAGGCAGCGGGCGGGCGCAGCTCCGCCGAACTAGCGCCCGAAGAAAAAGATGCGCTCTCACACCGCGGCAAAGCGCTCGCGGGGCTTGTTCCTGTGTTTAGGGAGTTGGCGGCGGGGTGATTGTACTGAGTAGTTGTAATGACAAAATTATGAAGGTGCCAGTAGGGTGATCCCGATGGGTATGTTGGGTGATCCGGTGTTGTGGGTTGATCCCAACGCACTCAAAGCATGTTCAGGAGTGCTGTCGGATGCAATCATGCTCATAGTATATGAAGTTACTATCAGATGCTTGTGAAGCCATTATGTTTTCCCTTTTGGCAGGATTGTGTCAATGATATCTGTTAAATTCGAGGTCACAGATCTTTTTCCGTGTTTATTTCTTCAATAGTGCGAGCCTGCCCCCAGGTGATAAAGTCGTGACCAAGACCGGAATTTTTAGAAAATTCGACTATTTCAGTTATGTATCGGTCACCAGGCTCGCTATTAAGCTGACTAAAACTCAGTATGCCCCAATCGTCAAATATGATTTCGTCGTATCCTGCATCTTCATACAGCCGTTCCATAGTAACTTTAACATACTCCGTCCATGCATGCTGCGGAAATAAACTATCTTTTCCTACATAGATAACGTGGCCGAAGAAAATCCCCATGTTAAACCAGAAGTATTTTAGCCCCTCAATCGTGTAAGAACCCTCAAACCTTAATAAGCAAACATAGCGACGGATCGGCTGACCTATTTTTTCAATGAAAGCTCTCATTCTAGGGATATCGCTTGGCGGATAAATATCAACAACCTCAAGAACGGTGACATTGGGATCGTTTTCCCATTTAGATATCTGCTCACTTGAAGAGGGGTCGGTTAACGCAAAGCATCCGCGTCTATCGCCCCGTTGCAAAATTTTAGAAATCGCGGATAGGGCACAGTCATCGTTCTCGATTTCAGTGTTGACGATATAAACTTCATAATTATTAGGCATTAATTTTGTCACAATCCTAGTTAGTTAGCGATTTTCTGTGTGCACGGACATAGTCTGACATAACTCGTGGTAAAGTGCTAAAAATTATGCTGATGTTTTAGTCTGCATCTGATAGGGATCACCAAGATCACAAAGAATACGCTGATGATATCGCCACGTTACGGCTCTAAGTGGCAAATCTCGTGATACCCTCCGATTCTTGATCAATCATTCGTACCATTTAATCAATTCTCCCCAATCGACAATATCTGCCGAAAAGTTAGCTGATTTAGAAACAAAAATGGCTTCCTCATGATACTCTGCTCCATATGCAGGAAGATCACGTTCAAATCCCAGAATGCCCCACTCGTCAAAAAGGCAATCAATAAATAAGGTGGGATCAGAATCTGGATTCACTACTTTTTCCACGTAAAGATCCTTAAGCTGAGAAAGAAGATGTGAATTTTTCGTAATAACTACTACCCCGGCTGGCTTTTCGCGATCTCCTGGATAATAAGTTTCCAAAAGCTTATCTACCGAAATTGGTTTTTTCACCTCCACTATCGCCGCACAATAATCTGGCCGTTTCTTATGAGGAAACATCATAAAAGTGACGCCAGGCTCCGGGGGAGTTAGGTCTCTCCACCAGTGAATCTTGACATTTGAATCATTTTTCCAGGAATTTACTGCATTTACTGAAACATTCTCAGCAAATATGAAGCAACCGTAGTGGGCATCATTCTTCCAGTATTGAACCAACATCTCAAAGGGGCTATTTTCTTCACAGGGAAATGATCTGATATCCGCCATTTTAAAAGTAGGTATTTTTTTCACGTTCTCAATCTTTCACCTAGATCATTTAATAAAGCCGCACACCTTTGACAACAAGGTGCCAATATCTAGATCATATTTAGGATTAATAAAAAGATAGCTATCAACACTTTTCAGTCCCGCGTCGTTAAAGATTTTCCGGCAAGTCTCCCTTGGGTATCTGGGTAATCCGGTGTTGTGGGTGGATCTTGACGCACTCAAAGCATACCCCAACTTATACAACTCTGTTAAAGAAATGATGGAGACGGTTGGACGTATTGGAGATATAATCCACTGATACGAGGCGGTTATAATGTTGCTGGTATGGTGAACATGGATGCCAACATCTATCTGGCATCAGTTGCTGCTCATAACTTGAACCCAACAGACTATTCTAGGCTAAATATTGTTTCCTACTGGAACCCTAGCGAGATTGCTTCTAGGGAAAAGCATGAAAGACTCTTTGCACATGCTGAGCAAAAATTGCTGTGATACGCAGAGGAAAACGGGATTGACGTAGCAGTGATCCATTCTTACCGAGCTGTCTGTCCAGATAGGGCATCTTGGGTTCGTCGTTTAGTGAAAGGTTTTGTCGATAGTCATCCTACATGTGATATCGCTTTAAGAAGAGCATGCCTTATCGCAAAGATGCGCGCAGCTATTTTTCTTCGAAAGCACTGCTACAGTTATACTTTGATGCGCGCCGATAATATAACCACTAGACCAGAGGACATACTTTGAAATACGGAGAAAAAAATAACGGGACAAATTTTGACATACTTAAGGTTGACGCCTCTGGGGAAGAAAAGCTAACCTCCTTCAACTGCATAGTTAATTATATCATCGAAAATCCCGAACTAGAATGCTACATTTTTGCTGATGGCTGCCCTGATTCTACACTAAAAATTTGGGATAAAGATAACTCAGTTGAGGTAATTTTGTCACAAACAATTAAACAACCGCCATCAAACTTTAGTTTCCTTGATGATTTGCTTCACTTTAGGGAGGAACCTGTAAAAAATTCTGCAGTCATAAGAATTTCTTCCCCAATATCTCCTGCTAAACTATTTTCTATATACTACCCTGAGTTTGAGGCTAGTCCGTCAGGCTTATTGGTCATAGCGAAAGAAGAGATTCCCGAAGATATCGTCGAGGCATATAAAAGTATATTTTATTCAAATGTCACAGACGAATCTGCTTTGAATTTTATCTCTAAGGCGTTTGAAAAATGGGCAATATTTGGATACTCAAGAGAAATTGATCAAATGGGAATAGAGTATAGGTTTGAAAATATATTTTTATCACGCAAGAGTAATTTGGATCAATCTTTCATCACGTGGGGTAAACTATAAAATTTTAAGCGCTGAATTTTACTTTTGCGACTGCGTAAAAATTTGATATTAAGTTCATGTATCATGAGTGCGAGATGTATGAGCTTGATTTAGGTACTGGGGAGATGTCGACGCTGCTTTCCCGACATAAGCCTCATTAATAGCAAAAGTGAAGTACGATTTTCTGCGTACATGCATCGACGATGCAGGCGGTCATCAACTACGAAGGTGCTTCTACCTCAGCAGCGCCTTAACAGTAACTACGCGCGATCTTGCCGCGCTCAAAGCATGTCCGGACATACTATCGGACGGGGGCAAATGCCTAATATGATGCGTCACAGTGATGATATTTTGCTGTAGAAGACACGGAGATATTATGACGTGTTCTCAATGCTGCGGGTATCGTAGACGAAAACGACAACATTTATCTTGCATCAGGCGCTATGTATAATCTGAATCCGTTGCGCTATTCTGGGTTGAATATTGTCATCTTAAGTAGCCCCGGCGAAGTGAACAGGTCTTGAGTGGCATGAGCGCTTGTATCTTTGTGCAGAGCAGAAACTGGTGGATTATATGAAAGAAAAAGATTGATGTCGAAGCGATCTATACATATCTTCCCACTTACCCAAACGAATGGAAAAGGATATATTTTCACAAGTGGTAGAAGGCGTGTACAAAGCTTTTGCCGCATGTGATCTTTCCATACATAGCAGTGGGCTAAAGCATATCTTTAATGCAAATCTATGTTTGGCGGAAAAAGCATTGAAGAAAGAAAATGAGCATTTGAGCCAAGTGCTCATTGATTTTATACATGCTAGTAAGTAGAAAGTTGAAACACGATAATGGAATACTCAAATTTTTTGATCGACTACTGGTATCATCAACTATGTTCGTCGTCGGATTCTATTTCTACTCCTTTCGACTATTTAACTCAATACATATATGATCATCCTGGTGTCAGATGTTTTATTTTTGCTGATCATTGCACTAAAGATGATGTTGACGTGTGGTTAAATGATGAGCGTGTCAAAGTTTATTGGTGGGAAGACATGACCAAAACGCACGCAACTAATCCCGAAGATTTTGATGGATTATTTGACTTTATAGAAGCTCTTAATGAGTTGATAAAGCCTGATTTTGGCGCAGTAATTGAGGTGCATCTTCCTGTCACAAGTGATGAACTATTTTCACTCTATTATCCTACAAATAATTACCCAGCGGGAAAAGTGGTCATAGTTAATGGTGATGACCTGGATGATCAAATAATTCAACAATTCCGAGCGACGTTTGGTAATGATGTAGAAGGGGAGGATGTTTGGCCATATTTAAAAGTTTATATAGTGGCTGGGTGATGCTTGGATACGAAGTAGACTCCAACGCAAGGTTAGGTGGTGACTGTAGATGGGAATATTTCGCAATTCCATCATATAGTGATGCGAATGTTCCTTCTATTAATTGGGGACTATCACTAGAATCAAACCGCATGATATTCTAGTAGTTTTCTCTTTGAAATGAGGGGCAAACTGAATTTTTTGTTTTATCGAGTTATGTAAGCGTCATATTTTGTGAATACTCAAGGTTGTATATTTTGCGCGCCACCACCAGTTCGCGCCACCACCAGTTACAGACTCTCTTCCCATTTTAGTTGAATCTTTTAATCCAACAAAAATTCATTTCGGGGGTGCTTGAGATATCATCGTCTATCTCTCCTGAAGAGCCGTATTCTCGGTACATTCCTGAGGATGACTGCCCATCTAGAAAGTTGAAGGGGTTCGAGTGACATGAGTGCTTGTATATTCATGCCGAGCAGAAGTTGTTGAACTACGCGAAAGAAAACAATATTGATGTTGCAGTGATCTACACTTATCTTGATGCATGTCCAACTAATTTTATCGGATATCCAGCAAAATTATTGGAAGATGGAATGGTGCATGGCTACAAGCTATGTTATAATGTTATGGACGAAAACAGCCTTTTCAGGTTAAAGGATTCCTATTTTCATGTAGCTGACGAGATAAAGAAGATACTCACTGGTGATACAAAACTTATCCAGAAAACGGCTAAATTTATCACTCGAGGATTGAGATAAGATGGGATAATCGATGACTGTGCAAGGATCTGACGGTAAGTTCATATATTATGATTACGAGGTTGATGCCATGGGCGAACCTGAGGTAGTGCCGTTTGATCGTCTTATTCGATATGTGAATGATCATCCAGGAAGCCAATTCTTCATTTTTGCGAAGCGTTGTACCAAAAATGATGTTGATTCATGGTATAATAATAACCACGTCACGGTGCATTGGTGGAAGGATATGACACCGACACCAGGAACAGACCCACTTTCTATATTTGTTCAATCCTTTGATCCGGTAAAACCTAATTTTGGGGGAATACTTGAAATATCATCATCGATATCTCCTGACGGACTTTGTTCATTATATAATATTGAGGATAATCGGCCAGTGGGGGAATTGATCATTGCCCGAAATTCATATCTTCCAAAAAATATTATTGAGTATTATAAAAAGACTTTTAGGCCTGGCTTCAAGCTGACAGATCGAGAGCCTTATCTAAACGCACTATTTCGTGGTTGGGCATTATTACAATACGCTAAACATTTTAATGAGGATATTGGTCCACCGCATCGACCTGAATATTTGCTTCTCTATTCTGATGGTGATCTGGATAGATCCTTTATTGATTGGGGTGAAATTATAGGCGTAGGTAGTATTGAATTTTAAATTTCTTAATCTGGTGAGCTGTGAGTCTGGTTCGGATGTGGGAAAACTACAGCATTCGAATCAAGTTCGATACATAAAATATTGCAGCATGCGACCTTTCTAGAGCAATAATGGGTTAGTACATATTTTTGTAGAGATTTATATCTTTTAGAAAGGTTGATAAAGTTTTTTAAAGAGGGGCAAATATTTGAAAACTCATTGCTTCATCAATATATATTTGATAGATGGTTGATCTAATGGCGAATCTAAATTTTTTTACTGGCTACTGGTATTATGAACTATATTCACTATTGGAGTCTGTTACCACTCCTTTTTGCTATATGGTTAATTATATGAATGAACATCCTGGCACTAGATGCTTTATTTTCGCGAAAAATTGCAAAAAGGACGATATTGATGCGTGGCTAAATGATGAGCGTGTTAAGGTTTATTGGTGGGAGGATATGACCAAGACGCACGCAAATAATCCTGAAGATTTTGATGGTTTGTCTGATTTTGTAGAAGCCCTCAATGAGCTGATAGAGCCTGATTTTGGTGCGATAGTTGAGATACTCTTACCCATTGCTAGTGAAGAATTATTCTCACTCTACTATCTTGCAGATAATCATCCAGCAGGAAAGGTGGTAATAACTAATAGTGATGGCCTAGATGTTCAAATAATTCGGCAATTTCAAGCAACGTTTGGCAACCAGGTGGACCGGGAAAATGTTCGCCCATTTTTAAAAAGCTTATACGGAGGTTGGGCGCTATTTGGGTACAGTGCGAGTGGTGAAATACGGTTGGGCTCTGATTTTAGGTGGGACTATATTACAATACCATCATACAGTGACGTGGATATTTCCTCTATTAATTGGGGAACGCTGCAGGGGTCAAATCATACAACTTTTTAGGAAGAGCTTGATTCAGCAACGAAGCCTTCATCCTAGCAACCATCGCACTTATATGACCTTCAATCAATAGCAGAAACCAATATGCCCCAATTATCGCTTCAGTGTTCATGCCCACCCGTGATTTTTGATCCCAACTAATGTGCGATGATTGAAAAGTTAACTAGTAATTAACCTGTTTATCGAGGGCTTTCAGCTCAAAATACAGGTAGTAGTTCGACTGCTATCTTTTGTGCTGCTATGGGTTCTTTTTGCCGAGTTGTTCGTCGCTACCCGGCAGTGTTTGCTGTGCCAGACCCTCTATTCTGTATTGTCTTGCGAAAACACTCCAGCATTCGCGCCTACAGCAACGTTATTAACGTCGAAACGCTGTTGAGAATGCCTGACCACCGGCGGTGCCGCAGCTGACTCCGCCTTATTGTCTTCAAACGCTTTGACAGTCAAGGGAAAGCCTTCCACATCGGTGAGCAACCCTACTGTGATTTACGGTCCTAACCGGCGTTGGATGGAAAAGCATGGTTCGCGAAACTCATCAGCACTGGCGTACACGGGTAGACGTCGCATTGGATACTTGATGAATAGTCTGGTCGAAAACAAAGTGGAAAAGGCTTCATTACCACCAGCGGCCTGTGCAACCACCAGCGGCCTGTGCAAAATCAAGATCATCACAGTCGCGTTGCCTAACACCAATGAAGTAGCCGCCTTATTCGTCAACCTAGCCTGCATTCCGGCAGCAACACCTTCACTTGCCAGCTCGTAGGCGGTTGCCGCACCTATGCCATTGGTTGCTCCCAGCGACGTTGCAGCTCTTTCAGGATGAAGAAACGGTGGGTTGCCGGGGCGTCGATAAGCGCTGTTTGAGAATAGGTAAAACCGCATCGCGCAGCAATACGTGCGATGCGGTTTCTTAAGCAGAACGCCGGGTGGAGGCTAGCGGCATTGCTGTTTCAGCCAGGCTGCCGCTTCCTCGGCGGGCTTGTCGGTGGTGACGTCGGGGTTGATGGGCTCCTCAGCGAATTCCTCGCCGGTGCGGGCGACATCCTTCGCCATGGTGATGACGAGTGATGCGCCGTCAGGCATCTCGATAGGCACGTTTGCACTGGTGAAACCAGCGGTTGGTTGGCCGAATGTTCGTGCGTTGCTCAGGCCCCTAAAACTCAGCACCGTTGCCTCGGCCGAGCTGGCAGTGTCTTTGTTGGTCAAGATGGCCACGGGCTTATCGGTGAACTTGCCTTTCGACGCCGCCGTGGTGTTTGTGCCCCCTCCTGTGACGGAGGAACCGTCAATCTTCACGTCTGTCGTGGTGTAGCGGTTCTTGAATTGCATCACGGTACCGTCGGGAAGCAGGGAACTCACGCCTGCGAGCATGGGACCCATGTCGCCGCCGTCATTGTCCCGGAGGTCAATAATTGCGCCGCAGGAGTTCGGCATGTTGTCTACCAGACCTTTTGCTGCGGTATCGGCGTATTCCTGGCCGACAGGACCGCTCGCTAAGCTGGGAAGCTTGGCGGTCACAATGCCATCAGCGGCGGTGACCTTGGGCAATTCAGTGTTGTCCTTCGTGCCGCTAATGTTGTCTTCGGGCGGCCTGAAAGAGGAATGCTTACCACCTGCGACTCGAGCGACGTCGTTAAGGACCGCATATGTGTCCTTGACAGTCTTGGCGTCTTTCACCTTGGCCTCGGCGTCTTTGCGTGCCTGCGCAAACTCGGGTTTATCGGCATAAATGCCATAAAGCTCGATGAGATCAAGCGCATATGTGGCGTATTGCTGTGGATTGTTGGGATCCTTGGGCTTTTCGGGTTCTTTGGCTGTTGCCTGCTGAGAAGAAAGATCAGCGGGGATGCTTTGGGCGTTGTTCAGCGGCGCGGCACTTGCGGCGGGAACCGCGATGCACAGTGCGGCAGCAGTAACAGCGGTGCTGATGGAAACGAGGGTCTTGTTCATGGTGAACTCCTAACTGAAAAGAGGTCTCCGGGTTGGCACTCCAGTGCTTCGCATAGCGCCGCCAACGTGGAAAAACGGACAGCTTTAGCGCGATTGTTTTTAAGGACTGAAAGGTTGACGGCAGTCACGCCCACTTTTTGGGCGAGTGCTGAGAGCGTGATCCCACGTTCCTCAAGAAGCTTGTCAAGGTGGCAGTAGACTTCACTCATCTAACCCACGCCCTCCTCGTTTTCTTTCACGGCGACACCATAGACGCACTACGGACACCACGCTGAATAGTAATATCTATTATAGTGAAGGCCGAGTTGAAAAATAGGCTGCAATATAGCGGTATTGAGAAGTGCAGTCTGTGTTATGCCAGTGTGCTTATGTGTCCTTTTGTGCGGATATGGTCTAGTTGCCTCCACAAAATAGCAACAAAGCTGTACTGAATATAATTGGGCTAGAGCACTCTTTGTGTGACTCTTTGTGTGCCTTCCATACTGTGGATATAGCCTGTGGGCATAATGGTCCCTTTTCTGCCTTATGGTTGAGCTCGGTATTAGTGTGATATGGCTTGTATGCTGCACATATGTACTGTGCGTCCCCCGGTGGCTGCATCCCACATGGTGGCGATGGTCGGGAATATGCTGGCTTTTTCGGTCGGTATGGTCATAAGCGTGATTCCGTCCGCAAGGACGAACATGAGCAGTGCTGTACTTTCTTTTTTATGGTTTTGCGGTGTGTCCACGATAGTTCCTTGTTCATCTTGCGGTTGAGGTAGATGGTTGCTTTGTGCTTCATGCGTTAAATCAACCCCTCCTGGTCCTCCTGCATCTGTATGCCGCGTTTGACTATGATTGTCATGATGATGAGGGTGATCAAGAAGAAATAGCTGACCGTGAACATGTAGTTGGGGAAGATAAACTGGTGGGACCATTCCTGATTGAGGTGGTACTGGTGTGATATAACGTCTGCGCCTAAAAGTTGAAGCCCGTATCCAAGAAACGTTGCCGCAACTGCAATGCACGATCGGCGAAAGAGGCAGAGAACTTTTAGGCTAAAAAATTCGTTCCGCAGTGCGCGTCGTCCGATCTGAATGAGAAAGATGGCTCCAGCAATGAGGGCAATGGATCTGATAATGAGTCCGCCTGAGAGAAGACTAAAGCCCAAGGGGCTGGTGCCGTGAAAGTGTATTCGCCCGTTGGGGGCGACATCGTGTCCGAGGGCGACAGCGACAGGGTGATTAATTCCCTTGTAGATGAGGCTGGTTGCTAGGTCGTAGAGGACGCATCCAATCACAAACCCGAAGGCGATGATCAGTATCGCAAGGTCCCTGCGCTCCTTTCTTATTTTGTCGAGGCTACTCATTGCGACTCCTTACTCTGTTGGGGATGGGGGAGCGTAACGTCGATGCATCGATAGACGATAGGCTATATCGACTAACGATATGTTGCAAGTAAGAAGCATAAAAAAATCCGCCGTGATCGGCGGGTTTGGCAAAAAGGTTTCCCTTAGCTATGCAGGTCAGAGGTTAAAAGCCGCTGTGACTTCCTTGCGGCGCTTAGCTTCGATAACAAAAGATAAGAAGGGGATAGTACCCGCAAGTGCGGTAGTGATCCACTTAACCGGTTCCCAACGCGCTTTCACACCTAGATTCAACGTGGTGATCAGGTACACCATGTAAAACAGGCCGTGCAGCTGCCCAATAATGCGCGTCCACGTGGGCATATCGATCCCCACGATGTACTCCAGCACCATGCGTGTGCACAGAATCAAAAGCCACACGCCCGTCACCCACGCGGCAATGGAGAAAAACCTCAACGCCTGCGCAACTCGGCGGGCGCGGTCAGGGCTGACAGAAGGAGTGGTCATTGTTGATCCTCATCATGCTCGGAATTAGTCTGCGCACTGTCGTTGCGCCTACGTTTGCGGGTGGGGGCATTCAGCCGGTTAAAGGTTTCGACGTCCATTGATGGACGCTCCGGCAGAAAATCCTCCGTGATTTCCGTAACGACGCCGCGACTCCGCGCCGTCTCCTGTTCACGCTCCACGGGGGATATTCCAGTCTGTTTAACCTCGTCCTCATACTCGTTGAACTTGCGGTACGCGTACACAAAAAACGCCCCGAACAGCGGCCACTGCAATGCGTATCCAAGATTCTGAAACGTGCCGCTGCCTGAGCGGAACCGTGTCCACTGCCACCATGCCAATGCGAACGTGGCCAGCACGGCGATAGTCAAAAAAATCACCGGCACTATACGACGCCGCTTGCGTCGAGGTGCACTCTGCTTTGGTCCGCTCACAATACAACAGAATATCAGCCCACGATGCAGCGTCGGCGTGTGAGCGCTAACGGTAGTTGCACGGCGTCGATAAGCTGTGAACAGGTGTTACCTTCCAGAGAGAGGACATATATCGCGTTCCGCTCCATCTAAGAACGCCTGATTGGCAAGGAAATTTGGATCCTGAGACCAGCAGAATGGGGGAGTATCAAGTTTGTATACCGTCAGGCACAAAAATCGGCGTTTTCGGGCTTGAGCGTATACAAACTTTGCTTGTGCGCTGGGATTCGGGGCGAACTGGGCCCTTGAACAGCGTTAGTGCAAAGGTTTGCATGAAGATAAGTCCATCGCTGGGTGCGAAATTCGATGATTCGAGCCTGGCGGTGGACCGATTTGACAGATTTGGGTAGGGGCGGAGCAGGGCCGCGAAATTTGCTTATGTCCAAGCTGCAAATCGGCCCTTTTTGCGACCTGGCGATAGGCAAACTTTTATGCAAACTTTGTCGGATGATTCCTGCCCAGCCTGCTCCCTGTCTTCTTGAACTTGCCCATGTAATCAAGCACTTTGTCTGCAGTTTGCTTGCTAGGCTGCTCTTCGCAAAGGTTCTTGAACTCCGCCCCATCAACGCCCGGTGGAGGAAGCTCACGAAGATGCTTCTTCAGCCGATTGGATTCCGTAGTCAAGGTGGCAAACGTCATGCCGCCGGAAATGATGCCGCCCAGCACAGGAACAGCTTTGGAAACACCTTTCCCCACAGTGTCTTTGGTGATCTTGATGCCAACAACCCTAAGTACCTTTTTCATGGGGCCGTACCACGCGGTCTTGGTAAGCGCTGCGTTTGTGACTTGCTTCTGAACCGCTTTGGTGGCACCTGTCGCAAAAGCTTTGATGCTGGTTGATGCGCTAGAAACCCCCATCATGACACCGAGTAGTGTCACCATTTTTGCGAAAGTCTCGTCATCAATCTCGTCAACATCATCGATCAGATTTTGCCACCCGTAGGTGTACGCAATTTTCTGCATGATGCGGAATGCGTGAATAAAGTACTGCAACAAATCCGCAGGTATTGCTGCAAGCACAGCAAAACCGCCCGGAAGCCCAGACGTGAACGAAATCAGTGAGCTCTTGCTGGTTTCAAACTTGATCGCACCCGACGCGATACTATCCAGAACCTTCTGATCCACGCCCGCTTGGATCGGCGTCAAGGCAATGGCAGCCATGATGGTTTCCTCGCCGATTCCGTGACGACGCAGCTCAGCGCGTAAAAAATGCTCGCGGTTAATGGCGACCCCACGCAGACGCATGGCTTTGAGTAGGAAAACCCTGGCGTACTCTTCTGTCTCCGCATCCTGAGCATTAGCGACGTTCGCGAGGGTCACCGTCTCTGGGGAAGGCTCGGCGCCGGTATCGTGTGCGGGGGAATGAGCGTACCGTTCATCAGGAACGTTTCGCTCATCATTGTGCCCATTGACCATGGGAATCTCCTCATCTACTGCGCAGCATGCTGCGAGCTGAAATTATCAGATTAGATAATAATCTTAGTGAGTCTGATTTTATGTAACCTGCTACCCGCTTTACCCCCGTTAAGGATTACTGAGCCTATTGCCGATAGACGCCTTGGTGCGTTACAAATTGAAATAGGTGGACGGTGCTTAGGTTGAACTACTGCAATGCTTGCATGATCTGAGGGATAGTAGCCAATGCTTGTTGTGTAGCCGCTTAACCTGCGTACGTAAAGCCACTTCCAATTGCTTTATCCCAGTGCCGGCCAGGAACCATAATTTTTCCTCGCGGACATCTTTATCTGGCACTAATCTGCATTCGGCGATCCTGGGGTGGCTTGACCATCAACATGTAACAGCACACTGATCGCCTGCGCTTCATATATTGGATGCGGGTCATCAAAATTATAAAATCACCATCTCGAAACATTCGCCCCGCAGGGGCTTGAAGCTTGTTGACTAGTATGCGGCCATTTATCTACCCCGAAGGGGCTACTTCAAGCTGAGCGTAACCATTGTGAATAGTCGGACCGGATAGGAGCGATTTTACATACCCCCGCTTATCCTCTTAGTAGACGCGATCGTTTGCTGAGTGTTTTGAAATCACTGGCCAAGACATCGAGATAATTCACGCCACACGCCCATTGCTAAGTCAGGCATGTTCGGAGTGGTTCAGCCTTGCAAGCGCATCCACGACTTGCTGCAGTTCTGTAGATACAATGCGCCAGACTATGTGCATATCAATTTCGCCGTATCCATGGGAGATGGCATTGCGTAGTCCGATGAGGCGATGCCAATCGTCACTGTGGTGCGCTTCGTAGAAGTCGGGGAAATGCTGACGAACTTTGGATAGATTTTCGCCCATTTCCTGTAACCGCATGCAGATGGCATCTTGAATAACAGGGGATCGTTGGAACTCACCTTCGGTCTCAGGCGCGTACTGCAGGACACGACCTCCTGCTTCAACTGCCATTTCAATGTATGGCGCTGGTGATTTCATAGTGGTAGTTCAATAAGTTCTGGCTCAATGTAAGGACGGAAAGGTTCCTTGATTGATGTAAGAATGTCGAAGCTTCTGCCAGTGGCTGCTTCGAGTGCTTCCTGAAGTAAGAATAGTTGACCATAGTCAACAGGGCCATCTGGTTTTACAAGTAAGTCAATATCGCTAGCGGGTGTCAGTTCGCCACGTGCTGCGCTTCCAAAAAGTTGGGCTCGAACAATCCCGAAATCTCGCAGAATTGACAAGACTGTTTGCTCATAGGGAAGGGTGTAGTCCGGCTTTGCTGATGTTGTGCCGCTCATAAGTACTCAGTCTAACAGAGCAGGTTCCAGCTGGTGAGGAGGTATGAAGACCTACATGTGACACACAACAGACAAGTCTATTCCGCTTGAGTCGACGCACTAGTCTATAACCATGACCCTATGCTCAACGTCGGCGAGCATCATCTTGAATACCGCATCCAACCGGGCAATGGTCCTGCGGTGTTGTTTCTGATTGGTGGATACACGCGGTGTACATCCAGTGGTTTATAGAGCACGACTGGACGGTGATCACGGTATCGCGACCAGGTTATGGTCGAACAAGCAACGCTTTAGTAGGGCACAACGGTGATTCCGAGGCAGCTCTGTGCCGACTGCTGGATGACCTAAAAGTAGCCTCGGCGACAGTCGTTGGAATCTCCGCTGGTGACCGCGCGGCCATGAGATTTGTAGAACTCTATCCCGAGCGTGTCGATAGATTGTTACTGGTCAGCTTAGCTTCATGGCCCAGTACGCCAATGTGTATTGCAGTGCACATTCTATTCAGTCCACTGGTCGAACAAGCCACATGGGCACTAACACGATGGCTACTGCGCCGCTACCTAGAAGCAAGCTCGAAGCAGCTGATCGCACTCCTCACCACATTGCCAGCTAAAACGTCATGCAGGGAATATCAGAAGAGCAGAGGCAGAAGTATGTGCAGTTTTTTGCTGCTCTACAATCGCAACAGGGCTTTATCAAAGACCTGCGCCGAGAAATATGAACAGGCAATCCGCAAGCTAGACCCTAATAATCCATAGTCGCTTCGATGGCTCGGTTCCGCTGGAACATGCAAGGCATAATACTCGCGACATAACCGCAGCTGAACTGCTGGTCATCGATGCGGAGACTCAGCTGGTGCTTACTAAAGTAAAAAAGGAATCGCGGTAGTGATGGTGCTGATAATAAACGCTATAAGCGGTAGTTTTCGATCATCACCTTTATTGAACGACAGGATGCTAAAAACAAGCCCTAGTACGCCAAACCCATTACCAGCAAAACCCATGGCCCCAAAGGTGATACCAAGAGTCGCATATATGTCGCTTTCGTTTTCTTCTTCAGCTTCAGCGTCCTTCATGAATGCCACCCTAACATCAAAAAGAGGTAGCACGTTGCTGGGAATAGACATTTTCCTCTAACAGCCAGTATTCCCACAACTACCTCACCACCACAACGCTTCCTTTCCGCCCATCCACCATGATCTTCTCGCCATCCTTAATGCGGGAGGTCGCATCACCCGTCCCAAGAACAGCCGGAATCCCGTATTCCCGAGCCACAATCGCGGCGTGGGAGAGCGGGCCGCCGATGTCGGCAACCACGGCAGACGCGACGTCGAAAAGCGGTGTCCACGTGGGGTCGGTGAAGGGGCAGACCAGAATATCTCCGGGCTGCAGACGCCCAAAATCGGCGGGGGTGCGGATAATCCGAGCGGTACCCACCACCTGACCAGGACTCCCGGGAACACCAGTAATCGCATCAGCATCGCTGGTGGACTCGCCGCGATCCCACCACACCGCCTCCGCCGTGCCGCGCTGCCGCCGACGACGCTCAACCACCTCACCACGCGACACCCCATCGCGCAAAGCGTCGGTGACCTCGTGAAAATACAGGTAGCGAATATCATCGGCAGTCTCCAGCACGCCGCGATCAACCAACCGCCGGGCAAGCTCGCGCATGGCAGTCCTGGCGAGCACCAACACCTCTTCAATCACATACAGCGTGCCTTCGCGACCAACATGCAGCGCCCGCAACTTCTCCACGGTCGTGCGCCAACTGCCACGCAGCAACCTCGGCAGATGCTTCTCGACGGTCGACATTGCCGAGCCACTCACCTCCGAACCCGAAGCCTGCTGGCCCCGCAGTGACACCGCAATGAGCTCGTACAAACTCTGTGGGGTCTCCCGCCATGAAGTATGCGAAAACGGCACATACATGCAGGCCGTCCGCGCGCCGTGACGCTGCAAAAACGCGTCCACCTCAACCAGGAACCGCGCGCTGTCCGGCGCAGACTGCAGTGCATCCTCGATCTGCTCCGGCGGGGTTTCAGTGAACACATCCGCCAAGCCAGACTCCTGCGCGGTAGCGGTCAAACCCCGAATCCCAGCCAACACGTTTGCGGTGACGTAATCCAGATCCTCGTACAAGTCCTCCGTGCTCACGCGATCCGATTGCCGAGCCAGACGAATCAACGCCTTAGCCTTGGACCGCAGCACCGTCATCGGTGCCAGGTAATAGAGGAAACGGTCGGACATCAGCTGCGCTGCCTGAGCCAGAATCTGCTCCAGCAACACCACCACCTCGGTATCAGACGCATCCCCGCAGGCAGCGGCGCGGCGCGCAAGCCGAGCCAGACCCTCCTGTACTTGCTTTTCCTCCGCAGGCCAGCGGGTCGGATCGTGGCGCATGCCCTTGACAAAAGTCCTAGGCAACCGCGACACCACAGCCACATTAGGCCGCGGTGCCTGTGCATGAATACGAATCACACCGTCATCATCGCCGACAATAATCTCGTGGGCCGACGGCGCGTTCAGGCCAATCATCCGCATAGAATCCTGTATCGACTCCTGCAACGCATGCACCGCCACCAAATCCAGCGGATACGGCGTCGGATAATGCTCCATCAGGTCATCCCGAAGCGTGCGCTCAACCCGACTCCGCGCAGGTGAATGCCCCTCCACGCTCGCCGCGTCCGTGCTCGCCACCGTGGTGATTGGCCGGGCCTGCAGCAGGTAGAGCTCCCCGTCAGCGAAAGCCCATTCAATATCCTGCGGGGCGTCGTAATGCTCCTCAACCAGCTGGCCCAACGCCACCAGCTGCTGGATCGCCTGCTCGTCAAGGCAGGGGAGTGCCTGGTCCTCTGGTGGTACTGGCGTGGTTATGGTCGCGGCCCCATCGGCCATGTCGACCCGGGTTTCCTTGCTCCCGATGGTGTGTGAGACCACCGTGACTGGCTCCCGCGTCACCGTAAACGTATCCGGCGTGACCAGCGCCGCGACCACACTTTCGCCAAGCCCGTAGGCGGCGCTGATCATCATGTCGGTGTTATCGGCCATGGGGTTGCGGGTAAACAGCACGCCGGAGACGTCGGAACTAATCATTGTTTGCACCACCACGGCCAGCGCCAGCCCCTCGCTGGGCACGCCGTGTTTGCGCCGGTAGGACACCGCCCGCTCGTTCCACAGCGACGCCCAGCACCTGCGAACCGCATCCCACAATGCATTCACCCCGGTTATGCCCAGGTAGGAGTCCTGTTGCCCGGCAAAGCTGGCCTCGGCAAGGTCCTCCGCAGTTGCTGACGACCGCACCGCCACCCGCGCATGTTCCCCCAACGTCGCATACGCCTGCTCGACCTCAGCCCGCAGGTCTGCCGGTATGGTGACGCTTCTGACCAACTGTTGCGCCTGCTCAATGTCCTGCTTATCGACGGCCGCGATCAACTCGGCGTGGATACTCTCGGTTGCGGTTGTATAAGCGCTGGTATCAATAATGAACCCCGGCGGGACGGGAAACCCCGCTGCGGCGCATTCCCCGAGATTGGCTCCCTTGCCGCCCACGAGTGCGAGGTGGTCACTGCCGACGTCTTTAAACCAACGAATCATCTACTTCTGCTCCCTCATTCCATGAAATGCCTATTGTAGTGCAGAAGGATTCAGATGGGATGGGGGTTTTGGGAGGGGGTGTAGCTCGAATAAGGCTTGAAAAAGGAAATCATGGCATCCGATGTATAGCTTGCTAAAACCTGCTCATCCATGTGGTTGCCGTGCTGGGGCCACCTGCCCTGTAGCGTCCAAAACATAGCATATTGGCCTACCTGGTCGGGCCTGGACGTAGAGCGAATCTGCACCTCAAAAAGTTGTCGACCTGTCGTGTCGACAAACTGAAGATGGCATCCAGGGGGTGGGCCATATTTGCCTAAGACAAAAGGCCGAAAGTGATACCCGCCGACATCGTTGAAGGAAAAATTACGCGTCCGCCCGAGTTTATTTCGAAACGTAAATCCCGTAGGGTTTACCTCCACGTACCGTAGCGTGAGGCCGGTTATGATGAATGTAACGACAATGGTTACTAAAGTCGGAATTGCTAAAAATATAGCAAGACTTATGAGTCCAAAGAAATTTTCATTCTGAATGATGTGGGATGCCATTTCGAATGACGTTGACCCTATAAAAGCGGCCATCATAACGACGCCGGATTCAAAAATTATTTGGTCTACTAGAAATGATCGCGAACGGCGTATTCCTTGCGAAATTTCTCGATTATAACGCGCCATTAGGTAGATTATGTGAGAAATAAAACCAATAACAATAATGCTAGGTACGGACGCGAAAATTATGGTGAGTAGTGTCTTGTCCATGGCCTCTTCCTTGTTGGGGTCGGTTTGCCTGGATTGTTGGTTAGATGCTTAACAATCACCTTCTTATTGTGCTTTGTCGGAAGGTTTAATGTTGGCTATCCTTGATAGTCCCACCCAGTGCAAGCTGTCGGCGCGGACGCAAAAATTGTCTTATGCAGTTAGTGTGCGAACATAAAATACAATTTTGCGTCGCCGATACTAGCATCTCCAACGACCACACGGCTATCGCTGTAGCTGGCTTTTTGATGACCTCTACCAGCGCTCAGGGGAGTCCATCAATCTGGGGTTGGTTGCCGGCGGTATAGAGCATGATTCAGGTTCTGGGAAACGCTTGAAAATTTTAAAAACCAGCTGCAGGCTATCCCGGCAGCGTCCACTAAGAAGTATCAACGTATTGCGGAAATTCTCTTTCTACACTTCCGTCGAATCAAGCTCACAATAAACAAAAAATTATCTTCTGCGAATTGCTAAAATGATGGACGTCAAACCAACAGCTACACGCAGAAAATGTATGCTTTCATAACTTGTCACCCAACCGTCCCACTCGCGACCAACCTCATTTTCCAAGCCGGAAGCCCTCATTTATTGACCCCCTTACCGCTAGCAGTGTGGACTAGGTAACTGGTCGCAGTTCATTGTGACCAACACTGTCAAGTGTCCACGAGACCTGGCGTGTGGCAGGTTGTGGTTTATTTACTAAGAGTTATAGATGCATGAAAGGTGTATTGTTAGCCATGATGGATAAAAATAATCAGCGTTCTCATAGTCGTCTTTGCTATTATTCGTAATATCTGAGCTAGTGGTGTGCTTGCTTTTCCTTTATCAAGTAAACCGAGCATTATCCCGTTGCTGATTTTTCAAACCACTTTGTTACCATGCGATGTTGAAGTGGGCCGCCATGACCAACATAGAAGGTGTGGCTACCAATTGATAATAGCGTGCGAATGGAAGATTGCAGTTCGCTCGAATTGGTGACGTAGTAATGGTATTGGGGTCGTGATGGCAGGAGCTTGCCACCCAGTATGCCTCCCATCAATACATCGCCAATGATTGCTTGGCCATCATCTCCCACAATGCTTATACTTCCTGGTGTGTGTCCTGGCGTGTGGATAATATCTGCTGCAATGCCTAACTTACGAAGTAAATCACTGTGGTTGCCTTTTATTATAATATCATTTTTGAAGAGTGGGAAGCTTGGGTTAATTACTAGCCGCAACAGGCGAGAAAACAAACGTGTATTTTGCACTGGATCGCTTACGCCAGTGGCGCACATATGCTCGTCAGCGGCATGAATAACGGTTTTAATATGTGGGTGCAACCTTAGGATTTCAGCTGTGCTTCCGCAGTGGTCGCTATGTCCATGAGTATGGATAATATGCGTTATATCGTCAAAAGACGCTTCAATTTCATATAATGCTTGAGCGATGAGGGGTTTGTTGCCAGGTTTGCCAGTGTCCACTAACACGTATCCCTGTTTATGTCTCACAAGGTAGCTATTTGCAACTGGCAATGTAATACGTTGTACCTGCATAGACTGCTCCTGAAAAGGTGTTTAGTAAGCTTGAACTTCGAAAAGAGTTATCAAACACAATCCAATAAGGGGATCGTGGTGTTCCTCATTAGTCTTGATATTAACAAATTTATGCCGAACATGGGTCTGAACAGCTTTGTTCATGTAGCAATAGTGATGTGAGCGAAGCCGCAAACCTTGTTCCTCTGACGATATTAAAGGGCGCGTCTCATAGGCGGCGATCCAAGCAGCGGCGTCAAGAGGTGCTTGAACGTTGCCGCTCAGGCCAAAACTATACCGAGATTGGACGGGCGCTCGGTGTTCACAGAGCGACTATTGCCGAAATTATCAAAAGAAATGGTGAGGCGCACCAGCGTAGGACGCTGAGTAGCGCGGAACAAACAAAAGCCAAAGCGCTTCATGCGTCCGGTGTAGCATTTACTGCCATCGCAGGCCGCTATGGTGTCGTCCACGATATGCTGAGCGAATGCCTGACCAGTGACGCTGGAGTATGAGTTAGAGTCCGGTGCTAGAGCATGCAGCATGCGAAAGACTGTACTCCTGTGTGCAGTCATAGCTGCGTCGTCCATAACCTCATCGATTGGTTTAATCTTATAAATTGTGTATAATTAATGACATAATTTAATAAAGCGGAGATATGCCACTATGGACAAGGAATCGAAGCAACAACTACACCAATTAACCGAAACAGTTACCGCACTCGGGGCAACGGTAACAACTTTGACTGAGTCAGTGGCATCACTCACTAGCTCTGTCGCGGACCTTAAGGCAGAGATGCGGGAGGGTTTCGCTAAAGTCGATGAGCAGTTTGCTGAGTTCAAGCAAGACATTTCTGATATGAAGCAAGATATTATCGAGTTCAAGCAACGCCAAGTTGTTATGCAAGAAGACATTGCTAGCATGAAGCAAGATATTGCCAATCTGCAAGACTCCACCTATAACCTCAGTGTCAATCTGGAAGATCTCGATCGACGTATGGGTATTGGTTTCGCAAGTACAACCGAGAAGATCGGTGGATTAAAGCGAGACATGATGGAAATCAAGCGCGAACTCTTCTTGGCGCGCGGTATCCGTGAGACTGAGGTTGAGGGACTGGGTAAAGTCCACGACAGCCGCGAAGCACAGGTCAGTCAACGTATCGATATGATCGAAGCAAGCCTTCCTAGGTGACGACTTCCGCCAGTTTCAGAAGCATGCGGCGTAGGGAGCGAGTCGTCGAACGCCGGTGCCTTGCGGCGTAGGAGTTATCGACAGCCTCACCCATACTTATCCAAAAAATTGTGTTTCATCTAGTCTGCGCCATAGGCTTGTGGTAAACCCCCTTCTCCATATTGCGTGGCAGCTATGCCGCGCCTTATGAAAGGTAACTTCGTTGCTTTACCCTGAGCATCATCTTGATAATTCGTTTGCTGATATAGCCAACAACATCAAGCCTCCTTTGATATTCGAACAGAATTTGGCGGTGATTCGGCGCATGCGCGAAAACCAGCTCGCATTTGTACAGCCTACTATTGCAACTATGCGCAAGACCGTAGCAGATAACAGCGAGTTCCAAAAGGCAATCGATCAACTGGTGGGAAGGATGCCCTCACCGATCACTCCTCGGCTTTATAGAAGAGAGTCTATTGTGCAACCTATTCAAGTTTTCTACGCTGAAAAAATCTCAGACACAGTCAAAGCAACATTTGCCAAAGTACTTCGCAACTACAACGTAGCGCTATCATCCCTAGACATCTCAGCTCAAGTTGCTAAAGTTTCAATGCCTGACTGGAAGTACCACGCACCAGCTATCGACTTTGCGAGTTTGTTTGCCGATGCAGTACCTGTGGCTGATCTTTTCTCTGAGCTGCGTAGCGACACTTCAGATATTTTTGAGGAAACCCGGCAGCAGCTTACCGATCTTTTCAAACGACTCAATATTGATGATTACGCAGCCTCACTGCCGTCCAACTGGATTGATGCTGGCCTGGAAGATTACGATTACGGCTTGCTTGAGCAATTGATCCTAGATGAGGGACTAGCGCTCGCCTGGGTTGTGGAACCGGACCTGCTCACTCAGCTTCTTACTGCAGAATCTGAATCTGAGCGTCGTGAGATGCTAGCCAAGCACTGGGAAGAGGTCACGGACCATTGCTGCAAACTGCTTGATAAAGTCACATCTCAAAAGCTAGCTGAATGGCGTGGATTTGCCTTAAAGGTTGCCCATGCTTTGCGCCACGATAACCCAGAAGCTGCGCAGGCGTTGGCTGCCAGCCTTATTGAAACCATGCTGGTAGATAACTTTACTTATGACGGCAAAAGGGAGAGGATGAAGCGAGAGAATCGCCCCCAGATTAGTCTAGGAGCAATTTCACGTGGCATAGTCTACGGTGGCTTATGGGGAGTGTTCCTGAAATTCAGAACAGATAGAGACCCCATTCCGAGCCGTTTTAGTCGACATGCCAGCGCCCACGCAGTCTCCACTACGCAATACACGCTCACTAACAGCGTGATTGCTTTTATGCATGTAGTGGCTTATTTGTACCTATGGCAGGAGGGTGATATTGAGGAGAAGGCTGTCTAACTCTCTGGCTAAGCGATTTACCTCCTGCGGTAAAAATATAAGCCAGGAGCAAGAAAATAATCCCTATGGCTGTCGGGAGAAAGAAATAGCGCTTGTCCATAAACCTCAACCCTGCAAGGGTCGTAATGTTATATAATACTATTTTTTCAATAAAATACAATAGACAGGCTACCTCTATGCTGTGTCCACTGCTATGGTAGTACCATGTTTACTCACTGGTCACAGCCACTGATGCAAGTCATCACGGCTATCATAACCTTGGTCATTCCGGCTTTTAGTGCGCGATTGTTTGGTCGGGACAAGCGCGAAATGTTGCAATACGCTGTCGAAATCTGCAATGCTCTTCCGTCAGATATGACGGGCACCCGTGCCGATTGGCAGTATTATATTGATCGTCAAAGTCGCATGATGATTGCCTCCAGAGCTAGGCGTCGAAAAGACAAAATTATAGGATGGAGCTGGATAGCTATCGGGTTGTTCACTGTCTTTGTCGCGCTGTTTGGGGCTCGATCCTGGTTTTTCTCGATTGATCCTGCTGCCGAATCATTCGTCCGTTTATTTCTTTTTGGTGGTGGAATGTATATCAGTATTTTTGGTATGACTAAGATTATTTTTATGCCATCTGAAACTGCACCATCCCCCGAGCGCTCTATAGCGATATTAAAACTTCTCAAGCGAGAATCGACAATACTCAATCTTGAGGGCAACGAAATGCTTCTATCAGCGTGGACAGACAAGCTCACTATGACTGTTGAAGCTATGTTTGGCGGAGCTGACCGCATTACACATGAATTACAAAAAACCAAAAAGGAATATCGCAAAAATAAAAAGCGTGGTCGTCCGCTTGATACGAAAAAGAATATTGCTAAAAATCTTGAACTGCTTGAGGCTGCACTTGTTCGGGCGCAGTGGGAACAGGCTGACGTTATGCGGACAATCAGGGAGTAAATGCTAACGTGCAGCCGAGCTAATCAGCCGTTCGATAAGGGCTACCATGAGGTCGTTTCCCTGCGGGTGGCTCATGGCAACCATCAGAGGGGCATCGCCGCTAAGGCGTTGTTTGAGATGAGGGGTGTGCCATCCGCCGAAAACAGCAGGTTGTTCTGGGCTAGAAAATCGATGAACAATGCTGCAGCACTACGCTTATTCCCGTCAACCAGCGGGTGGCCTTTGACCATAAGGTACAGTAAGTTCGCCGCCTTTTGTTCGGTGGTTAGGTAGAGGTCTTTGCGCGCAAAGCTCTGATAGATAGTGGCGACGACCGACTTGAGTTTATCCCCGTTTTCGATCCCGAAAAGCCTATATACCAAGCCTGCAAACCTTACGCGACTACGACGAAGGCACGCTTTCTAACAGCAAGTCCACCGGGAATGCACCAACGTGGAGACCAGCCATGCTCGTCTCCGGCTCACTCCAGAATCAGCAGCGCGGCTTAACCAAGCGAGTATACCGTGGTAGCTCTTGTTGATGATGAAACCTGGTACAAGGTCCAAACCGTCCTGAGTGCCCACTACAACGGTGAGCGTCGGCGGGTTCATCATCACCACCTTAAGACTACGGTGCGTTGTGGTCAGTGCGGCAGCCGCCTCATTATCCAGAACACTAAGAATAAGCGTGGGATTGTGTACCCATACTTTGTCTGCTCGTACCGGCAGCGTCAGCGTGATGGGTGCCGCTTCAAAGCAGTGCTCATTGATGAGGTGGAAGCTCAGGTAGCAGAGCTTTACCGCACGATTCGTATAACCCCAGATCAACGCAAGCGGATTGTGGCCCATGCCGAGCGGGAACTGGAGCGTATCTATGCTAGTCGGGCGGAGCATGTTCGCCAGCTTGAGCAGCAGAGTCGTAGCCTGCTACGGAAGCGTCAGAAACTGCTTGATGTTCATTACGCTGATGCCATTGCGCTCGATCTACTGAAGCAAGGGCAGGACCAGATTGCAACGCAGCTAGCGAGCATTGAGCAGCAGCGTGCTGCGCTGAGCCTCGAGTCCCACGTAGTTCAGACGCACCTTGGATATGTGCTGGATCTATTAGAAGATTGCTTTAGCCTGTATATGCAGGCAACGCCGAGTTTGAAGAAATTGCTTAATGGGGTGTTTTTTACTGTGGTTGCGATTAACCCGCAGGATGATGCGAGTGGGGTGAGTCGCATGGCGACCGCTCACCTGCAGCCTGTTATTTCGGTTCTGAGGCAGTTTGATGGTGAGGTGGATGATGAGGGTAAAGAAAACACCACTTGGGTGAGTACCGCAAGTGGTGTGCATGATAATGCGTGTTTAAGTAAGGGAATCGTGGTGCGCCTGGGGAGACTTGAACTCCCACGCCCTAAGGCACTGGAACCTAAATCCAGCGCGTCTGCCAATTCCGCCACAGGCGCTTCAGGGGGTAATCATACAGTGGCTTGCGGATTCGTCAAAGTACCAGCCCGCGCTCAGCTCACGCACGCAACCGCGCACGGCCCACACCCAGCTCATGCCCACAAACTCACAAGCCCGCTACGCCGACACCCAAGGCACAGACCTTCCTCTGAATAAAATCACCCCACTACGCTAACCTTTATACCCACCCCCAACTCACCCGCATCTTATCTGCCAACCGTAGCCACGGCGGCGTCGAAAAGCTTCTACCTGCATGAACCCTTACGCGTATGAGAATTTGCCAAAAAGTATCGCAAAAATTTAGCGTTGCGTTACCCCTATCGCGGCGCGTCGGAAAAATATTACATGTGCTGCGCGTAGGATTAGCAGATATCGCAACCTGCTAAGTGTCCTGGTGAGTATCTGTTGGAGGTAGATGATGATCACTCGTAAGAGTGTGTTTCAGCTGTTCATGGCCTTTTCTTTGGCATGTGGTGGTCTGGGCGCTGTCTCCGTGTTGAATGCTCCCGAGGCGGCGGCGGCGAATACGTGTGGCACAAGTTACCGCATGGTGAAGGACGGTCGTGTGCCGGTGAAGGACGCGTCGGGGGAGCGTTTCGCCACGATTGAGGTGTATTTTTCGTCGAAGGATAACCAGAATTGTGCGATTTTGGTTAAAGAGGGCCGTCACTGGGGCTTGGAAGAGAATGTGAATGTCAGTATTGCGTTCTCTGGGGATCAGGATCGTCAGCACGGCCAGGACACCGATAGCGGCCGGATGAAGGAATATTCGCGTGCCGTGTACACGGCTAAGGGCGTTGCCGCTGGTGATAAGCCGATTAAGGTCTCGGCGACTGTGGGGAATGCGAGCGCGTCGGCTGAGGGCTGGGATGGCTCGGGAAATGCGCCGCGCATCACCAACCCGAAGTAACTAGTACGCCCCGTCCTGCCTGTTGATCGCGTTGATGGCGTCAACAATGGTGGCACCGGGGTTTTCTTGTCGGTAGCGTTTGACGCGTTTCGCATCGGGGATGGGGGCACCCTTGGGGAGTTTCTTGGTGTCGCCAAACATGCTGCCACTGCGCCAGACCAATAATATTCCCGGCAGGCACAGAAAGAGTGCCAGTGCGGAATGCCCCATAAAAAACGCGATGAGCGCCCCTATAACAAGCGCCCAGGAGAGAAAAGCGGACGCATAACCGATCCATGCTCGCTTCTTCATAGGCCCATTGTGACATGCTTCCCCAGGGCTATGCTTGTATGCTGGATAAAAATAAGCTGAGACTGAGGATACTGTAGTGCTACTTCTGTCATTGTTTTTCTTCGCTATTGCGGGTGTGAGTGGTATAGGAGCGCTATATTGCTTCAGCAAGGCGCGTCAGGTTGATGACGAGCAGCAGCCAGCACGTAATTTGTTTGCCGAGGTCCCGGATGCCGCTGATTTCGGACCGGATCGCTTGGGTCCGGGGGCCGTCGTTACGTATGGGGCGACGGACTACCTGGTGCGCGGCACGCTGGTGGTGACCCAGGGGCAGTTCACCTGGTACGAACATCTGCTGGATGGCGGTGACGGTAGCAGCTTCCTGGCCGTGGAAATCGATGACGGCGAGCTTGAGCTGGTGTGGTGGACCTCGCGGAAGGCGACGGGTCTCACCCCGCAGAGCGTTCTGGAGTTTGAGGGCGTTCATTACGTGGAGCAGGAGCGCGGTCACGCGCGCTATGTGTCGCACGGAACAACCGGGTTGCCGCCGGAGGGCGAGCTTGCCTACATCGATTACGCCGACGCGTCCGAGCAGCTCCGCCTGGGGTTTGAGGGCTGGTCCAATGACGATTCCTGGGAGGTGTCCACAGGGCGGGTGATTCTTCCCGGTGAGCTGATCATTTACCCCGCGCCCCCAGCGCCCGATTACTCGGTTTAATATGCTTTTCGACGCCCCGACAACAACGCTCCCGACAATAGTAAAGGCAGGTTTTCCGTCATGAATAGTGGCCGCTGGAGGCTTCTTGGCATTGTGCTGGTTCTTGTGAGCGCAGCATCCGTGGGCCTGACTTTTGTGACGGCTGCTGCGGGATTCGCTAACGCGAGTAATCCCGAAAGCTATGTGTCAAAGAACTACACCAGAAAGAGCGGCAATACCTACGAGTGCAAGTCTGGCGATAGCGTGCAGAAGACGGCTTCGGATATTGCGAATAAGGTTAAGCCGATGGCCAGGCAGTTTGACTCCGCGTCGGGGTCGGAATACTTGCGCTACGACAAGAGACTTATTGTGGTGTCCAACAATAACGGGAAATGCCAGATTGAGGTGGAGGACCTGCACCGCTACAACAATGGCAGTTTGATTTTCCTGGGGCCTGGGTTCAGTCCGTCCTCGCCGCGTGATTCCTCTGGCGGGTCGTCTGGCTCGGGAAGTAATGGTGGCAGCAGTAGCGGTGGATCGTCGGGATCCGGTGTGAAATAAAAGGAGAGAAAATGGACGTATTTGCAGAGGTCGTGAGTACGCTGGCCTATTTCGCCCTCGCCAGCGTGATGCTGGTGCTGGGGTTTGTGGTTCTTGACCTGCTTACCCCCGGGAAACTACATCGCCTGGTGTTTGTGGACCACCTGCCCAATGCTGGTTTCATAGCGGCGGCGCAGCAGATAGCCACAGGAATTGTGGTGGCCACCGCCGTGCATAGTTCCGCCTCCGAATTGGGCTTAGGCAAGGGGCTTATTGAGGCCGGGGTGTTTGGCCTTCTGGGAATAGCGCTCCAGGCCGCGGCGTTGGTGGCCATGGAATTGGCCATTCCGGGAAGGTTCCGGGACATTGTGGAAGATAAGAAGCTCCGCGCCGGTGCCATTGTGGCCTCCGTGTCGCTGGTGATGGTTGGCGTTGTGAACGCCGCGTGCCTGACGTAGCACGCTTCGGTAGCGGCTACGCCAGGCACGATACATCAGGCACACTGGGGCAGTTACTCTGCCGCGAGGTCCTGCACCGGTGGGCGTCGAGAAGCACCCATGGCGGGAAGCAGGGCGGCGAGCACACCGGCGGTGCCTGCACCTGCGATGATCAGGGCAACCTGCAACCACGGGATGTACAGGTCCAGCTCAAGCTTGTCGGCGGTGTGTTCCAGCGCGTTCAAGCCGGACCAGCTGGCGAAGATCCCCAGCGCACAGCCACACACGGCGGCGACAACGGCGGTGAGCATGGCCTCCACGACGATGGTGGTGACCAGTTGGCGGCGCTCCAAACCGACCGCCCGTAGCAGCGCGGATTCGCGACGGCGCTCCAGCACCGACAACGCTGTGGTGTTACCGATGCCTACGAAGGCGATGATCAGGGTAATGGCCAGCAGCGCCAGCACCACCATGAGCATGATGTTCAATATTTTGGTGTAGTAGGCGCGTTCCTGGGCACCGCCGCCGGTGTTGTAGCTGTCATTCAGGGCACTCAGATCGCTGGTGACCTGCTGAACCTCGTCTCCTGATAGGCCCGGGGTGAGCCGAAGGTACACGGTGTCAGTGACGGTGTTCCGCGCCACCTTGGAAAAGTCATCCTTCGACATCATCACATGATCCGCCTCGCCCTTGTCGCTCACATCTGCTGAAACGACCAGGCTGCCCGCGTCGCCCTGAATGGTGATGGGTGACGAATTCTGAGTGATCGGGGCTACCATGCCCACGCCGGACTGCGGGAACAATGTATCACCCTTGGCATAGAACACTTCGCTGAGCTGCGAGCTATCCGCACTTTCGGCCTTCACTGAATGTTCCTGACCATCAGAGGTGGTCACTGTCACCTGTGCGGATTGGGATTCAGCGCTGGCCGTGACCTTGGGATTGTTCTTAATCTGCTCAAGCTCCTGCGGCGAGAAACCAGCCGGGTTGCTCGTGGTGACCATGAGGTCAAAGGGGCGTTCCCGATTGATCTGAGAAACAATGGACTCCTGCACCGAGTGAATGCCCGTGGCCATCAACACCAGCACAGCCACGCCGATCAGCATGGAAATACCTGTCGCTGCTGTGCGCAGCGGGTTCTTCATTGAATTGGCGGCGGCCAACTCCACCGGTAGCGACACTCGCGACAGTGCCCGACCCACCAGCGACACCAGCCTTGGTAGCAACGTCGTGGCGGCCAGTAGCACGCCCATGCCGCAGATAAACCCGCCAGCAATAGCCACAGCCATACCGCTCGTCGCGCCGTAAAACAGGCCCGCCGCGCCCAGCAGGGTCAGAGCGGAACCCACGATCGTGCGCCCCAGTGGCAGCTTGTCCGAAGCCACTGCCTCAAGCGGGCGAAGTGCCTCCACCGGATGCACGCGGGTCGCGCGTTTCGACGCCCCGAGAGCACACGCAACCGTCACCACAACGCCCACCACAAAACCAGCGATCAACGCCAGCGGACTGATGGTCAACGCACTCATCATTGACATGAACTGGGCAAAGATCACCGTGGCAACGACACCCAATAGGCAGCCCACCAGCGCGGCCACCGATGCCGTGATACCGGCTTCGCCCAGAATCAGGCCATGCACCTGCCGCTTATCTGCACCAATGCAGCGCAGCAACGCCAGTTCTTTTGTCCGCTGCGCGACGAGAACCTGGAAGGTATTCGCGATGACGTAGCCCGCCACAATCATCGAAATAGCCACAAACACACCCAGCATGGCGGTCAGCGTCGCGGTATTGCCGGAAAGGTCCGCGATCTGATGCTGCGCCTGCTCGTCGCGAGTGCGCACCGTGATGTCGGGAGTGCCCTGAGTCTGGTCTTTTATCTGTTGTGCCAGCTGATCCGGGGTGGTGTTGCTCGTGCCGTCATGGGCAGTGCTGCGAACCAGAATACTCGTAGCGTATTTCTGGGCTTCAAGACGATCCAGCAGCTCCGGCATCACACTAATCTCGGCGAAACCCATGGACATCATCTGATCTTCTTGAGAGGTAATGCCCGCGACGCGAACGGAGTTCTTATCATCTAAGCGCACCGAATCACCCACAGATACCTGCAAAGAATCCGCCGCAGATTTGTTCAGTACGGCCTCGTCCGGTGACTGCGGCCACGCACCCTCCGCCAGCGTGGCCCAGCGAAGAGCCTCACTCGGCATCGCCTGGATCTGTGCGTTTGCCCTGCGGGAATCGTGCCGTACCTCACCGGATGCGCTGCGCTGCACATCGGCGGCCTGCACGTCGGGACGCTCGCGGATGCGGTCAGCGGTTTTGGCCAGCACTTCATCTGCATTGTCTGGTAATGAGCTGTCATAGCCCACCCAGACATCGGAGTTCTTCATCTGCTCCGTCACACTGTTCGACAGGGCAGTGTTGTAGGTGCCCATAATCAGCAGCGTGGCCACCATAAACGCCACCGATAGCGCCACTGCGGTGGCGGTGGCGATGAGCCTACGCAGATTGTTTCTCAAACTAGATGCTACGAGGAAGTTCATTACTCAACCTCCTGCAATGCAGCCACAACCTGTTCCACGGTGGGGGAGACGAGGGTGGCGGTGATGCGGCCATCGGCAAGCAGAATCGTCTCATCCGCGTAGGTCGCGGCAATGGGATCGTGCGTCACCATAATCACGGTCTGGCCAAACACATCAACGCTGTCGCGCAAAAAGCGCAGCACCTCCGAACTGGATACGGAATCCAAATTCCCCGTCGGCTCGTCAGCGAAAATCACCGTCGGCTGAGCAACAAGCGCGCGGGCAATAGCGACACGTTGTTGCTGTCCGCCCGACATTTCATGCGGCTTATGCGATAAGCGTGACTTAATGCCCAGTCGCTCCACCACATTGTTGAACAATTCTTGATCCACCTGACGCTTGGCTAATTTCATGGGCAGCATAATGTTCTGCTCTGCGGTCAGGGTGGACACCAAATTGAAATGCTGAAAAATAAAACCAACATGTTCACGCCGAAGGCGTGTTAAATCACGATCATTCAGACTTGTGATGTCAATCCCACCAATTTTGATATTGCCCGAATCAATGCTGTCAAGTCCGGCCAAACATTGCATCAGTGTGGATTTGCCCGAACCTGACGGTCCCATGATCGCCAAAAACTTACTCACACCCACCCGAATGCTTGCATTGTTGAGCGCTGTCACCTGTGACTCCCCAGCACCGTATGTCTTCCGTAGGTCCCGCGCGACCACGGCATCCTTGGCCTTAACAACGCGACTCATAACTCCTCCTTGCGTAGAGAACAACAACTGTCTGATAACCATCATCGCTGCTCGGAGGTGCAAAAGAATCACCCGACGGGCGGAACATTGTGACCTAGAATTCATCTTCGCGCCTACGCCCAGGGGATGAGAACCAGCGATGATCGCGAGGGGTTGGATGCGGCCGGGTATGGGAGGGGCGGCAGCATAAGCGACGTCGAAAAACGACTGTTGGAGCATGTGGGGAACGGGCAGTCTGGTGTGAGAAACCACACGAAAAAACACATGTCGCAGTACAGGAACACCTCAAGGCCACACGAACCCACACAAAGCAACAGCTAGCCATACCCGAACGTGCAAAAACCTGTAAGCTGGCGGTAGATAAGCAGGCACTTTCCAGACAAAAACAGACACAAACCCTAGCCCTAAGGAAACAACGTGGCTGTGCGCATCGATAAGCTTGGCGATAAAGCGAACGAACTCATAAACAGGCTCATCGCCGATGGAGAAGCGCTGCCTTTTTTCAAAGACACCTGCGTCCACATCATCGACGACACCCCCTACACAGCAGCAGACCTACGAGAATTCATTTCACTCATCAGCTACAAAGACGTACAAAATGGCGACACCTACCCGCGCAGCGAAGAACTCGCCATCAAATACGCATACCTGCTGGAAAAATCCAGCGCCCGACTCGGGCCTGACCTCGTGGCAATCCAGGCAATCTACAACGTTGCGCAGGCTGCACATGTGCTTTTCGGCGACCCGATCATCGACCGCCGCGTCGCCGCCGCCATCAGCATGCTCATCAGCGTGCTTTACACCGAAGAACAACTCTGCAAAGACATCGAGCGCTTCGCCCTGAAACAGTATCGTGGGGGAAGCGATTTGCAGTAGGTGGTGGGGAAGCTGGGGCGGGTTGCCTGGCTTGGACGCAACCCGCGATGCGGAGTGCTCGCGTTCGTCGTAGCATTCCTGCCGATCTTTCTTCTGTGGGGGTATTGAATGATGTTTAGGTAAGATAAGTTCACCGCTGAGCTCGAAAAAGAGGTGTTTTTGAGCCTGGCGATGGACCCATCTTGCAGGGGGCCGCTCATGGTGCTGTAAAAGACCTGGAAAGATGGCAGTTTGGTAGATCATGGTGCTGGTTAGAGTCTTGAACGGCGTTAGTGCAAACGCTTGCATAGAAGTTTGCTTATCTCCAAGCCGGAAAATGAGGTGTTTTCGAGCTTGGGCGTAAGCAGATTTTACAGCTGGATCATAATTGCACTGCTTCATCGCAACTAGGGAAAACTGACTTTTTGATAAACCGCAAAGCAAGCCCCTTCAAGCCTCTTGTCAGATAGGTCTATCCGCAGGTGCGAAACCCTTTGTGTCTGGGTGGTTGTGAACCGGGGTCCCCTTACCCGGTAAGAC